>Ga0155162_125_pt1 | contig 61757 bp, 75 predicted proteins | sample RifCSPhighO2_01_FD_106130 | JGI IMG/M metagenome (GOLD analysis project Ga0155162, IMG submission 106130) | Candidatus Gottesmanbacteria bacterium RIFCSPHIGHO2_01_FULL_42_12
AATATGGTTGGTTTTAAACAAATTGAGTTTGAGTATGAACCGGTGGCGGCGGCGAAATACTTTTTATGGAAATATCCCACTCAGGGGAAACGGGTTTTGGTCTTTGATTTTGGCGGGGGAACTCTGGATACGGCTATTGTCGAAATGAGTGACAAGTTTCGGGTTCTGGCAACAGACGGGGTCTATATCGGAGGCAATTTATTAAACTCCGATATTATGAGAGTCAAATTAAATAAATATTTGGGGACGGACGTTCGCTGGGGCCGGTTTATGACCGAGTTGCCGAAAAACTTTTCTGAAAGTTTGAATTCCTGGTACGGGATCGCCAATTTAAATAATCCCCGAGATATGAAATTTCTTACAGAAATTCAAAGAGAAAGTTCGGATCCCGAAGGAGTTGAAAGGCTTATTTATTTAATTAAAATGAATTTAGGATTTGAGATTTATGAAGCCATAGAAACGGTCAAAAAAACTCTCTCAAACAATGATCATGCCGTAATTACTTTTAAAGATGGTCCAATTGATATTAATGTTTCCTTATCCCGAGAAGAATTTGAGACGATAATTAAACCTAGAATTGCCGAAGTTGAGGAAACGGTGATGCGAACGCTTAAGGCTGCAAAAGTAACACCATCGGATATTGATGTTGTGGTTCGCACAGGCGGATCGTCACTTATTCCCGCTGTTGAAGACATGCTGGTAAGAATTTTTGGACAGGATAAAGTACAATTATTTGACACCTTTACGTCCATAGCCGCGGGGCTCTCGCTATGAAGATTACCAAATTAGAATATCAGAAAGATGACCCTAACAGGGTCAACGTTTATGTTGACGGGCAGTTTGCGGTTGGAATCGGTGTCGACGATGTTTTAAAGATGCAACTGTTTAAAGATAAAGAGGTAACACAGAAAGAAGTAAATAAAATTGTCGCCGAAAGTGAATTTGGAATGTTATACAATTTTGCTTTGAATTTTTTAAGTTTCCGTCCGCGAAGTGAATGGGAAGTAAGGTTCCACCTTGGTAAAAAAACTAAGGATCAGGGGTTAATCGACAAAGTTATTGAAAAGTTAGTGACCATAAAACAAATAGATGATGAAAGTTTTTCTAAGTGGTTTTTAGACCAAAGGAACGCCTTTCGGCCCAAAGGTAAAATGGTTTTAGAACTGGAACTTAGAAAAAAGGGGATCAGCACGGAAATCATAAAGAATGCTTTGACTGGAGACACGGCAAGTGAATTTGAGAAAGCGTGGTACTTGGTTAGCAAAAAGAAATTGTCGGACCGGGAGAAAATTATCAGATTTCTTGGCACAAGGGGCTTCTCATGGGATACGATAAATGATGTTCTTGCAAAACTTAAACATAAAGATTAAAATTAATAAAGATCATGGATAAGATACAAGAAATGTTTAAAAAACTTCTTGAACAGGTAAAAAAACTCCTGGGCTAATCTCTGTTCTTTGCTAGATGTCACTCTTAAGAAATAATCAAACTACAACCGTTTCTTCCGATGATATCCTCGCCCTTGAGAAAAAGCTTCTGGAACTTGAGAAAAGAGAGGAAGCGACAAAGGAAAAAGAGGAAGAGTTAACAGCTAAATTACAAAAAATTTCTGGGCTGACAATTGAAGAGGCCAAAAAACAACTCCTTTCAATGGTGTCGGACAAGGCCAAGGCTGAGGCAGCCAAGATTGTCCGCCAGACAATCGAAACGGCCAAGCTTGACGCGAAAGAAAAAGCCAAAGAAATTTTAGTTTCCGAGATGGTTCATGGGGCCAATGCCTATGTTCCTGAGTATACGGTCTCAGTTATTAAAATCCCGAATGACGAGGTCAAAGGGAAAATTATTGGAAAAGAGGGAAAAAATATCCGGGCTTTGGAAGCCGCCACAATGGTGGATTTTAACCTTGACGAGGAAGGTGAGATTAGAATTTCTTCTTTTGACGGGGTCCGGCGGGAGATTGCCAGAATTTCCCTTTTGAGACTTGTTGCCGACGGGCGGATCCAGCCGGAAAGAATCGAAGAGGTTGTTGTTCAGGTCAAACGGGAAATGGAGAGAACGATATTTGATGAGGGGCAAAAATTAGCCCAGGCGGTCGGGGTTTTTAATGTGGCCCCGGAGGTCTTAAGCCTTCTGGGAAAGTTCAAGTTTCGATTCTCCTACGGCCAAAATTTAATAGCTCACACTTTGGAAGAAACTAAAATCGGGATGGCGTTAGCTTCAGAGGTGGGAGCGGATTTAAATGTTGTCCGCCTTGGATGCCTTTTACACGACATCGGCAAAGTAATTGATAAAGAAGAGGGGTCACATGTTACTTTGGGGGTAGAACTTTTGCGCCGACTAAACTTTTCCGACAAAGTCATTGCCTGCGTAGAAGAACACCACGAGGATAAGGAGTTTTCAAGTGTTGAGTCGATGATTGTCTACATTGCTGACGCGATCTCCGGGTCAAGACCCGGAGCCAGATATGAGGACTTTGATAACTATGTCAAACACATGGAGGACCTGGAGAAAATTTGTAAAGATTTCAGCGGGGTAAGTGATGCCTGGGTTTTTCAAGCCGGGAGAGAAATAAGAGTCTTGGTGGACCCCCGACGAGTCAGCGATAACGACACCATTATGTTGGCGGCTGATATTCGTAATAAAATTGAGGAGGAAGTGAAAGATTTCCCCGGTCAGATAAAAGTTACGGTCATAAGAGAGCTTCGGGTTACAGAAACAACCAGATAGATCTGGATTGATCAGGCTTGACAAACCCCCCTTCAAGGACTAATCTGGCTTCAGCAACAATCCAAATAAGATTGGTTGTTAATACGCTACAGAACTGAGGTGATAAAGATGTCAAAACAAGATTTAGTCGATTTAGTAGCCAAAAAAGCTTCTCTCACCAACAAAGCTGCTCGCGAAGCCCTTCAAGCCGTTCTCGATGCCGTTCGAGACGCCATGAAAAGAGGTGAGAAGGTAGTCGTGACCGGATTTGGAACGTTTTCCGTCCGATCTCGTGCCGCAAGAAAAGGCCGCAATCCGCAAACCGGAGCGACCATTAATATTCCGGCCCGAAAGACTCCAGGTTTTACCGCCGGTAAAGCTTTGAAAAAAGCCGTTAGATAATCCGCCCTGGGCGGACTCACGGCTTTAAAGACATCCCTCGACGTGAGTCGGGGTTGTCTTGTTTTTATGAAAGAAGAAAAAATAAGAAAACTATTAAAAGAGCTCAATGATTTAGGATATAATAAAATCTAGTCTGATTATGATAAATGATGCTCTCCCGTACCAATCACTTCACGGTCACACGGTTTTATCCGACGGGGCCATGACTCATGAGGAAGCTTTGGATACCTGTGCGAAAAATAATGTGGGAGTTGTCTCCATCACCGATCACGACACTCTCGTAAAACCGGAGATTTTTGAAGCCGTTAAAAAGTTAAATCATCCGGTCAAATTTATTTCAGGGGTAGAATTGTCCTGTGACTACGTGGAAGAAATCCCCGTTAATATGTCCACTTTTCATATTGTCGGTTTGTTTGTGGACCCGACAAATGAGGATCTGATAAAACATTGTGAAGAAACCCGGAGGGCAAGAAAAAGGAGACTTGACAAGTATCTTAAAAATTTGAAGGATCTGGGTTTTAAAGTTACCGGGGAACAAGTTCTAAAATATGTCGGTGACGGTGGCGCCATCGGTCGGCCGCACATCGTCAAAGCCTTACAAGAGACTCCTGAGAATGAAATCGTAATTGACGGGATGCTTGAGAAATTAAAGGAAGCGGCAAAAACAGATGCCACTTATGAAAAACAACTCAACGAGTTATTAAGTAAAGACAAGGAATACCAAAAATGGGCCAAGTGGTTTGCTCTTGTCATGTCGGGAGGTACCTTATTTTCCGCTCATGTGGAATATGCTGACGTCGGATTTCCTGAACCTTATCTTAACGGGATTGTAAAATTAATCAGAAATGCGGGGGGACTAGCTCTTATCGCCCACTGGAGTTATCTGCACGAAAAATACCCCTTCAATTTGGAAATTGTCGAAAAGTTAATGAAGGAAAATAGAATAGACGGCATGGAAACGGTTTATTCCTTTGGAATAGAAGATGAAAAAAGAGGGTCTTTCGCCAAAGACATGGAAGATCTCTCTCGGCTTTGTAAAAAATACAGTTTAGTTGAGGGCGGGGGAATGGATTTTCATAGACCGGAAGATTTGGAGAGGGCATTAGATCCAAAATTTGCCGACTTTTCCATGAGAACTAAAAACATGACAGAGATGATCCTTGAGAAACATCCGGAAATTGACAAAACCTGGACTACTTTATAAGTACAAGTGGTACCTCGTGGATAGTTGGAGGTAAAATTAAGAAATGAGAAAATATTGGGCCTATTTTCGGTCAAGTTTAATAAGGACGCTTACCTACAGGGGGCAATTAGTGGTTTTTACTCTTGCCAGTCTCCTTTCGATAGTTCCAATCACCGCCGTTTGGATTGGTATGGGGAGCGACCTGGCCGGAGGGTATACAAAAATCGAGTTAATTTCCTATTATGTCATTGGCCTTTTTTTCCAGAGATTGGTTTACTCTTCGCTTATAAATTATTATGTTTCGGAGATTGTTTCCGACGGCACAATCGTCGGCCTTTTTTTGACTAAACCAGTTTCCTTTTACTTTGCAACATTCGCCTTGGGGGTTGGGTGGATGGCAATTGCGGCAATTGTTGGTTTTGTCGTTTCTGTTCTTTTCAATCTTGTTATTGGAGTAAGTATGTCTATTCCGCTTACTGTCGGGATGGTAGTTGCCTCAACAGGGGCGATAGTTCTGGCAACAGTTCTTGTTTTTGCTTCAAGCCTGGTTTTGGGGCTGTTTTCCTTTTGGACAACCCACATTTCTTCGTTTGTGAGCCTCTACTGGATCGGACTAATGTTGTTCGGCGGGATAACTTTTCCTTTGTCATTTTTCCCGGATACCATAAGACCCCTTGTTAATTTGAACCCGTTTAGATTTATGTTTTCTTTCCCTTTGGAAATAATATTTAGCAGGTTAAGTCCCGGCGAGACAATCACAGGATTTTTGATGTTGTTGTTTTGGATTTGCCTGTTTAGTATCTTTTATAAAATAATTTGGAAACGGGGAGTCAAGGTTTATTCGGGATATGGCCAATAAAATTTTTAAATATCTAAAAATAATAGTTATCCTTATAATAAATTGCTTTTCCAAAGAGACGGCTTTTCGTTTGCCTTTTACTTTTTGGGTTTTAGCTAATATTGCCTGGCTCTGGTTTAATTTGTACTCTGTCGATTTACTTTATAAAGAGGTCCCGGTTATTGCCGGATGGACAATTTATGAAGGCAAGGCGTTAGTTCTGGTAAGTACGTTATTTTCAACCCTTATCTGGTTTTTTATAATGCCCAATTTAGTGGTTTTTTGGAAACTGGTAAACCAGGGAACACTGGATTTTCATTTATTAAAACCAATAAGTGCGCGGTTTCTGTCATCGGCAACTCTTTTTGAATTTGACATGATTCCAAGGCTCCTCCCGATACTATTAATCCTAATCCCGCTCATTAATTCCATGCAGTCAGTTTCCAATCTAAGCTGGGTTTTATTTGCGGCCGCCATTTTTCTTGGAATAGTAATTTTTTACAATTTCGGATTTACGGTTGTGACAATGTGTATCTGGTTTACCAAAATAGACTCATTGGAAGATTTTTTTAATGCCGGAATAATTTTGGGGAATTATCCTCCGGACATTTTCAGAGATTTCGCAAAAATAATATTTTCTTATGTTTTTCCCTCAATATTTATTGCCGTAATACCGACGATGATATTACTGGGGAAGGGGGGATGGAGCCTGTTGTTGTTAAGCGGGTTTTTTGCCGTTGGTACCGGGATTGTTTCCCAATGGTTTTGGCATTTTGCCCTGAAACATTATTCTTCAGCTAGTTCTTGATTTAACGCAATAATGGGCTTAAACTTGAGATATGGCCGTTATAAAAGTCGATAAGCTTTGTAAATATTACCAGGTACATCAAAAAGAGCCGGGATTAACCGGATCATTGAAATCTCTTTTTGCCCGGAAATATTATGACGTCAAGGCAGTTGATGATATTTCTTTTGAGATTGAAGAAGGGGAACTTATCGGTTTTATCGGCCCGAATGGAGCAGGCAAGACAACCACTCTAAAGACTTTATCCGGACTTTTGTACCCGACATCAGGAGAAGTTTCCGTCTTGGGATACACTCCATGGAAGCGTCAGCCGGAGTTTCAAAAACAGTTTGCCCTGGTCATGGGGCAGAAAAACCAGTTGTGGTGGGATTTACCGGCGATCGAGAGCTTCATTTTAAATAAAGAAATTTACGAGGTTCCGAATGCCCAGTATAAACAAACTTTGGATGAACTTTCCGAACTTTTGGAAGTTAAGGATTTGTTAAAAGTTCAGGTTAGAAAATTATCACTTGGAGAACGGATGAAGATGGAGCTTATTGCCGCCCTTATTCATTCACCAAGGGTCTTGTTTCTGGACGAGCCGACAATTGGTCTTGACGTTGTCGCCCAGAAAAAGATGCGTGATTTTATCAAGGCATACAATTTAAAATTCAAATCGACCATCATTTTGACTTCCCATTACATGGACGATGTTAAGGAACTTTGTAAACGGGTAATTATTATTGATAAGGGTAAGAAATTGTTCGACGGGCTACTTGAAGATATCGTTAGGAAGTATGCCGATCACAAGATTCTTTCTGTGGTCTTAGAAAAAGAATTGGATAAAAGACACTTGACTAATTTGGAAAAACTGGGTGGAGTAAAGGAGTACGCTTTCCCGAAACTGGTTTTACAAGTTGCCCGGGAGGAGTCAAACAGAGTGGCCGCTAAACTTTTGCAAAGTTACCCGGTTGCCGACCTTAATATTGAAGAGTCCGCAATTGAGGATATCATAAGAGAAGTCTTCACCGGCCGTGATGTGGCATAATAAAGGGGTGAAAAAGTACTTCACGGTTTTTAAAATCAGCTGGTCTAACGGATTTGTCTACAGGCTTAATTTCTTGTTATGGAGATTAAGATCGGTAATTGTGATTTTGACAGTTTATTTTTTGTGGGACGCGGTTTTTAAAGGAGATCAGATAATCGCCGGCTATACTAAGGATAAAATTTTAACTTACGTCTTTTTAACCTCTGTTTTAACATCTCTTGTTTTTAGTAATCGAAGCATTGATGCAGCCGGGGAGATTACTGACGGCCGATTGTCAAATTATTTATTACGACCGATTAATTACCATTTATACTGGTTCTCCCGGGATTTTGCTGACAAATTTCTGAATTTAGTCTTTTCCTTCATTGAAATTATTCTTTTATATTTCATATTGCAACCGCCAATTTTTCTGCAAACAAACCCTGTGATCATTATCCAATTTATTTCGGCAGTTATTGGGGCCATAATTTTAAATTTTATGATGGGTAATTTTACGTCTTATCTTTCTTTCTGGACTCCCGGGAATGCCTGGGGTTTCTGGTTTCTATTTCTTCTTTTTAGAGACTTTTTAGGTGGGGTCATGTACCCACTCGATATTTTTCCAAGGATAGTTACCAGCATATTGAATTTACTTCCGTTTTCTTATCTTTTATATTTTCCTGCCAATGTTTATCTGGGAAAGATTACCGGCGGGGATTTTTATTTTGGCGTATTAATAATGACTTTATGGATTGTTATCGTTTCATTTTCAATTAAAAAAATTTGGCAACGTGGCATCAAGAGTTATGAAGCAATTGGGAGATAACTATGAAAAGATATTTTAAAATTTGGCTGATCATGACAGGAAATTCCATTCAGACAATTCTATCTTCCCGGCTGGGGATATTGATATTTGTATTTGGAAAATTATTTCGAATAATATTATATTTACTTTTTGTTTACTTCCTCTTTGGAAACACCAAAGATATTGCCGGTTATGACAAAAATCATGCCTTGCTGTTTTTATTAACTTACACATTCCTTGGATCCGTCGGTCAAATGTTATTTCGAGAAGTTTATCGTTTCAGACCGCGGGTGGTTTCAGGAGATTTCGATTTTGATTTAACCAAACCGGTAAATCCCTTACTTCGAAACATGGCTGGGGGATTTGATCTTATGGATTTAATAACCATGCCGATAATTCTTTTTCTTTTGGTAAAGGTGATTTTAACGTTTAATTTTGGAAGTGTAAATCTTATTATCTATATTCTTTTATCTTTAAACGGTCTACTTATTACCGGGGCAATTCATATTCTGGTTCTAGGTTTTGGAATAATTACAACTGAAGTAGATCACCCTGTTATGGTGTACCGGGATATTGAAACCATGGGCCGGTTTCCGGTCGATATTTACAAAGAACCACTACGGCAAATTCTGACTTTTGTGATTCCAGTAGGGATTATGTTTACCATTCCGGTAAAAGCCCTTCTGGGGATTACTTCTGTGCCTTGGGTCATTGCCTCATTTGCCGTTGGATTTTTAACAATAACGCTGTCTTTAAAATTCTGGTCCTTTGCCATTAAAAAATACTCCAGTGCCAGCAGTTAATAACTGTTGTAAGGGCCTGTTAAAAGTGTGACTGACATTCTGTTAACAAAAACTGAGTTAACCCTGTCGGCAGCAATATCATAATTTTCTTTAAACCAAATTTTTAATTTGGATACCCCTAAGGATTGTAATTCCTCAAGGGTCGAACTTGCTTCTTTTTGCCTTCCTATTGCAACTTCGTATTTATACTTCCAAGTTAAAATTACTCGCATTCTATCCGGATTGGGGCTTGACTGGTGAGCTCGTCGAACAAGTTGTACTCCCCGAGTCATAAGATCTAAAGACCTAATAACATCCCTATTACGTATTTCTCGTGCGATTCGAACCATCATAACTCCAGCCTCTGAGGCTTCACCGGGATTATCGAGTTGAGGAGCGTTTGTTTCCAGGTAATCTGGTTTTAAGGTGGCTAATGCATTGGTGATAATGGCACCAAGATCTATTTTTTTATCTCTTATTCTGGTTGCTAATTTGTCTTGGTTAAAGGCTGTGGGCCAATCTATGTCTCCGCCATGAATTGTTTTTGGGTTTTTCTGTAAAATAGCGAGTGTTTTAGGTTGACTTTCCCATCTATTTATCGGGGTTAATAAATTAGACTGTAATATTCCTTGGGTTTTTGGGCTAGTAATATCCAGCAGTCTATTGGCTGAAACAATCGCAATCCTCCCTGCTCCCGCGGCTGTTTGAAAATCAAAGACATCACCGTGTCGAGTAACTTCTAGTCTTGCCTGTGCACCTGCGTAAATTTGCATTAAGTAAATAGAAAAATGCGGAAGATTAAAAGGGTCCCTAATCTTTTCCGCAAGATAAACTAGATTTTTAACCTGTTCATGATTATCAAAAACCATTGGCTAATTTTACTCTAGGCTTATTAGGTAATCAAGCTGGTGTGGTAAAATTGCCGCATGACTTATTTTATTAAAACCTTCGGATGTGCCAGTAATACTGCCGATTCAGAACGTGTGGCCAGGACCTTTGAAAATAAAGGGATGAAACCGGCTAAATCGATAAATAAGGCGGACTATGTTGTTATTAACACCTGTGTCATTCGGGAAAGCGCTGAGAACAGGGTTTACGGACTTATAAACAATCTTTCAAAAAAACCAGGGGTACGTAAAATTGTTCTAACCGGTTGCCTTGTGGGAATGGCGACAAGAGATTCCAGCGGCAAAATGATGAAGAGGCTCATAGAAAAATTCCCACAGGTTTCTGAGTTTATGCACATTGAGGAAGTGGGTTTTGAAAATGAGCCTTTAAGAAATAAAAATGAAGTTGCTATAGTTCCCATTTCCAACGGTTGTAACAACTGCTGCACGTTTTGTGTTGTCCCATTCACCCGCGGCAGGGAGGTTTCCAGGCCATATGAAGAGATAATAAAAGAATGCTCCGAACTTCGAACCCGAAACTACCTACAAGTTTTATTAGTTGGACAAAACGTCAATTCCTATGGTGCTGATTTAAACAGCAAACTAAAACCGGTTTTTGTTTTACATATGGGAAGGCAAAGAATTCCCACTCTTTTCCCCCATCTATTGGAAGACGTGGCCAAACTCGGTTTTGAAAAAGTTGACTTTATCTCTTCTAACCCTTGGGATTTTTCTGAAGAGTTAATTGATGTTATCAGTCGGAATAAAAATATAACCCGGGATATTCATTTGCCGGTCCAGGCCGGAGACGATTTGGTTTTAAAACGGATGAACAGATGGTACACGGCCGAGCAGTATTTGGACCTGATAGAAAAATTAAGAATGAAAATCAAAAATTTAAGGATTAGTACGGATATTATAGTTGGCTTTCCGGGAGAGACAGTGGAACAGTTTGAAAAAACAGTTGAGCTTTGTAAAAAAGTTGGTTTTTATAAAGCGTATATTTCCGAATATTCTGACAGACAAATAACTGCCGCCCACAAAATTTTCCCCGATGATGTAACTCCCCCCGAAAAGAAAAGAAGATGGGTGGTTTTAGATAGTTTGATAAATAAACGCTCCGTTGTCATTGCGAGGAGTAAAACGACGAAGCAATGACACAGAAAAAGATGGACAAGACGATTTTTATCATCGGCCCGACAGCCACCGGAAAAACGAAACTTGGAGTTGAACTCGCAAAAAAATTCAACGGCGAAATAATATCTGCCGACTCCAGACAAGTTTATAAGTACATGGATATAGGGACAGGTAAAGATCTCCTCGAATACAAGGATATTAAATACTGGGGAATTGATCTTTGTGATCCGGACTACGACTTTAACGTTTCCGAATTTCGAAAATATGCCATTAAGGCAATAAAAGATATTTCCGGGAGGGGAAAAGTTCCAATAATTGTTGGCGGAACGGGATTTTATGTTAGGGCCATTTTAAAACCTTGGGAAACTATGGATATCAGACCTGATGAGAATTTACGGGAACGATTGGAAAGCTTATCAATTACAAAATTGCAAGAAGAATTGAAAGAAAAGGATATAAAGAAATGGGAGAGGATGAATGAATCGGATAGATTAAACACAAGACGTTTAGTAAGAGCAATTGAAACAGTAGGTAAGATTGCTTCGTCGCAAGCTCCTCGCAATGACACGAAAAATCTAATTATTGGTCTTACCGCTTCGTACGATTTATTATATGAACGAATTGACAAACGGGTTGACCAAAGGATTAAAAATGGCATGGCCGAAGAGAAGGAGAAGCTAAAAAGATTCAAAAAAATACCCAAGACTTTGGGATATGGCAATGAAAGTGCGAAGGAGTGGAAATTTGGCGAACACGCCTATGCCCGACGGCAGCAAAGTTATTTTCGAAATTTTGGCCGGTCCTTTAATATCAATTGGTTTGACATTTACGAAGAGAATTTATTGAACAAGGTTGTGGAGATGGTTGGCAAGTACCTTGCCTGAAGCGACAACCGGAACTGCGAGTAAGAATCCGACAGCCCCAAAAAGTTGACCTCCGATAAGTACCGAGGCAAGAATTAAGAGTGGGTGTAGTTCGACCATTCGACCGGTAACTTGGGGGACGACCAAAATATTTTCCAATTGGTTGAGGAATATGTAGACAAGTCCGGCGAGAATTATCTCAATGACAGGGTCCATGAAAAGATTTCCGATTCCGCCCCCAATTGCCGTCACCGTAAGAATGGAAATAAAGGCAAAGATTGGGCCAATAATGGGAATTATCTCTGCCAGACCAATAATTGTCCCAAGAATCAACGCATAGCGAACCCCAAGAAGGGAAAATAGAATCGATCCGACAAATGTCATCAAAAGTACTAAAAAGAGCTGGGCCCGAAGATAGTTACTCAGGACATTTCGAATTTTCTCGATCACTGCGAGAAACTCCTTCTTTATGTTTGTCGGGAGGGAGTCTTCCAGACTTTTTATAAATATTCCGCCGTCTTTTAAGAAATAAAATAGAGCGATAAGAAAAACGAAAGTCGAGGTAATGGAAGCAATTGTTCCGGACAAAACTCTGACTGCCTGCTGAGAAGAGAAATTTACCGAACTGCGAAAAGAGACAACAGCTTCCGAAAAATACGGCAGAAACCAGGATGGAAGACTATGGGACAAGTCCCCAAGTTCGATACGGTGGGCAAAATCCTGGCTTTCAAGGATAAGTTGTCGCCCTAAATAGATACCGAGGGTGAAAGTCGTCGTCAGTATCCCGAGATAGACGATTAAAATCGAAACGGTTCGGGATAACTTAAACTTACCCGCCAAAAGCGTAACTAAAGGATTTAACAGGTAGGCAAAAATGGCGGCGACAATAAATGGCGACAAGGTTTCGCGCCCAAAATAAATAATCAAAAGTAGCACTAAAAACAATCCTGAATAAAAGAATTGTTTGGGACGGTTTGTCATGCCAGGGTAATTATACTATAATTGTCTGGTTCTTTGGAAACCGACGATTACCCCGTCTTTGGCGGGGAGGAAAGTCCGGACTGCTGGAAACAGGGTGTCCCGCTGAGCGGGATGTACGTCCCGACATTAAGTCGGGGCGGGCAAGTGAAGCCACAGAGACGAGTGATGTGAAACGGTGGGTTTATCCCATCCTCGATGGTAAAGGGCCATTGGCCCCGAGCTTGTCGAGGGGTAATTCTCCCCGCAGCAAGGTGCCGATTGGGCAGGGCAGTTTCCCCCGCTATCGACCCGAAGTTTTGCGCCGCTAAGATAGATTATCGTAATCCCGCCTCTGGCGGGAAAACAGAATTCGGCTTATGAGTTTCCAAAGAGCAATTTTTGGTATAATAAAATTGTGAAGTCTCCTACGGCCAAACAGAGGAAAAATTATGCCAAGTATTTGACCGAAAGCGAAGAAATTGTCTCGGCTTTTGGGATTGGAGACAAGTATTTTTGGATTAACGCTTCTGTTTTTTTCCCTCTGTCGTTTATTCTTGTGGGGATGCCGTTTCTCTTAAAAGTTTTACACCTTAAGCATTCTAAAACATATATACTCACCAACCGTCGGTTGCTTATCAAAGACGGGGTCTTCAATATAAGCTTAACCTCGGCGCCGTTTAATAAGATTACTCACATTACAGTCAAGGACAAATTCCTGCCGCGGATTTCCTACGGGATTGGGGACCTCATTATCCACACCGCTGCTTCCGGAAGCTTACCGGTGGAAATTGTCTTGGAAAAGGTTCAGGACCCTCTTGAAGTTAAGAATTTAATTGAAGATCTGATTGTTAAAGAAAGACACATAACTGTGCCTCAACAACAGGGTCTTGTAAAAAAATTTTAATTAGGTATATTATTAAGTATGGCCGACATGAAGAAAATACTGGTTTTTGAAGATGATAAGGCGATGGCAAAGCTTTATCAGGTGGAGTTAACGACAAAAGGCTTCATGGTTGAGACTGCCGGGGACGGTGTTGAAGGCACAGAAAAGGCCGAATCGTTCCTTCCTGATCTTATTTTACTTGACATCATGATGCCTAAGCAAAACGGCATTGATACCCTAAAAAAACTTCGGGAGAATCCAAAATTTAAAGACATTCCGGTTCTGATGCTTACCAATTTTGGTCAGGAAAGTTTAGTTAAAGAAGCTTTTTCAGCCGGGGCAACGGACTATATTTTTAAATATCAAAGTACTCCGGCAGAGGTGACGGAAAAAGTTAAACAGTATCTTTTCCCAACAAATACCCAACTACCGGAAGTCTAAATTAGATGATCTTCGCCGAAATTTTTGCCCTGATTTTGGCAATTACCGCCATTGTCATACTTTTTCTTGCATTCAAAGGCGTGGCCAGTTCCAAAAAAGAGATCGAAACTAAGCGCCGTCAGATTGATAGTAAACTTTACGAAGTTTTAGTTCTGCGGGAAATCTCCGAAAAAATTGGCTACGAGTTAAATATCGATAAAATCCTGGAAATCATTTTAGCCTCCCTTAATAAACTTGTGCCTTATACGGCTGCCGGCTTCATGCTCCTAAGAGACAAAAGAAATGTTTTGTACCGGGTTACCCTTTTAGATCGGGCCGGTCGGGAACTGGTCAACGAAATGCGGGACCGGATGGTAACCGTTCTAAACGGGCAGACCAATAAGGATTTTCACCCGGAAGATCTTGAAGAGGCGATTGACGGCAATACCCTGGACGGATCAATCTCGGGGAAATCTTCTTCGTTCTGGATTACCCCCTTGGTTATTAATGGACGGGGGCTTGGTGTTTTAGCCATTGCCAGCTATAAACCCGGGCTTTACACCGGTGAGGAAATGACTATCCTGGGGCAGATCCTCGAACAGGCAAACAAGGCTTTAAGTAAACTGGAGGCGCTTTTAAAAGCAGAAAAGGGAAAGCTCGGGGCCCTCATCTTTTCCCTTATTGATGCCATCATGATGTTTGATGAGCGGCAAAACCTGGTGGTTGCTAACCCGGCCGCCCAAAAACTTTTAGGCCTTGTCCCTTCGGACACAACCACAATTGCCGACGTGGCTCAAGTGCTGGCCGATCGGATCGACATCAGGACAAAATTTGAAGAAAGCGTTCGCGGCGACAGGATGGTTATCTACGAGGATTTGGTTATCAAGGACCGGTTTTTTCGGATGGTTGTCACCCCGGTAAAAAACGATTTTGGCCAAGTTTTGGGCGGGGTGATTCTATTTCATGACACAACTGCCGGCAAAGAACTGGAAAAACTTAGGGAGGACTTTACGACAATGATGGTTCATGAGCTGCGGGCGCCTTTAACAGTCGTTCGGGGAACAGCAGATATGTTTTTGGCAGACTCTAATTTGGCCGTTAGGCCGGAAGGACGGGAACTTCTGGAATCAATGCATGGTTCTGCCGACACCATGCTTTCTTTGGTCAATGACCTTTTGGATGTGGCGAAAATTGATGCCGGAAAATTCCAGGTGGATAAGACCGAGGGTAATATTTGCGATATTGTTCGGGAAAAAGTCCTGGCCTTTACCCCTCTGGCAAAGTCCAGAGGAGTGACAGTTTCCTATGAAACAATTAAAGAGTGCCCGCAATTTTTATTTGATAAATTTAGGATCAGTCAGGTCATTAACAATCTGTTAAGTAATGCCGTCAAGTTTACACCTACCGGGGGGAGTGTGGCCGTTCGTGTGACTCCGGAAAACGATGAGGCGGCAGTTAGAGTGGATATAACTGACACCGGGGAAGGGATGGTACCGGACAGACTTAAGGACTTGTTTTCAAAGTTCAAACAACTGGGGGCCAAAAAAGAGGGGGGATCCGGTCTGGGACTGGTTATTGCCAAAGGCATTGTTGAGGCCCATGGGGGGCAACTTCTCGTTTCGTCGCAACTTGGGGTCGGTTCCACCTTTACAATCATTCTCCCAGTGACAAGTTAAAGTATAATTAGGTGAGTTTTTTCCCTTGACAATTAGCAAAAGTGATGTTAGAGTGCTAAGGCAAATTTAAATAAAATCTATGGAGGAGAAACTTTTACCAGTATGTCCCTTAAGAGACACTCCGTTATTTCCCAAAACGGAGACAGTGCTCTATTTTGGGCGGCCCCGGTCAGTGGCGGCTGTCAAGGCAGCTTTCGATTCCGAAAAACTCGTGTTTGTGGTTTTGCAGAAGGATTCCAACAAGACCGAGCCGGCAAATGGCGAGCTTTTTAACGTCGGGACTGTCTGTCAGATAAAACACGTTTTATACGCCGAAAATGGTGAGGTTTCAGTCCTTGTTAATGCCCTTTACAGGGCAAAAGTTGAAAATTACCAAAACTTTGACGGTTTTACCTTAGCTTCTGTCCAATCTTTTGATGAATCGGAAAAACCCACGGAAGAAGAAATGGTTCTAGGGAATCATATTGTAAACCTCCTGCAAAGCGCTCTTCGCGCCGGCAAGCCCTTTGACTTTCTAGTCATCATGCGGGTTATGGCCGGGATTACTCCCCAGGAACTTATTGATTTGACCGCGCCCATGCTTGATGAAAAACCCGACGAAAAACAAATTATTTTAGAAGAGCCAAATCTCAAGCCCCGATTGGAAAAGATAATTGATTCACTCAATCGGGAAATTAAAAATCTCGAAGTTGAAAAAAATCTTGCTGCCCGGATGCAAACGCAGATGGATAAGAACTATAAGGAACGTATTTTACAGGAGAAAAAGAGGGCAATTGAAGAAGAACTCGGGGAGGAAGACGAAGAAAAATCAGAGGCAAAGGAACTGATGGATAAATTGGTAAAGGCCAAGATGCCGGCAGAGGTTCATAAAAAAGCTGAAAAAGAGCTCAAAAAGTTTGAAAAAATGAGCAATATGAACCCGGAAAAAGGATGGCTTCGAAATTACCTTGATTGGCTTTTGGATATGCCGTGGGGGAAGGTTTCCCCTAATAATGCTGATATCAAAAACGCCGAGGCAATTTTAAACGAAGACCACTTCGGTTTGGAAAAAGTCAAGGAAAGGATTATTGAGCATCTGGCCGTTTTAAAGCTCCAACACGAGGAAAGTAAAGATGATCAAAGTGACCCATCTCCCGAAGAGTCGTCAGGAAAAACAACTTTGCCAGGTGAAGGTTTGGCCAAGAAGAAAAAGACTGCCATGCCCACCATTTTGTGTTTTGTTGGTCCACCGGGAGTCGGAAAGACGTCGCTTGGCAAGTCGATTGCCAAGGCGTTAAACCGGGAGTTTGTTCGTGTCTCACTTGGCGGCATTCGTGATGAGGCAGAAATTAGAGGTCATCGCCGAACATATGTAGGAGCTCTTCCTGGACGGATTATTCAGGGGATAAAGCAGGCAGGGACAAGAAACCCTGTTTTTATGCTTGATGAGATTGATAAATTGGGAGCTGATTTTCGCGGTGATCCGTCAGCGGCCCTCCTTGAAGCTCTTGATCCGGAACAAAACAGCGCTTTTTCTGATCACTATCTGGATGTTCCGTTTGACCTTTCCCAAGTTATGTTTATAACTACAGCCAATTTACTTGATACCATTCCTTCGGCCTTGCTGGACCGGTTGGAAGTCATCGAGTTTCCCGGGTACACCGTGGAAGAAAAATTTAATATTGGGAAGAAATATCTGTTCCCCAAACAAAAAGAGGTCAACGGCCTCAAAGGTAAAAATATTATTCTTGACGACAAAGCTCTAAGAACCATCGTCACCCGCTATACCTACGAAGCCGGAGTTCGGAATTTGGAGAGGGAAATTGCCCGGATAATGAGAAAGGTCGCCAGAAAAATAACACAAGGCAATCTGTCAGGTGATGTCGTTATCGTTGAGGATGATATCCATTCTTATCTTGGGCCGTTTAAATTTACTTCAACACTGGCAGAACGGAAAGACGAGTCAGGGCTCGCCACCGGCCTGTTCTGGAGTCAGGCAGGCGGGGGGATTCTTCTTATCGAAGTCGCGGTCATGCCCGGAAAAGGAACTTTGACGCTCACCGGTCATCTGGGAGAGGTCATGCAGGAATCGGCCAGGGCAGCCCTTTCTTACATCCGTTCACACCACAAGGACCTTGGTCTTGATGCCAAGATGTTTCAAAAAATTGACGTTCATATCCATGTCCCCGAAGGGGCCAGGCCCAAGGATGGGCCGTCGGCGGGGGTGGCCATAACCACAGCCTTGGCGTCAGCTTTAACCCGACGCCCTGTCAACCGGTTTGTCGGGATGACAGGCGAGGTTACCCTTCGCGGCCGGGTTTTGGAAATTGGGGGAGTCAAAGAAAAAGTTGTGGGGGCCCATCTTGCGGGGATTAAAAAAATAATCTTGCCAAAACACAATAAAAAGGACTTGGAAGATATTCCGGAATATGTTACAAAGGATCTACAGTTTGTTTTCGTTGATCAGGTAAATGAAGTTTTGAGTGAATCTCTTATGCCCAGAGTGTCAAAAAGTAAAAAATGAGTGAAAAAATTGCTGGTTATATATTACTTATTGCAGGCGTAGGGGTTATCCTCTTAGCCCTAATTAACGGATACGGACTCTTTACCGGATCACTTACCCCTGTTAAGTTTTTTAATCTGCAGGGGATTGGTTTTGACCTTAGTCAGCTTGCTCCACTTCCATCCGCAACAGGGACTAAACAGGAGCTAATCTCCGGGTCTGATATCTCAAACACGACCAATTTCTTTTTACACCTTATCATCCTGGGTTTTTTCTTAAATGTCGGCTCAAAACTTGGTTCCTTGGGAGTGCAGCTTCTTCGCCCCATAAAAGTTGAGGTAAAAGATAATAAAGTTATCCAGTAATTACGTCTTGTTTTCTCAAAAGTTCTTAGTTATATTGGTTAAGCTATGGATCCAGAAGAAGACATTAAAAATCAGGCAGAAGAATTAGTAGCTATTACTAATCTGGTTCAGACCTATATGGGAACGGTCGACCGGGTGAAAAAAGAACTGACAGAGTCAAGAACAATGCTTGAGGATACCTTTGCCAACGATGCCCGGTATATGGAAGCCAATGAAAAAGCCAAAGCTGTCACCAAAGAAAAAAAACAAATTAAGGCCGAACTTTTGAAAAATCCGCAGGCGATGGCCCTGTCTCAAAAAGTAAAAGACCTCTCTGACGACTTTAAGGAGGCCCAACAAATGCTATCCGGCTATGTCGCCGATTACCAAAGGCTTACCGACGCAAAAGAGATTGAGGATGCTTCGGGTAATCTTTTGCAAATTATAACCGTCTCTAAATTAGTCAAATCCCGGGGGGAAAATAGAAAACGATGAAAGACGAAATTTGTCCCAAATGCGGTAGTGCTCTTGGACCGATTGTTGAGACCTCAACCGGCCGGCAGTTGCAGCGGTGTTCAGCCGGCAGCTGGAATAAAGATACCAGGAAAAACGAAGGTTGTGACTTTGTTAAATGGATTCAGATGGAGCCCCAACCGCTCGAAGAAAAATGTCCCAAATGCGGCTCTCCCCTTGTCCTGGCTGTCACCCGGTTTGGAAAAAAGATGAAAAAATGTTCAACAGGCGGGTGGGATGCTGCGGCTAAAAAAGCCACAGGCTGTGATTTTATTGAATGGATAAACGGCACGACAGAACCACTGACTGAAATATGTCCCGATTGTGGGTCAAATCTTGTGTTGTACACGACCGCCGCCGGAAAAAAGATGAAAAAATGTTCCACCTCCGGTTGGGATAAAGAGAATAAAATAGCCACCGGGTGTAAGTATGTCCAATGGCTCAAAGCGGGAGAAGAATTTTTGCCCCCCGAAAATTAACTCCTTCGGATAATAACAGCTTTTTCTTACCCGTAAGACCCCCTTTACCGGAGAAGCCGACTAATTTTCCGTTTGACCCCACGACCCGATGGCAGGGAACATGGGGAGCAAAGGGGTTTGTTTTCATATAATATCCCACTGTTCTTGCCGCTTTTGGGTTACCCGCTTTAATTGCAACCTCTTTGTAGGTCATGACAGACCCTTTAGGAATTCCGGCGACAACAGCATATACTTTATCTCGAAATGCCATATGGAAAAAATTTAACTAATTACACTAAGCCGTTTTCTGGCAATGGTCGAAGCCGCGGCCATAAATCCGATATAAAACACCCCGCTGGTGCAAACTGCTGCCAGAGAGGTTGGATGGACAACTAATAATCCCGCACCGCTCCCCATTGTCGCTAAAGCCAAAAAATACGTGGTCCGGAGTTTGCCCTTTGAGGGAAAAAGGGCGGCAACAGAAGCCCAAACAATACTAATTATTGCCAGGACGATGTGGATTCCCAAAATCATAATCTAATTGTAGCAAAAAAAGATTAGACGTACTTTCCCGACATTATGATTTTAGAAATCCACACCCAAGAACGGTTCTTTGTCAGTTACGGGACGTTAACAGTGAAATCCTTATTCACAATACTTCCATCAGGCATGGTAATTTTTGTTGATACTCTCCACGGACCACGCATGCTCATGCCACCCGAAGCTGCATATTTCCCGTTACCTTGAGAGGTAGCGTTTCCTTGTTGAGTCCCCATGTTCATAGCTGTCATATTAAGATCGAAAAATACCGTAGCATTATCCACGGGTTTGCCTGTCTTATCTTTGACGTCAATAATAAAAGTCGCTGGTCCCATTTGTAAGGGGTTGGGGTTGGTTGTCAAAGATATTGCCTCATTTCCCGAACCCGTGCTGGTACCAGAACCTGAAAGGGTTTTCCAACTCAAACCAACAATGATGGCAGCCCCGATCATAAGCGATATGAGTAAATATTTGTTTTGCATAGCTTTCACCGCCTTTTTAAATTACGTTAATAATCATCATAAGCCCACCCGGCTCAACGTGTTCGTTGGTCGTATGGTGGGGTATATGACAATGCAACATCCATTTGCCTGGCCGATCAGGCGTAAATTCGATATCATAACGCTCACCAGGCGCCACGGAGATAGTGTCTTTTGTCCATTGAGCCGATTCAGGAACGTCATTGCCGTCAGTTGCCACAATTTTAAAGGGAAATCCATGGAGGTGCATCGGGTGAATCATCTGGCCGCTCCCGATAAAGCGCAATCTCACCTTCTGACCAACTTTAACATTCAGTGTTTCGGTATCTGGGAAAGCCTTTCCGTTAATGGTAAAAAAGTTACCGTCCATACCCGTTGCTGGCATTGCGGCATAAGTTTGCCCATCAATAACCCGCCATTCATTAAGCATGAGGACGCGATCTATATCTGGTTTTGAGGCGAGTCCACCCTTCGGCTCAATGATAAAAGCGCCTGAAAGTCCTACCGAGATTTGTTTGTCACTATCGTAATGAGAGTGATACCAATATGTTCCCGCTGGTTTAGCTGCAAACTCATAGATAAACATTTCTCCGGGCTGAATAGGCTTCTGTGTTTCATCAGGTATGCCATCCATATTGTTAGGAACCTGGATACCGTGCCAGTGGATAGTTGTAGGCTCTGATAAATTATTTTTGACTAAAATTTTAACTTTATCCCCGTCGGTTACACGAATAAGCGGTCCAGGAACCATCCCGTTGTATGCCCAAGCTGTCACAGTAACATCTTTTAGGATATCCCACTTTACCGGGGCAGCGGTCAAATTGAAAACTTTTTCACCATTTTCTACTTTAAATGACAACTCTTGAAGACCCTGTTTCTCTGTTGCTGTTGGTACATTATCTTGTGGAATTGCCTCCATAGCCTTAAGAGCAGTCTCGTTCACTCCAGATATCGATAACTGTGCCGGAGTGTTTTTGAGTGCCACGCTGTTTTTTGTTTTATTCATTTGGAAAGAGATGACAACTAAAACGACGACTGCGAGAATAAGTAAAATGTATTTATTTTTTAGTAGAAATTCCTTATACATAAATTGTATTGTAACTTATTTTTCATGGGGATTTCATTAAGAAATCACTCAATGGTGATCAATTCCTTTAAATGCTTTAATAAACTTCTGAATCCTCACCTCGTCAAAATCATTAAATTTGTCTAAACGTGTCCAAGCAGTAAGAGCTATTTTGGTGTCCAGTTTGGGATATGGAGCCATGGCAACTTTTTCCGGATATTTCTTAACGATTGCAGAAAGCTGATCGGTAAGTTGTTTACAGTTATCTGCCTCTTGCGCGCTTAGGGTGGCCGTGTTTTCCGAATTGCCAGGTATGCAGTTATATTGCACCATTACACCGCCATCCTCTAGATTGTGAAGCTGAAGTTCGTCCGGAATAGGAGAATAGCTAATACCCCATGACGCTTTTCTTCCGACATGTGTCCCGGAAGTCGGTGGGATGGAGTTGTAAGGATCGTGTACATCCGTAATATTTTCGATATGTTTGTTTCCTAAAGACGTTACGAATTCGCCGGGCTGTGGTTTTGACACTTCTTTTACCAATAAATACCCACCGGCTAATACAAGTAGACTAATAAAAGCAATGACGCCGTACTTTTTAGTTTGTCCCAAGTGGGTTTGTTTCAGCTGTTGTTCGCGATGAAAATTACGCTTAAACTCTTTACGCTGATGTTTTGATAACTGGTTCCATTCCTCCGGATAATCCATATTTACTTTTCCCTCCTAATTTCACACACGTACGGCTGGTTAATTTTCTTAACTGTCAAATTAATAGCAAAAAGGAGAATTCCAATCCCAATAAAACCAAACTCTTGCCCTCTAAAAGGTAGAAATCCCAAAACCGCCGTTGCTGAACCAAAACCAATCAGTGAAGTCAAGACAACCGAACCACAAGACGCGCAGCCAACCCCCAACATGCTGGTAGCCATTCCCAAAGCAGACATCCCCAGAGACTTTTGAACTCGGGCTGTTTGTTTGAGATAGTACATAAGAAGGCTTATCTGCACTCCGGCAAGCGTTGCACTGGCAAAGGTGACGATTCTAGATAGCGGAGTGAAGTTGGTTTGTAGGGATCCTAGCAAGCCAGTGAGCAAATTAGTTTTTTGCCACAGCGTCATAGTTGAATTGGTCATGGTTTTGGTGATCAGATGTAAATTGGGCAACCACGCAGCGAAACCAATCACCATCAGGCTAACCGCTATAGATAAGAGCAAATACTTTGGGGCGGTAATGATTTTTACTACTGGCATCATGATTACTGGAGCAGCGGGTCAATCACCGCTTGGAAAGCTGCAAACGGCTGAGCTCCAACAACCAAGTCTCCATTGATTTCTCCGTTTGAAGTTGTTTTGCCAATTAGAAACGTCGGTGTCCCTGATGCACCGGCGGCTGTTCCATCAGCAATGTCTTTTTTGACCTCGTCTTCCATGGCCTTGTTCGATAAACAGGATGTGAACTTACTGGTGTCTAAGCCCAAATCTTTAGCAATTGTTTGAATCTTGTCATCATTTAAGCCATTGCCATTTGATATTGTGCGCTTGAATATCTCATCATGGAATTCAAAGTATTTTTTATCTCCTCCTTGTTCCTTGGCACAGTTTGCAGCTACAGCTTCTTTAGTTGCCATGGGATCATGGAAGGATAAAGGAAAATCACGGTACACGATTTTCACTTTACCCTTATCTACATATTCTTTAACGAGTTGAGGAAACGTCTGGTCAAAATGACGTTTACAAAAGGGGCACTCATAGTCAGAGAACTCAATAATCGTAATCGGCGCATTTTTATCGCCCAAAACCGGATCATCATCCACAGAAGCTACGCCCTCCGTTGGCCGTTGCGGTTGAGCGGCGGCAACAGGTTGTTGTTTATTTACTGTTCCTTGAGCCAGTGCTCCACCGCCGTTTTCTAATATTTGAACTTTTGTGTAAAGAGAACCGATAAAAAAGGAGGCAACTATTAAAAGGACGACAAGAACGGGAGCAAGATTACCACTGGATAAAGGAATACTAAATGATCTCTTGGATTTTTCCTCAGTCATGTTACTACAGAGTGTAGTAGATATAGCGATTAATTGTCAACTGCATAAATCTATATCAATTAGCTGAGGTAAAGTTTACCGGAGTATAAAGTTGACTACTGCTTTGGTGTTGCATTAGCGTATGTTCGCGACAAACGGATTCACAAGTTGAAGTTTGGTTGCAGAGCATAACTACATCATGCCCTTCTTCATGAATTTCAATAGCATTCACAGGAGTAACCATCAATCCAACCAGAGCAATGACTGATACCAAGCTAATAAATAAGTTTCTCCTGCCTATTGTTTTATAGGAAGTTTTAAGCGAGAGAAGTGATTGGATTCTGGCCTCAAGAGTATCGGCGGAAATTATTCCTGGTATAAAGGCTGGGTTTATGATCGGTTTATAGTTGAGAAGCCTTTTTAGAACTAACGAAAGTGATTTCTTACCCGCTGTTTTGTAAGTAGCGAATTGATCAGCCTTCACTTCCCGATCTGTCCGATAAATTTTAATGAAGTCTGAAAGTATTGGGAAAAAAGGGAACAACGATTCAATAAATGCGGCTAAAAGCATAGTAAATGGATCTCTACTCTCTAAATGATATTTCTCATGCCGAAGTATCACTTCCAGCTCCTTTACACGCATGAGTTTTAAAAGACCAGTTGAGATGTAAATTCTGGGGTTAAAAACGCCAAAACAAAAAGCTTGAGGCCTCATCTGTTTAACGATTTTCACTTTTTCTCTCAAATTAAGTTTCTCCAAAAGATGAGTCAAATTAACATCTTTCCTAGTTTTCGTTTCCGAGAGAGTCTTTCTAAAAGAATATATTTCAAAAATTGTCCTTAGCAGCCTTATGAGAGTAAATAATGATGCAAGCATCAAAATTCCAAATGCTACTTTGCCCAAATCACCCGGTAACCCCAGACTGAGGGCTTTGACCATTTCCTGACAGTAGTAAATGCTGTGATGGATAAGAAGCTGGAAGTACTTAAAGACCACAAAAAAATGGCTTACAGTAAGAATTGTTAAAATACCAGTAAAGCCAAGCAGGTAATTATTTATTCTCATTATGCTTTTCTAAAAGTTTCAAAAAATAATCTTTCTTTTCTTTCGGAAGAGTTTCAATTGACTGCGCAAACGAAACAATGGCGGCATCACCAAATACACTCATGAATCTAGCAATAAATGATTTTGCCATTTTTCTGCTGTAATCCTCCTTAGATTGTTTAGGAGAATAACGAATAACAAAATCTTTATTCGTTCGAGCGACTAAACCTTTTTCATAAAGACGTTGAAGAATTGTGGCAACTGTAGTGTACGCAAGGGGCTTTTTTCTCTTCAGCTTCCCAAGAACGCCACGAACCGAACAATCCCCGCATTCCCAGACAATGTTCATCAATTCCTGCTCAAGTTCGCTCAAGTTTTTAGACTTCATATCTACTACAGAGTGTAGGACAATGCAGGTAGAAATTCAATAGGCCGTAGTTCCTATCTAGTGAACGGCAGACTAGCCTAAATATCCGGGTTTTGTTGGACAAAGTTAGAACTTAATTTTATATATATCTAAAGTCATGTATTCCGTTTACGGTTTTCTCTTTTGTGGAAAACCCTATATAATCACGCTAAATAAGCAATTTATGTCAAATTTACCAGAAAAATTTCATGAAGGAGTTGGGAGATTACTCGATCATATATCTCAAGAAAGCCCCTCATGTCTTATTGCACTTGGAAACTCAGCAAATAAATTAACTCAAGAACTGGCAATAGAGGCAAAAATAAAAGGACATCATCTTCCTCCCGTGCATAATTTTCCTCCATCAATAGGTGTTTCTGATTATTATGACGATATTGAGGGAGTTTTAGCTACTGTGCACGCTGATATTCCTATGGTAGTAGAGGACTCTGCTCCTACAGGAGTGAAAGTTGAAAAACTTAGAAAAAGATTCGGGGACAGAATAAAAATATCAGTTGTTGTTTCTGGACAAAAAATAGACGGAGTATATGTTGTTTTTGACGACGATTATGATTTGGCTAAACATCTGGATAGAGAAAGGAGCACGCCGAACGATTTAAGAAATAGAACGCAGAGATAAACTGCTATGTTTCTTAGACATAATATTATAACCAAAGTGGTGTCCATCGACCTACGTTTAGAGGATTTTTAAAAGTTTAATATCACCGCAGATTAAAGCTTCCTTTTTTACCCTTGACCACTGTTTTAATTGCCATTCTCGTTTCATTGCTAGCTCACGAGTAGAATATTCCTCCTGATATACTAAAGAGAAAGAATCAAAATGTTTTAGATACTTTGCGGCTTTAGAACCATTAGAGCTATGTTGCTTTAATCTTTCTGTCAGGTTGTTAATTTGACCAATATACAATGTATCTGCAGAGGTGCGAAGTATATAAACGTAAAACATAATTCCCTCGACTCGTTTCACTCGCTCAGGATGATTCTTTCGCTGCTATAGCTGTGAGCGAGCGCAGCGAGTCGAATCAGCTGCGGGACTAGGACTCGAACCTAGATTTTCACATTCAGAGTGTGACGACGCTACCATTAGTCGATCCCGCAGATTAAAACTCTCGAAAGTTTATTAATTTTTTAAAGTCCATTGCTTCGGCTCGTTTTCTTAATCGGACACTATTTATTCTTCTTTCGGGACGGTAACCCAGGATTTTTAAACCTCGTTCAACGTCATCTAATATTTTAACATTTCTGTTCGAAAACTGGAAATTATATGTGCAAGTTGGTAGATGAACGGAATAGGAGCCTTCCGCTTCAAACAGGCCTCTTAGACACGCAGTCAAATATTTTCTCTTTTGCCAAATCCAATTCGGAACCCCAATTTTTGTGTACCGCCTTTTTCCGGATGGGACACCTAGACGGGAACTTATCTGTTTTTGGTATATCCTGCCTCTTATACATCCTCCGTTTGGTCCATTTCTGATCGTGTGAGAAAATTTTTTCTCAAAAAGTCTCAAGACAATTTTTTCCGTGTAATCCACCATTTTAGGATATTTACCACTAAATGTTATGTCCAAACATTCCGTTCGTGGAAAGACGTAAATATTACCATCACCAATTACCATCCCAATCAAAAAAGCTAATTCCCCTGATTTTTCAAAAGGCGGATAAGTATGTCTTATTTTCCCAAGTTTTATCATTTTGTCACGCCACCCCTTAAAATTATCAAGATGTTTTCTCTTCATTGTGTTTGAAATCTTTGTGACTCTTGAGTCATTGTCTTTATTTTTGCCAATAACCCATGAGGGAGGTCTTTTTTCTAAAGACTTTTTCCATTTCTGGTATCTCGGATCAGATTTAGGTAACAAATTTGGCAATACAGAGAAGACTTTTTGCTTGCCTTCAACCATCAAATTAATATACCACATAGCTGACTCCGTATAAACATGGTAATATTTAGCATATGGTCGAGATCCACCCATTCGGTAACTTTGTCCCGGCGAAAGTTAAGTATTTAATGCTCGGAAGTTTCGTGACGAAACCATCAAATCCATATGATTGGTTTTACGCAAATGGCCGTAATCAATTTTGGCCGATAATGAACGAAGTTTACGATAGCCTCTTTGACACCAAGGCAAAGCAGCAAAAACTTTTTGTCGATTTGGAAATGGCTCTTGCTGATATAATTTTGTCCTGTGAGCGAAAAAAGAACAGCAATTCGGATATCAATTTATTTAACATTGTCTATAACACCCAAGCATTGACAGAAATTATTACCAAAAACAAGATTAGGAAAATATATTTTACAAGCCAGTATGTTGAAGGTTTATTCAGGAAATTATTCAAGAATTTCATAAAGATGGATATGGCTTTAATATGCTTACCGTCTCCGTCACCAAGATATGCGCTGCTTACAAAACAGGAAAAAATTAAAAGATACAAAGAATTATTACCAAAACTTAAATGAGTTATTTTGTTTACATTCTTCGTACTTCAAAAAACACACTATATATCGGTCAGACGAATAATTTAGAAAAACGGTTGGCAGAACACCTAAATAAAAAAAGAAGATCGGCAAAATATCTGCGGCCTTTTTCCTCCTTTACTCTGGTTTATAAAGAAGAGTTCCCGACAAGAAATGAAGCCCTAAAACGCGAGTGGCAGTTGAAACAACTTTCTAAATCCAAAAAAGAGGAGTTAGTAATAAAATCAACAGTTTAAGTTGTAAAATAAAGGGGATGAAAAAAGTGGCCACCAGTGCGGGGGGAATATTTGTCAAAAAAGATAAAGATAAAATTTATCTTTTGCTCTTAAAGTATACCTATATCCGGGGTTTGGGATTTCTAAAAGGACATATTGAAAAGGATGAAACCACCGAACAGGCAGCAATCAGAGAGATCAAAGAAGAAGCGGGGCTTGAGGATGTAAAGATAGTTAAAAAAATTGGCAAAGTTGTCAGAAATACTGTCGAAAAAAACGGTGAAGAGGTAACAAAAACCATTCATCTCTTTTTAATGTCAACTTCAGAGTTTAATCACCAACAGTCGGAGGAAGAATACGATTGGTTCGAATACGAGCTGGCCATATCGCGGATGGCTTACAAAGAAGACGCCGAGTTTTTAAGAAAAATTAGAAAAAATATCCTGGAGTTAAAATAATCACTTTTATGCCAAGTAGTTACACTCCAAAAAACCTTCATAACACAATTATTAATTATTACGATTTGTCAGAGCCGGACTACAAATTAGTTTTAGGGCTTAAGAAAAACATGGCCATGCACTATGGTTATTGGGATAAATCTGTACACTCGCTATCCGGGGCCTTGGCAAAAGAAAATGACGTTTTAGCCACAAAGGCTAAAATAACAAAAAACAGTTTGGTTCTTGATGCGGGTTGCGGGGTCGGAGGGAGTGCGATCTACCTGGCCAAAAAATACGGCTGCAAAGTTATCGGCATAACTTTAAGTTCTGCTCAAGTAAGCACAGCCAAAAAGAATGCCACAAAAGCCGGCGTTGCCGAAAAAGTAAAGTTTTATCCCATGGACTATTTAAAGACCACCTTTAAGAATAAATCATTTGACGTTGTTTGGGCGATTGAGAGTGTTTGTCATGCCGAAGACAAGAAAGCATTTATTAAGGAAGCTCACCGTCTTTTAAAAATTAACGGCAGATTAGTTGTTGCCGACGGTTTTTTTACAAAAAATTCTTACACCTTAAAAGAAGATAGACTCCTTAGAACATGGCTTAATGGGTGGGGGGTTGAAACCCTGGCAACGGTTTCAGATTTCAGTCGGGACTTAAAAGCTTATGATTTTAAAAATATAACCTTCACAAATATTGATAGGAATATATTTCCCAGCTCTGTTTGGTTATACGTCTGGTCCTTACTGGGACTTACAGGTGGAAAATTATTGGGGTTAATTGGCTTTAGAAACAAAATCCAGTCGGGAAATGTAATAGCCGCAAATTTACAGTTTAGACTTTTGTTTCGCCACCTTTGGGAATACGGGTATTTTTGTGCCGAAACTATGAGTTAAGAGTCTTACTTTTTCTTTACCCCTTTTTTAGGATTTTAGTGATCCCTACCGAGTAAAAATAATAAATGATTAAAGATACAGAGGATATTATTCGTGCTAAGTTAGTGGAACTTCCTGCCCCCTTAAGGTTTTTCTTACGTAAAACAATTGCCATTGCTGAAGCACAGCCAGATGTCGACAAGAGACTAGATTTAGATATTTTATCGGCGGTAGTTACCAGTAAGGCGTTGGAATTACAAGATATATGGGCCGGTTGTCCTAATCGTACGGGAGCAAATTTTCATTGCCCGGAAATGTTGAAAAGAGATGTAAGGATTGGAATTAGTTTAATAAATGAAATTACCGACTCTTTTATGTAAATGGTTTTCGTCAATAATCTACCGGAGTCACTGCGTCCGCGTCTCTGTGGTTAATACTAAATACCAGTTGCCCGTGGTCGTCACAAATTTCCATCCTTTTGTCTGACCCTCCACAACACAAATACCCTATTTGATCAGCAGTCAGGTTTCTGACTTTTTGTCCATTACGGTGTGTCGGAGTAACTACGGTGAATTCGTTTTGAGAAAGTACAGAAGTAACATTTCCTCTACAATAATGAATTTCAATAACAACGCTTTCTCTAGTATCAGGTGACATCCAGTGATCCACATCCAATACACCATCTTTACCTGGAGACAGCAGGTTATGGTTAAAGTCATAAATTTTGACATTGCTCGTAAATTCCCTTTCTATCGCAATTGTGGCCGGCATGCCCCTTATAATACTATAAGCCACTTATATTAACAATCTCTAATTTGCTTTGATATAATCATCTTTGTCTAAAAATACAAATGTTGGATATTAAAAATATTAAAGGGGTGATTTTTGATGTCGATGATACTTTGCTCGATAATCAACCTGATTCGCCGCTTGGCGGCCTTCATGAAAGGTCGAGACTTCGTGCGTTATACAAGATTGGGAAAACGCACGGGTACCCAGAGCTTTTAGAAGTAACTCCCCTGGAAAACAGGAATGCCTTTAGAGAAGCCAAATCCCATACACTGGATGCGGCCGTCTGGCGAATACTGTACACAAGAGGAATTGTCCAAACAGAAGATATTGATATGGAAAATGAACTGCTTGTAACAATTGTCAATTTAAAAGACAAACTACATGAAAAAGTCTTGCGACGGGAGGGAAGGGAAGTTGTCGGGGCTACAAACTTTGTCAAAAAGTTAGGCGACAGGGGACTTAAAAATAATATGGCAATAGCCAGTACGGCGGTTAGACGAGACATTAATATTTTTTTAGAAATGACGGGGCTGAATATATATTTTCCCGAAGGGAGAATTATTTCCAAAGAAAAAGTGACTCATCCAAAGCCGCATCCGGAAGTTTTTAATTTGGCTTTTGAATCATTAAAGTTACCCGATGAGCTTAGATCATCAGTTCTCGCTTTTGAAGATGATCCCAGAGGGGTGGCTTCGGCTAAATCCGCCGGGCTTTTTACCTGCGCCATAACAACCAGATATAAAAAAGAAACCTTCGCATCATTTAATATCCAACCCGATTTAATTGCCGATAACTACCTGGAATTTGAGAAGTTTTTCGGTCTCTAATAAAAGGCATTCGGATTTATGGAATAAGCCTCTTAAAACCTAAAATTAAAACTATTCCTAATGTAAACATCATAATTTGCTTTAACGTCTTTTGCTTGCTTGGATCACGAGAATTAAGTTCCGGGATTAAATCGGCAAGAGTAATATAGAGAAAATTTCCGGCGGCAAAAGCTAAAATTATGGGGATACTGGAAGATAATCTGGTGGAAAGCCAATACATTAGAATGGCACCCAGGAGAGCTGTGAGGGAGGAAACTAGATTTAATACTAATGTCCTGGCCCTACCTGCTCCGTGGGACAATAAAATTTCAAAATCCACGAGTTCATGAGGAATTTCGTGTAAGAATACTGCCAAAGTGGTCGCAAACCCTAATGTTGGGTTAGTTAGAAAGGCGGCCGAAATTGCTACCCCGTCTAAAAAATTATGGATTGAATCGCCGATGGTTATAAGCCAGACGGCAGGGCTCATGCTGTCGTGCGGTTCGTGGTGGTTGTGGTACCAAAGTAATGTTTTTTCGAGTATAAAGAGGGTAACTACCCCGCAAAAGAACCATAGGGAAAAGCTGGAAACGTCTTTCATTTCGGAAATAGCTTCCGGAATCAGATCAAAAAAGGCCGTCGCCATGAGGGCTCCGGCGGCAAAGGCGGTTATCTCCATGTTTTTTTCCAGATCGAATTCCCCTTTGTTCTTAACAAGAATGATAACTCCCCCAAAAAGAGACAGGACACTGGCAACAAAAACTGCCAGGAGGATAAAGATAAGAAGCATAAGATATTTTACCAGATTTTAAATTATCATGGAAACAAGCTTAGTATGATATTATTGGGAAATGAATCGGGATAAATCAATAAAATTTTTCTGGGTGGGGTTTAAAAATTGGACCCCTTTGATTCTCGCGGTAACCTTAATTTTCGGGACTTTTTATTTAGTGGCCCAGCAAAGTTTTCGTCTGATGGCTGATGATCAGCCGGCAGAAGTTATTTCTAACGCCGGTCAAACCTCGGGACCGGTTGAAATAAGAACCAGCAGTTCCCTTTTTACAGTTATTTATGATCAGTCGGGGAATCCGGTGTCGGGATCGGGCCTTCTTGACGGCCAACTCCCCGAGGTCCCCATGGGGGTTTTGGAATACGCCAAGTTAAATGGTGAAAATCGGGTTACCTGGCAACCGCGGCCGGGTTTGCGCTTTGCAACTGTTGTTGCCCCGATAAAAACAGGGACCGTTTCCGGATATCTTCTTGCCGCAAAATCCTTAAGAGAAACAGAAGATCGAACTGACCTGTTAACCAAACAGGTGGCCATTGGACTTTTTACTACCGTTTTCTTAATCTTTGTTTATACCCTTCTGGTTGAATACTCCAGATTCAAATAAGTCTTATGTTTGAAGTTATCTTTGACTGCGAGACCAAAAAGTTTTTTGACGACACCGGAACCACTGATCCGGCAGATTTAGGGGTGTCAATAGTTTCCCTTTACACTCGGGAACTGGACCAAACATTTACCGAGGTATCGGGAACGATGATGAGTTTTTGGGAAGGGGAGTTTGACAAAATGTGGAAATTCTTTTTTCAAGCGGATAGAATTGTTGGTTTTAACTCCATCCATTTTGATGTGGGGGCCTTAAAACCATATGCCCCGGCAGGATTTGCCAAACTACCGCATTTTGACATCTTGGAAAAACTGCGGGATGCTTCCGGAAAAAGAGTCAAGTTAAACGCTGTCGCCAAAGACTCCTTGGGGGAAGAGAAAAATGATTCCGGGGCAAACGCCATTTTGTACTATGCGGCAGGGGATCCGGAAAGTCTGGCTAAACTTAAAAAATACTGTGAAATGGATGTGGAGATTACCAAAAAGGTCTATGACTTTGGTCGTAAAAACGGTTATTTAAAATACACAGATTTCTGGAATGACAAACATCAGGTAGAAGTCGATTTTTCTTATCCTCTAAATTTTACCCCGGCTGACAAACAGGAAAGTCTGTTTTAGCTCAATACTACTTCTTGTATATAAATATATAAAATCTACAATCCGGGCATGTTTACTTATCAGCTGTTATTAATTCTTGCCTTGGTAATAATTTATTGCGCCGTGATATTTTACTTTTGCAAAAGGTTTCAAGACGGACTTAGTCTGCCTTTGATACTTATGTTTCCCATAATTATTTTTTCTCTGGGTTTTGCCTTAAGACTCACAAACAATAAAACTATCATTGATGTCGGCTATTTTGTTACCGACTCATCCTCAGCTTTCATTTCTATTCTCTTTACGGGCGCCATAATCCTCGGCCAACTAAAATACTGGAAAAAATAAGTCAAAGATGACACTTTCAAATATGAAAATTTGTTTTAAAATATGACAATCACATGGCTACAACCTTAAAACATTTAGACCTCGGTCCAAAAGTAAATCTTTGTGTTGAAGGGTTAGTTTTACATAACGGCCGGGCGCTCATGTTTAAACGCAGTGAAAATTCCCGACATTTTCCCGGCGTTTGGGTCGATCCGGGCGGGCATATCGACGAGGGGGAAGATCCCATGACCGCGATAATCCGGGAAATTTTTGAATAGACAGGAGTTAAAGTCGGACCGGAAAATGTAAAGTTAAAAGCTATCTCCACCCATTATCATCATAATATGAAAGAAACTTACCTCTCCTTTATTTTCTTGGCGAAAATCCCCGACTTTCAGGAGGCAAAGAAAGATGACGTTGAAGGTCAGTCCGAGTGGATACCGATTAGAAAACTTTTATCCATGAAGAAAGTCTTTCCGCCATCGAAATATTATTTTGACCACGTCTTAAACGACACGTCCGGTATTATGTATGTTCATGCTACCTGGAATAATGGCAAACTTGTCAAGGTAAATACTAAGCTTGTGGATTTAAACGGCTAACTCCTTGTTTATCTAGAAAAATACGTTTCCTCTTTCAATTACTCTCCAACCGTAGGGGACCTCACATGTATCTCCAAACCATTTAGATTGGTGAGTAAGTATGTTTTCTGCTAAAACATCGGGTCCTATATTGATACTTATCCTATTACAGACATATGAGGGAATTATAAATGGAACTCCAAAAAAGAAATAAGCAGGGAATAATATTATGACGATAATTCCTCCCACAAAATGCCATGGTTTATTTTCCTCTCGGAAGAGATTAACTATACCGAGGGTAAGGCATGTTAGTGAAATAATAAGTATTGGGATGTCTGGAAGAAGTGTTTTTACAATATATTCCGTAATATTGTCCATAGCACGGGGAAGAAGAAGAATATTATTCACTAGAATATATATAAAACCCAACGACCCAAGTATAGTATTAATTAAACCAACAATCTTATTTCTTGCCATCAAATAATTATTCTCACAAATGACAAATTAATTCAACGAGGAAAATGGAATGTCAGAATAACGTTATCTCTTGGTTGATTTTTTTATTTCTGCCAGGAGGTCTTTTTTAATTTTTGCTCCCTGTTTTTTGACCTCTTCTTCGACTTTTGCTTTTATTTCTCTGTCCAAAAAATCCAGGTGTTTTTTGTCTAAGAATTCTTTATGATGCACCTCGGGCAAGTGTTTTAAAACGGTACTGGTTGCCTCATGAGAAATATTCTCATGAATTAGCTTTTCCAATTCCCGACGTTCTTCCGCTGTTAAGCTGTAGGTATCAAGAACCGTAAATATTTCCTCGATAATAATTAAGTGGCTATAAAAGGGCTTCATATTTTTTGTTATTAACATTATATTCCACTGGCCCGAGGGGTAAAAGATTCTGGGAATCTTCGAGAAAAAAGACCAGAACCGGACCCTTTTGCATTCCGGTATTGAGTTTTAGATAAGCCATGACTTCCGGCGATCCTCCGAAGTGTTTTCCGGTCCACCAGGATGGGCCGGCATCGGCAATGGCTGTCACGATAGCTTTTCCGTTGACAGGATTTATAACGACGGTTCGTCGGAATTTATACCAACCTGACAAACGTTTGGTGTTTGTCTTCCAATCAGGAAGGTAAAGGGTTTGCACGGCAATGTAATATTTTTCAACCTCGGGACTTGTGACATATCCCCAACCGCCACGACCGGGAGTTATTCCCCGGTCAACAAATTCACCGTGGGCTGCGGCCGTGTCGCCCGGGTAGCGAGGCAAATGTTGTTCTGCCCCGATGTTGCCATAGGTTTGATTTAAGTGATTATTTTCTAAAATGGCAACGGCATCAATTCCCAGGACTTTCTTAATGCGCTTGGAAATTTCCTCTTCCTGAGTAATTGTCAGTGGTTGAACATAGGCCGGGAGAACCTCTCTTAAACTGGCAGCCAACTCGATGTTTACGTTCGCGTAATAATCAGATTCTTTGACAGGGGCTAAAAGGTGAGAGGGGACGGGTAATGCACTGGGAACGGATAAGAGGAGAGACCCGGCCAAAGCGCCCGAGGAAATGAGTTTAAAGGCCGGATGAGCAGCAATCCGTTTTTGTGCCGCCAGGTTTTTTACCTTTAATCGGGCTCTTAGGTTTTCAAAATCTAATTGTTTTTTCTGGGCAGCCATATTTCTAACCTTTCCATTGTCTCATCTTTTCCCAGAATTAGCATCACATCCCACAGCGGCGGTGTCGCGCTTTTACCCGTTATGGCAACTCGTAAATTCATAAAATAATCACCGACTTTGATATTCTTTTCGGCGCAATAGGTTCGGGCTTTTTCCTCCAAATATTTTCCGTCAAATTTGTCCTCTAGCGTGTCAGCCGCATGCTTTATGACTTCCTGGTTTAGACTTTGAGTAAGCGGTGGTTTTTGAAAGAAGTAGTCAGTAAGATTGTCGAAATCTTTAAGAGTTACCAACCGATCACGTACAAGAGGAAGCAATTTTATAATTGTTGCTTTATCCGTATCTGTAAAATCTGTTAATTTATCCGTTAAATCTGTAAGAGATAGTTTTTTAAGGTACTGTTGATTAAACCAGTTAAGTTTCTCCACATGAAAGGCGGCGTTAGCTTTTTGCAAACCATCAGGATTAAAATTTTCCACAAACTCCGAAAGGGTAAACATTTCCCGGTTATCTTTGGGTGCCCAGCCAACAAGCATTATAAAATTCAAAATGGCTTCCGGAAGATAACCGGCATTAATAAAATCTTCTGTTGAGACATTACCTTTTCTTTTGGATAACTTTCCCCCTGCCGGGTCTAAGATATCAGTCAAGTGCCCAATTTCCGGAGTCTTAAAACCAAGATATTTAAATAATAAGAGATGAATTGGGGTACTGGGTAACCATTCTAAAGCCCTTATAATATGCGTCATTTCCATGGCGACATCGTCAACAACCACACCCAATTGGTAAGTTGGGATGCCGTCGGACTTTAAAAGCATTGCGTCGTCAACGTACTCTGTTTTCCAGGTAATTTCTTTTTTAACGACAAAGTCGAAGTAGGAGACCACCTCGTTATCCGGGACCTTGAGCCTTATGGCCGGTTTTTCTCCGGCAGTAATTTTTTTATCCACTTCGACTTTCGTAAGATTACGGCAGTTTGTATCCCGCATTTGGGAGATTTTATTTTCGTGGGCCTTTTTTATTTCATCTTTGGTTTGAGGTTTGCAAAAACAATAAAACGCCTGGCCTTGCGCTACCAATTTCTCGGCCGCTTTTCTGTAGATCCCTGAATCAACCCTTTCCGATTGAATATAGGGACCATACGGACCGCCAACAAGCGGCCCCTCATCCCAGATTATGCCAAATAATTTTAATTGGTCATAAATTTTTTCTGTTGATCCGGGGACAAACCGGTTTCGATCAGTATCTTCTATCCGAAGAATAAATGTGCCATGTTGGTTTTTGGCAAAGGCGTATGCATAAAGCGCGGTTCGAAGACTGCCGATGTGCAGATATCCGGTAGGAGACGGGGCAAATCTTGTGCGCACACTCATGGTTTGATTTTAGCATAGAATCATTCATAATAAGATAATCATCGAAGAGTCAATCTGCCTATGGCGACATTAACTGAAACTGCTTATTACACTCGAAAGGGAGCCAAAATATTTGCTGGTGCCATCATTGGAGTCGTGGTTTTGCGGATATTGTTAAATATCGGCGGACAGATTTGGCAGGCCTTGTTCCCCCCTCCGCCTCCACCCGCAACCATGGCTTTCGGACTGTTGCCGAAACCAAAATTTCCGCAAACAGACATTTCTTCCGCGTCGGCAATATATACGTATCAAGTAGAAACTGTCAACGGAAATTTACCGGTTTTTCCCCAAAATTTAAAAGTGTACTTTATTCCCAAGGTGGGGTCTTCTTTTGGTAAAGATGACCAGATGCGGTTGCTGGCAGGGCAGATGAAATTTACGGCTGAACCCCAAAAGATATTTGGAGAAACGGATAAGTGGCGTTTTACGGATCCGGCCCTGCCTCTTCGCCATCTCGATTACGAAGCGACACTGGGGTTTTTTAATCTTTATTACAACTATAGTTTTGATCTAAACCTTTTTGCCGGGAAAGTTTTTCCGACACAGCTGGAGCTGGTAAATAACGCCCAGGAGTTTTTTGGAAACCTGGGGCTTATGGCTCCCGATCTTCTAGCGGGGACGACGAAGGTGGCTTTTTTCAAGTTAGCCACCAATAATCTGGTTCCTGCAACTTCGCTTTCCGGGGCTGACGGTGTTCTGGTAAACCTTTACCGGTCGAATATTATTGAGGATAAAGTTTCCTACCCCATTGTCAACGCTGATCCCAAAAAAGCGAACGTCTCGATTATGTTTTCCGGCAGCCTGGACAAAAACAAAAGGATTTTGGAAGCAAATTATATTTATTTCCCCGTCGACTATGAGAATTTTGCAACCTACCCGTCAATTACCGCAAAAACAGCCTACGATATGTTGGCTTCGGGACAAGCTTACATTGCCTCCCTGCCGGCGGATCGGTCCACAAAAATTGCCATAAGACAGGTTTATCTGGGTTACTATGACGCTCCCCAGGTTCAAAGCTACCTTCAACCGGTGGTCATTTTCTCGGATGGTAAGGGGTTTGAGGCTTATGTTCCGGCGGTTAACGCAACTCTGTTTGCTCCTTAAGACGGAAGTTGTCAAAGCCGAAGTTTAAAAGTTCTGTTGATTCACGAAACCTGTCTTTACTGTTTAAAACCACAGTCAGGATTTTTCGATTACCTCTTTTGGCGGTGGCCACGAGGCATTGGCCGGCCAGTTCCGTGTACCCGGTTTTTACCCCATAAATGCCGGTGTAGGTTGTCAGAAGCTCGTTGACATTTTTCAGGGGAAAACTTTTCGTCCCAAAAACATCCAATACCGTCGTCCAGTTTGTCTTGACAACTTCGGCAACCTGTTGATTTTGAAGTGCCGCCCGCGTCAGAATGATCAAATCATACACCGTTGAGTAATGATCATCTTCGTCCCGGCCGGTCGGGTTTGAAAAATGAGTATGATACATGTGCAATTTTTCCGCTCTTTTATTCATTGAAGTAATAAATTGCTCATAACCTCCGGGGATGTTATCTGCAATAACATATGCGGCATCATTGCCGGAGGGCAAAAGGAGACCGTAGAGAAGACTTCTAACCGACAGCTGGTCCCCGAGCTTTAACCCCATTTTAGAATCACCAGAGATGGTTACAAGTTTACTAACCGTAATGATGTCATCCGGTTGGTAATAGTCAAGGGCGACAAGAGCGGTCATAAGTTTGGTTATTGAGGCCGGTTTGAGTCTTAAAGTTGTTGATTTTTGATATAGGGGGACGCCGGAATCTAAATCAATAACGGCGGCGGCGGAAGCGGTGATTATTGGGGGAACGGCATTGGTGAATTTGACGGGGTAAGGAGAGGGAGTAAAGTCGTCAAACCTGCTACTTCTAATTTTCGGGGGATAGTAATTCAAAATCAAAGTTTGATAATAACTTTGGCCGGGAAGCAGGAACAAAAATAAAGCTGCAAAAATAATTCCTACGATCTGAGCTAAATTTAATTTTGTAGAGACTTTCTGTTTTTGCTTTTTACCCTTTTTCTTCATAACCTAAAGTCCACCCGTTCCATGTCGCGGGGGAACATCGAAGCTTCACGAATGTTTGATAATCCAAGTATGTGCATCGTGATTCTTTCTGCCCCAAAGGCAAAACCACCCAGGGGAGGCATGCCGTATTTAAATCCCTGTAAATAAAGGTCGATTTTTTTTGTGTCGATGCCCCATTCTTTGGCATGCGCCACCAAAGTTTGGTAGTCATTAATTCGGCGCCCTCCGGTCATCCATTCAACGCCCCGGCCGATTAAATCAAACCCCTGGTTAAACTCCGGATTCTCTTCGTCGGGATAAGTGTAAAACGGTCGGGTCTTGGTGGGATAATGAGAAATAAATACCAGATCAGACCCCTGCGTTTCCGCCGCCCATCGGCAGATTTCCCTTTCGTCTTCCGGGTCGGGGTCTTTCTCGGTCCGATGGTCTCTTCCTGTTCTGTCAAAAATAATTTGTTGAGCCTCTCTGAGTTTAACTGAGGGGATTTTACCGGTGACTTTGGGAATTGTCGCGCCAAACATGGAAAGTTCTGTCTGACATTTCGTCGCAACCTCCGATAGGACATATTTGATGGTGTATTCCGCCATGTCTCTAACCTCTGTCCAGTCTTTGATGTAGCCAAACTCTGCATCAAGGCTTGTGGCCTCGGTTATGTGGCGGGTGGTGACGCTGGGTTCCGCCCGGTAAATTTGGTTGATGCTAAAAACCCGTTCAAAGGAACTGACAAGTAAAGATTTGTAAAGTTGGGGACTTTGGGAAAGAAAGGCCTTGTGGTCAAAATACTTCACCTCAAAAACTTCCGTTCCCCCTTCCGGAATTGCCGGGATAATGCCAGGAGCCTGAAATTCCAAAAAGCCTTTTTCCATAAGTGCTTTTCGAAACGCATCAACTACGACGGCTTGAACCTTGAAAATCGCCTGTACCTTCGGATGCCTCAGGGTTAGACCCCGGTTATCAAGAAGAGTAGGAAGTTCCAATTCCAGCTCTGGCTTGCCCATATCAAAAGGATAAACCTCAGATTTGGCTAAAATATCAATCTTTTTGGCCTCCATTTCCACAGTGCCGGTTAAAAGTTTGACATTGACCAATTTTTCCGGTCGGGCTTTAACTAGTCCTTCGACGGCAAGGGCGTCACCGGTTCTTAAATCGCCGGATAATTCCGTTGTTAAAACGACTTGGATAACGGCGGTATAGTCGGAAATGTCCAGAAAGACAATTTTGCCGTGATCCCGGCGAACTATAACCCGGCCTTTAATAAGAACCGTCTCTCCAATTTTATTTATCGTGTCAGAAATTAATGTTCTTTCCATAAAAAAACCGTCCCTACATGTTATTAGGACGGAATTACCGTGGTGCCACCTAACTTACTTCTTAATTCTACCTCAAGCTCCGGTTTGTCAGACCATCAATGCTCTATTAAACTCTGTTGAGTTTAGCCCTTGCAAACATACTTGTCAAGATATATCATCCTCGGAAAGTTATGGCCACAAATATGAATGAAGCGGTAAAAAGATGCGGACCTTTGTGTCCGGTATACAAAGCGGGGGGAAGCGATGTCCCCAAATCGCAAGGCTGGTGTGGTGCCTCAAACTCAATAGTATGGGAAGGGATAAGGTGTTTTGTAACCCTCGTAGATTCAAATCCGGAGATGGCATCGTCTTTTTCAACGGGGCAAACGCGGCTGCGGCAAGAAGGTTCTTGACACAAGGGCTAGCGGAGCCCTATAATGCATGAGGTCTATGAAAAAAGCTTGTTATCGACACCTCTTTATTATTACTTCCGTCCTCAAATGGACGGCAGCTTAATATGGGAGGCAATGATAAGTAAAAAATAAAAAAGTAACACATTAAATTTAATAAAAAAAAGTAGCCTCCCAGAAAAAGGGAGGTTTTTTATTATAAAAATATGTTCATTACAAATAGTGAATCATCAATAGGTTTCGAACCTCACCCTAGGGCATTTGCTCTGGGTGAACAAATAGAAAGAACAGGTTGGGAGGGTTATTTCCCTGTCATTGTCGAGTTGGTAATAAATAATGCACGAACGGCATTAATGGTCAAACATGGCAATAGGATTGTACATACAGAAACGTATGAAGATTAAAATGAATGGAGGTGTAATTATGTCTTTAGAAAATAGAGTTCATTATTTAAAAGATCCACATGACGATTCAGATGTTTATGTTGGTGGTGATGCAGATAGACTATTGGATCGTGCAAAAAGGCGTGGTGGTGGTGGAGTCCCGGAACCGTTACAGCCTTTAGTAGCTGAAGCTCTTAATAAAAACAAAAGAACTGACGTTACAAAAGGAGAGTCTAGTGAAAAATAATATCCTTAATTTTCAACTGCAGGGTGGTTTTGCCGTTGTAGAAGTTAAGGTCTAAAGTGTAGGCCAGAGAAACTTTCTGGCCTGCTTTTAGTTTTGCCGCAAAATGGCTCATGTTAAAGCCAACGGCTTCAAGCCCGTTCTCAAGTGTCAGCTTAATGTGTTGTCCAATAGCGCCCATGGTGCGGGTGTTTAAAACTGTGACCTCGGAACAAAAAACCGGTTGAGGGTTACCCATGCCGTAGGGTTCAAGTGTGCAGAGGGCAGTGAACAGGGAATGGTTAACATTTTTTATGTCAATTTTACAATCAACTCTTAACGTTTTTTCAAGTAAGTTATCTGTTAATTTAAGTTTTGCATATTCAATAATTTGCAATTTAAAATCAGAAATATTAGTGGTTTCAATGGTAAACCCGGCGGCAGCCGGATGCCCCCCGGCGTTTATGAGCAGTTTTTCCGTGGTTCGGATGGCTTCAATTATATTAAACCCGGAAATGGATCTGGCGGAAGCCCGGCTGACCCCATCTTTTTTGGAAATAACAATTGAAGGCAGGTAATATTTTTCCGTGAGTTTGCCGGCAATTAAACCGATGATTCCGGGATGGTAACTTTCATGCTCAATAACAATTATTTTTTCTCTAACTGCTAACTGCTGACTGCTAACCGCTTGATGAGCGTGGGTGACGCTTTCTTCAACCATGGCCTGGCGTTCCTTATTAATATCATTCAACTGCCTTGCCCATTCTTGGGCTTTAGCGATATCTTTTGTACACAGAAGCCGAAGAGCAGTAAGGGCAGAATCGATGCGGCCTGCTGCGTTGAGGCGGGGACCAATCATATAGCCAATTTCATAAACCCCGACGGTTTTTATCCCGGCAACATCATAAAGAGCCTTAAGTCCGGGCCGGTTTGTTTCATTTAAACTTTTTAGCCCGTGTTTGACAATTGACCGGTTAACTCCGGTCAGAGGCATCATATCGCAAACTGTTGCAATGGCGGCTAACTCTAATAAAGATTGCCGCGCTTCGCTCGCAATGACGCAAGAAAAGAAATAGGCGATACCGGCCGCGCAAAGCTTATCGGTATGTATAATTGCGTATGCCTTCGGTAAGGCTTTTGGTTTCTCGTGATGGTCAAGAATAATAACGTCAATGCCCTTTTTTTTGGCATAAGCGACGGCTTCATGTGCAACAATCCCTGAGTCTACAGTAATTATTAACTTTGTCTGGGTGTCGATATTATCAATTCCGGCAATAGATAAACCATACCCCTCATTTTCCCGCCGGGGGATAAACGGTAAGACTTTTGCCCCCATTTTATTAAGCGTTTCCCAGACAATGGCAGTGGCACATATGCCATCAACATCATAATCCCCGTACACAATTACCGGTTCCTGATTTTTAACAGCCAACTCCACTCTTTTTATTGCCTTTACAGGAATTTTTAAGGGGGATTTGGGGGGAGGGGGATTTAAAAAATTATCTTTATCTTTGATGCCCCGGTTTTTAAGTAATAATTCAATAATGTTTTCACCCTCACCCATTACTTTCCATTTCATTGTTGTAAAATACCACTATGGATCTGAAACTTCCACCACTTGTAAGTGAAGTTACCAAGAAGCTGCAGGTAAATGGCTATGAAGCCTTTCTTGTCGGCGGATCGGTTCGGGACCTGCTTTTAAAGCGGGAGACCCATGATTGGGATTTTGCCACTTCAGCAAACCCGGAAAAAATCCAGGAAATATTTGGGGATAAAAGCTTTTACAACAATTCTTTCGGAACAGTGGGGGTAAATTTAGTCGAAGGCGAAACGATTCAGATAACGCCATATAGAAAAGAATCAAAATATTCAGATCAAAGACATCCGGACGAGGTGGTGTGGGCCAGAACTTTGGACGAAGATTTGTCCCGCCGTGATTTTACCATTAACGCCATGGCTCTTAACTCCGAACTCGTTGATCCGTTTAACGGGCAAGAAGATTTGAAAAAGAAAATAATAAAGTGCGTCGGGGTTCCTAATGACCGGTTTAACGAGGATGGATTAAGGCTTTTGCGGGCGGTTCGAATTGCCACGCAGCTGGGGTTCACAATCGATGGGGAGACATTTGAGGCAATTAAAAAGAACGCAGATCTTATTAAAAAAATATCCGGGGAGAGGATAAGAGATGAGCTTATTAAAATTTTATCAACCGATTACCCCGCTGACGGTATAAGACTTCTTGTAAATGCCGGACTTTTACAAATTATTTTCCCGGAACTAATGGCCGGTACCGGGATGAGGCAACCGGGGCATCACATATACGACGTCTTTACCCATTCGGTTAAAGCTCTTGAAGCCTGTGAGAATAAATCCTGGGTTGTTCGGCTGGCGGCACTTTTACATGACGTGGGTAAACCGGCAACTTATAAAGAGCGGGATGGCAAACCGACTTTTTATAATCATGAAACGGTCGGAGCGGCAATCGTTCGGGATATTGCCAATAGGCTTCATTTTTCCAAGGATGACCGGGAAAAAATCTATATGCTGGTTCGCTGGCACATGTTCTCAGTATCTGAGTTTATAACCGATGCCGCCGTCCGGCGGTTCATAAGACGGGTGGGTCGGGAAAACACCACAGACATGCTTGATGTTCGGACAGCCGATCGGATCGGAAGCGGATCAAAACCTACCTCCTGGCGGCATGATGATTTTCGCAAAAGAATAGTTAAAGTCCAGGAACATATCCCCTCAGTTACGGATTTGAAAGTTGACGGGCGTGATGTAATGAAAGTTTTGGGCATTCCCCCCGGGCCAAAGATCGGACAGATCCTTAATAAATTATTTGAAGAAATAACGGAGGACCCCAAGAAAAATAATAGGGAATACTTATTAGGAAGAATTAAAGAACTTGAGTGAACTTGTCATTGCGAGGAGTGTAGCGACGCGGCAATCTTCTATGGCCTAAAAAGATTGCTTCACTTCGTTCGCAATGACACATAATGATTACTTTTTGGATCTGTTTTCCCAAATGACAAGTAATGGGGCGGCGTTGAAGATGGAGGAATAAGTCCCCGATAAAATGCCTACAAACAAAGCCAAGGCAAACGTACGGATGGACTGCCCGCCGAAGAGGATTATTGCCAGCATGACAAACAATGCCGTAAGTGAGGTGTTAAGTGACCTTACCAGGGTTTGTAACAGGGAATCATTGACCACCTGTTCAAACGAAACTTTAGCTCCCTCTTTTCGCAGGTTTTCCCGAATCCGGTCAAAAACTACGATAGTGTCATGAACGGAGAATCCGATGACCGTCAAAACTGCCGTGACAAAAAGAGCGTCAATTTCAACATTAAAGAAGTGGCCTAAGATTGAAAAGATACCAACCAGGACTAAGACATCGTGTAAAAGGGCAATAACGGCGGAGAGTCCGAACTTAAAACTGGAATAGGGCTTTGGAATTTCCCGAAAGGCGTAGGCGATATACAAAACGATAGCCACCGTGGCAATAACAATCGCTTGGAGGGCTTTTTGCGCCAGTTCTGCCCCGATCACCGGCCCGACGGTTTCAAATTTCAAAAGTTCGGTTTTGCCATATTTATTATTTAAATCAGAAATCAGGCTGTCTTTTTGAGCCGTGTCCATCGGTTTTGTCCTTATCAAATATGTATTGTTTGATGTTTTTTGGACAAGTCCGAATTCCGTCAGATTTTGGGTCTGAATTTGGGTATTTTGAATTTCCAAAAGGGTCCCGCCGGTAAAATCGATAGAAGGTTTTAATCCGTAGAGAAAAAGGGAGAATATCCCCGGCAAAATAATGGCTAACGATATACCGAAAAACAGATATTTAAATCTCATTAAATTTATCATATTGTTACTTTATTAATAATCTTAACAGTGTTCTGGTGACAGTTATGGCCGTAAACAGTGAGACGGCAATTCCGATTGCCAAAGTTATGGCAAACCCTCTTATTGCCCCGGTACCAAACCAGTAAAGGATGGCACAGATAATTAAGGAATTGGCATTGGAATCCCGAATCGAGGGAAATGCCCGGGCAAAGCCCAGTTCTACGGCTTGAAATTTTTGCTTTCCCCAGTGGATTTCTTCCTTCATCCGTTCGAATATTAAAATATTGGCGTCAACGGCCATACCAATTGAGAGGATGAATCCGGTGATACCGGCTAAAGTCAGCGTCACCGGGATAAGTTTAAAAACTGCCAGGGACACTAAGACGTAAATTAAAAGAGCAATGTCGGCCACGACTCCCAGAAGCCCGTAATTTGCGATCATAAAAACGGCCACGATCCCAAGGCCAATCGCCCCGGCGATAAGACTTTTGTCGACGGAATCTTGCCCTAAAGTGGCCCCCACGGTTCTTTCCTCGATAACTTTAACCGGAGCCGGCAGGGCACCGGAATTAAGAAGTGCCGACAATTCTTTAGTTTGTGCCGGGGTAAATTGCCCGGAGATCAAGGCTTTGCCGCCTGATATAACCGATTGGACTGTCGGTGCCATGAGAAGTTGTTCGTCCAAAAAGATGGCAACCTGCTTATTTAGATTTCGTTTGGTTATATCTTCAAACTTCTTGGCCCCGTCAGTTGTAAATTCCAAATTAACGATTGGTTCGCCTGTGTTTTGATCAAAATCGGCAGTGGCTCTTGCCAGGTCGGTTCCGGAAAGTTCAGTTTCTGTTTGAAAGTTTTGGTATAAGATTGCGGCTAGTGTGGCAGTATCTGCCGAGGGAGTCGCTTCTTCTCGAAAGGTAAGTTTTGCCGTTTGGCCGATTAAATTCAGAGCGGAAGATGTCTCTTTAATTCCTGCCAGCTCGACAATTATCCGGTAATCGTTACCGACTTTTGCCGTTTGAATGGTTGGTTCGGACACCCCAAAAAAATTGACGCGCCTTTCTATAATTGATCTTAGGGATTCCAAAGCCCGGTCGCGGTCTTCCTGTTTGATAGCCGACATATCGGCTGATAAAACAATGTGCGATCCGCCGGCCAAATCCAAGCCCTCACGGATATTTAAATCCCGGGTAAAATTATACGTCCCGAGACTCCAATTTATTCCCGGTCTTTCAAAAGTTTTATTTAAGAGGGTAAAGCTTTGGGGCAGATCGATATATAGAGAGACAAGAGCGAGGACAATTATTAAAATTAATTTCTTGGTATTTTTCATAACCGCTTACTTTACCAGTTCTTCCTCATCACCGATAATCATGATTCGGGAGCCTTCTAAAATGGAAAGTAAAAACGGATCCCGTCGGGATCGGCGGAAAGCAAACTCTTCTTCGGTCATGACGGTATAATTAATTTCTGCCCCTCTTTTGTGTTCGGTTTCTCTGACAACCGCCGCCAGTTCCGGAAGAACGATGGCCCCAACCACGAGCAAGTCAACATGATCCTGCCCTGAAGGCTCCCCCCGGGCGAATCGTCCGGAAAGCATGGCAAATTTTACCCGGCCAAGTTTAGCTTTATTCTTCAAAACTGAACCGCCAAGCCCGGTCGTCTTGGCTACCAGTTCTAATAAATCATAATAAAGGGGGTAATCGCGGCGGGTGGAGTAATAAACCCGGTTTGCTCGGGGCTCGCGCTTTAAGAGGCCGGCTTTTTCCAGATGGGAAAGTTCCCGGCGAACGGCATTAATTTCTTCGTGTATTTGGCGGACTAAGTCCCGGACATGATAAATTTGGCCGGGGTTACCAAGAAAAATCTCAAGAAGTTTGACCCGTACTTTAGATATAATTAAGTCGCTAAGCATTTATTGGACCGTGACCGCTTGTCCAATGGGTAAAATTTCTATCCAGGTTAGGCCACGGTTAAGAGCAATTTCTTTACCCGTTATATCAAAAAACTTCGTTCTGTCAAGCCGGGTCTTTTTGGTCCAGGTCGCTTCGGTGACTTTTCCGTCCATTAAAATCTTGGCCTTGCCTTGTCCCTTCGTACCGTAAAGGGTGTGGGTTCCATGTCCCTCTTCATTGTAACCGTCATTGGCAATGGACATGGTCATGAACTGGAGAATGACATTTTTTGCCAAAACTTGCTGGTTGTTATTCATATCGGTAAATGCTTTCCCGCCATTCTCCCGTAAATAGGAATTTGAATCTTTGTCATACTGCCACCGAATGGTGTAATCGCCGGTGTATGATGTCTGAACTCCGGAAAGACTAAAATCGGCGATAAAGCTTTGCGGTCTGTCGGCAAGAGCAACATCGTCTTTAAATTTCCATAAGGTAAAGGTACTGTCCCAAGCCAGTTCTTTACTTGTCCGGTCATCTATCTCGACGTTAGTCAAGCCTCTTTTGGCGGCCGATTCCCAGAGTCTGGCGGGGATACCATATTTAGAATGTTCTATGGCCGTATCCGGCCCGAGTCGGTCGGTGTCCAAAATGTAAGCCGGTAGACCCAGGGAAAAATTGTCCAGATCGTTATAAAGTTTCCATCCGTAGCTGTCTATTTGTCCCAAGGCATTAGCCGGACCGGGAGTATTGGCGCCGCCAACGTGGGCGTAAAGCGGGGAGTTTCCGTATTCGGAAATCCAGTCAAGAAAATAAGTTCTTGCCGATCTGACAGGGCCGACATACTCGGGCGATTGACAATAATATACTGCCAGGAAACGCGGTATCCCGCCTTCGGCAATGGCTTCGTAAATAACATCGGCAAAGGAAAGCCCGGATTGAGGCCTGGCGACTTTTGAATTTTCGATCATGACTCCCAGCGGGCGGCGTTTTTCCCACATTTCCCGTTCCGGTTTCGTGTAGTAGGCGCCGTTTATCGGGCAAGCCTCGTTTCGCGGAAGCGACGGGTCACGTTTAAAGCCGGTCGTTTGGTTGGTGTCTTCCGACCGCGGAGATTTAAAATTAGAAGCTTCCCCCTGAGACCTTGAAAAAAAAGCAAAAGAACCTCCTGCGGTTAGGAGGTAAAGTGCAAGTCCCCCGGAAATAAGAGCGAGTTTTTTGCTCATCAAGAAATTATTTGCCATTTTATCATATGTAATCTATAGACGACCTGTCAACTAGACAACCGTGCGTGAGTGTATTAATATAAACCCATGGCCAAAAAAACCAGGGAGCAAAAAATTATTGCTGACCTGCGCCGGCAGCTCCAAAAACAAAATAGTTCAGGAGGGGAAGTTCGTAGTTCGGAATATACTTTCAAACCAAAAGAAGCTGTTCCCGTTGTCCCTGCTACGAACTCCGAACTATCCTCCGGGCGTAGCCTACGGGCGGAGCCAACTACAAACTACCTAAATGTTAAACGTGACCTTTTAAAAACCCTGATCCTAACCGTGCTTGCAATTGGAGTTCAAGTTGTGCTATGGTATGTTTTGAATAGGAGGTGATTATTAATGCAAGGATATTGTGTTAAATGCAGAGCTAAGAGAGACATCAAAGACGGAAAAGACGTTACTTGGAAAAACGGACGACGCGCTCATGTTGGTAAGTGCCCAGTTTGTGGGACGACCATCGCCCGCGTTTTAGGAAAAGCATAATCCCGGCACGGCCAGGGGTTGCAGTTAGCGGTTAATTTAACCGCTAATTTGCGTTATTAAGATTAGATTAATCCAGCAAACTTTAATAGAGCTGTATTGTAATCGATAAAGGCCGAATTACCCGCGGAAATAAATTTTTGAGGAGATACCCACAAAGCAAACCCTTCGGCAACACCATCTTCATCTTCGTTTGCTTTTTCTAAAACTATGTCCTTACTTTTTGAATTAATATTCTTAATATAAGTAACACAAAACTCATCAACTTTTTTCTCCTGTTTATCATCGGATTTATAAGTAAATTTAACATCCTCACTAGTAATTGTTATTTTAACGCCGGTTTCTTCAAAAATTTCCCGTTCGGCACACTTAATTAATTCCTCATTATTTTCTCTTAATCCGGCCGGTAATCCCAATTTTTTCAAATTTCCCCGTCTGGCAAAAGCCAAGATTTTATTGTCCGATGAGATTAATAAAACACCAGCTGCAGTTATTTTGGTATTTGGTACCATTTTTGGAAAAATTAAAAAGCGGTTTGGAGAGTTAAAAGGTTAATTACTTTTGCGTTGGCCTTTAAATCAGCAAATATTTTAGAAAATACTTCTGTGGTTTTTTGTCTTTTTAAAGCAGCTATGGCTTCCTCTTTCAATGCCCCTTCCTCAGTTGCTGTCATGAAACTCCTGTTTTGTTCAAGGTAATCTGCCACTTCTTTATCTTCGATCTTAATCTGCGGTTCGGCCAGTTTTTCAACCAGGGCTTGCAGGTAAACCTGTCGGCGGAATTCTTCCATGGTTAACCCCTGTTGGGCAAGGGCTTCTTCGAGAGAAGTTCGCCCGGCGAGCATTTTTGTCAGGTCGGCAATTTTTAAATCGATTTCGGTTGCACTGACCACGACTTTATCTCCCTGGGCTTTTTCCGTTACCAGTCTTTCAGAGACAATTTCGTCAAGGGTTTGTTTCCCGTAGCGGCCCATAAGTTTTTGTTCCAGTTCATAGCGGGTAACCGGTCGACCATTGACAATCGCTACCACAAAGAGAGTTTTAAATTTCCAGGCGAGAAGTCCGAGGACCACCAGAGCCAGGACGATGATAATTAATTTATTTGGTTTGGGAGATGAGAGGTCGGTTTCGGGGACAATCGGGGCGGTCTCTACCGCAACCTTTTTGACTTTATTTACAGCTTTTTTAACTGGCATTGTGTTCACCAGTATATCAAAAATATCCTGTAAGAAAAGGGGGGGAAATTGCCCCACTTTGCCAAGGCTACGAGGGGCGAAGTAGCGCGTATCGGATTCGAACCGATGATTTGGACGTTGAGAACGTCCCGTCCTGGACCAGACTAGACGAACGCGCCTTCAGGAGCCCTTGACAATTTGCCCCAACAGCATATAATGATACCACGATAGGCGAATAAATTCCACAGATTCGGGTGCTACGGCATCCTTTTTTTATGAAGAATCAAAAATTGAATACTTTAACTCTAGGTGGATTGAAGAAACTTCAAGAAGAACTTGCAGAGTTAAAAAATAAAAAGATTCCGGCGGTTGTTGACCGTTTGTCTCTGGCGCGCGCTGAAGGGGATTTATCAGAAAACAGCGCATATCAGGGGGCCAAGGAGGAACTTGAATTTTTGGAAAACAGAATTTCCCAACTTGAAGATATCATGGAACAAAGTTCGATCATTTCCGCGCCAAAAGGAAATACCGTTGTCGATATTGGTTCAACGGTAACTGTGTCCATTGGTAACCGAAAAATAGTCTGGACAGTCGTTGGTGAATGGGAAGCGGATCCGAAATCCGGAAAAATCTCCGGCAGTTCTCCAATTGGTAAAGCCCTAATGGGCAAAAAAGTTGGCGATAAAGTAGAAGTTTCTATTCCGGCGGGTAAGGCCGTTTACACAATCACTTCCATAGAGTAATATCTTCTCATGGCTCAAGCAATTGATGAGATCATAAGACTGCGCATTGAGAAGTTGGAAAAACTTAAAAATTTAGGCATAAATCCCTACCCTTCAAAGTTTTCGCAACCCAAAATTTCTTGTGCTTCAGCCCTGACCCAATTAGGAGCCAAAGTTTCTGTCACCGGGAGGCTGATGAGCGTCCGGGAACACGGGAATATGATTTTTGCCAACTTAAAAGACGAGTCGGGAAAAATTCAAATCTGGTTCCAAAAGGAAACACTTAAAGACAAGTTTAGTCTGTTAAAACTTTTGGATGTTGGCGATTTTATCGGTGTAACCGGAGCTGTGGTTAAAACTAAAACCGAGGAAATTACGGTAAATGTTGAAGCTTTTGAAGTTTTATCAAAATCATTAAGACCAATCCCGGACCTTTGGTTCGGAATAAAAGATGAGGAAACCCGGTACCGCCAAAGATATCTGGATCTTCTTCTTGATGAGAATCTCCGGAGTCTATTTTATAAAAAAGCCCTTTTTTGGAACTCGATGCGGGAGTATCTTGCCAAGAATGGTTTTTTGGAAGTGGAAACCCCGGTTTTAGAGACTACTGCCGGCGGGGCCGATGCCCAGCCATTTATTACCCACCACAATGCCTTAGACATTGATTTATATTTAAGAATTTCCATGGGGGAGTTGTGGCAAAAAAGGCTCATGGTCGCCGGATTTGAAAAAACCTTTGAGATTGGCCGGCAGTTTCGAAACGAAGGGATCAGCCGGGAACATTTGCAGGATTATACCCAAATGGAGTTTTACTGGGCTTATGCCAACTTTGACGATTCGATGCGGCTTGTGGAAGAAATGTATAAATATGTCATCGAAAAAACCTTTGGAACATTAAAATTTCAAGTGGGAGACTATTCCTTGGATTTTTCCGGGACATGGGAAAGAATTGACTATGTGGAGACAATAAAGAAGCTCGCCGGAGTAGATATCACCAAAATGAGCGATGGCCGGGAGGTTGACGGAATATGGAAAGGGGTAAGAAAACAAATTGCCGGACCGGTGTTTTTAACCGGTCATCCGGTTCTCGTGTCACCTCTTGCCAAACGTATGGAGAAAAACCCCGATTACGTGGAGCGCTATCAGGTGATTATCGCCGGCTCGGAACTGGGAAACGGTTATTCGGAGTTAAATGATCCTATTGACCAGTCGGAAAGATTCAAAATTCAACAGGAAGCAAGGGACAAGGGCGATGAAGAGGCCCAGATGAACGATACCGAATTTGTTAAAGCCCTGGAATACGGAATGCCGCCGGTTTCCGGCTTCGGAGTTTCGGAACGGCTGTTTTCCTTTTTATGTAATCTTCCAATTCGGGAAACGGTATTGTTTCCGCTGCTTCGCCCGGAGGAAAATGCCAGAACCGCACAGGATTTTTCTAAAAAGTTTGTGGTAATAATTGATAAAGATCTGCCGGCTTGGCAAATAATGAATACCTCGGGACATATTGCCGCCTTTTTGGGGAATAAATTGACCGACCCTTTTGACACGGGTAAACATTTTGTCACTAAAGACGGAATGAATATGCCGCGTAATTCCCAGTACCCAGTTATCACTCTCTCGGCAACCAAAGATCAGTTAAAACCACTGGCGGAAAAGCTCCTAGACTCAAAGTTAACCCACATTTTTTATGTTCCCGAAATGATGGAGACAACAGATGATGAAAGACTGGAACAGATGCTTTTGGAAAAAAATAAGAATCAGATTGTTTTTGCCGGTATCGGAATATACGGGCCAAAAGATGAAGTGGACGAACTAACCCGGGATTTAGCCTTGTGGGGGAAATAATCTATTGGTTATTTTGGTGTGTTAAGCTCCAAGCGATACCGCTAATCTCACGTACAGTCTCATCGTCCAAATCATGTTCTTCAACAAAGTGATCAATTTGTATCAAAATATCTTTGGTATTGCCACGACCCTGGTTTTGATAAAATTTTTCGTATAAACTAACTCCAGTTTCCCGCACCGTATTTACCGGAGTATCGTCGATATCGATTTGTGTGCCTTTTTTGCTTTCAAGTTTAAACCAAGCCATAATTACTTACCTAATATATTATAGCAGAGCTGTCAAGTCTATAGGCCTATTTGTGCCCATATGGCGGGCTTCTGACCGGCCTAAATGTCGTAAGATTGTGGTATAAATAACAAATGGTAATTACTCATCAACAAGCCCTGGACCTTCTTTATTCCAAAATGCAAAATGTTAATTTACGCCGGCATTGTTTATCTGTTGAGGCGGCGATGGGTGCACTAGCGGATTTTCAGATGCTGAAACAAGTTCAGCATGACATTAATACAGAAACCTGGTCCATCGTTGGTCTTCTTCACGACGGCGATTACGAGCAAACGAAAGAAGACATGGCTAACCACTCGGTCTTTATGGCGAAATGGGTAAGGGAGCTGGGTGAAACTGATGAAGTACTGTTACATGGGATTGAATCACACGGCGCCTCGCACCGGGGGGTGGAGCCGACCAATCTTATGGAGTGGTGTCTTTTTTGCTGTGACGAATTAACCGGGCTGATTGTGGCAACCGCTCTTGTTCAGCCGGAGAAGAAATTATCCGCCGTGACTGTCGAAAAAGTTTTGGACAAGTTTAAGTCGAAAAATTTTGCTGCCGGAGCCAAGCGGGAAGACATTATTAAATGCGAAGAAAAATTAAACCTCAAACTGCCGGAATTTATAGATATCGTACTAAAGGGTATGCAATCTGTTGCAAATAAAATCGGGTTGTGATATAAGGAAAATCATATGGGATGGGTTGTTGCCACACGAACACTTAAAGAGGGGCCAATAAGATTTGTCCCGGTTCTCCGTTGGAAATTTTCCAGTAATGATGGTGAATATAGTTTTTTTGATGCACTTAAAACTGCCAGATTAACTAATCAAGTACACTCTAAAGATGAAAATTCTCATACAAGATCATTCGTTCGCCCGAGATCTAGAATATTAGGCACATATTTTTTAAAATAATAAAGACGTGTGAGTCTGGATTCCATCAGACGAGTTGCTTGGGGTAAAAAACCAAGACGGGTTTGCCCGTGATAGCTTTAAAAGAAGCAAGTTAGGTGGCACCACGGTTGACTTCAAACTCCGTCCTAACATATAGTAATAATATGTTGGACATTAAATATATTCGCGAAAATCCGGAAAAGGTCAAACAAAATATTTTGAATCGTCACGTCGATCCCAAAAAAGCGGACGTTGACGAGCTTCTTTTAGTTGACGCCCGGAAAGTTGAACTCCAGCGGGAAATTGAAGAAATGCGCGCGGTCAGAAACAAACTGGCTGATGAATTAAAAGATGAAAAACTGCGGACTTCGGAAAAAATTGCCGATGGCAAAAAAATAAAAGAAACAATTGACCTGGCCGAAAAAGAATTGTCGATCGTTTCCTCCCGTTGGCAGGAACTCATGGACTGGATGCCCAATATCACCTCAGAACTTATGCCCATCGGCGCCACATCTTCCGACAATCTGGAAATAAAATCCTGGCCGAAGAGTGACCCCAAACCGAAATTAAATTTTCAGGCGAGTCATTACCATGATTTAATGTTGGCCTTGGATCTGGTGGACATGGAAAAAGCAGCTAAAAATTCCGGTTCAAGATTTTATTATCTAAAAAACGAAGCGGTCCTTATGCAGTTTGCCATTTTTACCCTTGCCCTGCAAAAGCTTGTTAAAAAAGGGTTTATCCCCATAACGACTCCGGATCTGGTCAAATACCGGCCGCTCTATGGTACCGGTTATTTCCCTTCAGAAAGCACCCAAATTTATAAGATGCACGATGGGGAAAAGATGGAAGAAAAAGAAGCCCAGTATTTGGTCGGGACTTCTGAGCAGGCGATTGTTTCTTATCATGCCGATGATGTTTTGGATATTGATGATGATAACCCGTTGCGGTATGTCGGATACAGCGAGTGTTTCCGCTCGGAAGCCGGTTCATGGGGAAAAGATACCAAAGGGATAAAACGGGTTCATCAATTTGCCAAGGTGGAGATGATTTATTTTACCACCCCGGAAACGTCCGAAAAATACATGCACGAAGCCCTGGCTTTTGAGGAGTCCTTCCTGCAGGATTTAAAACTTCCCTACCACGTTCTTGATATGTGTACCGGGGATGTGGGGATGGCCACATATCGGAAATTTGATGTGGAAACCTGGCTGCCATCGCAACAGGAATACTGCGAAGTCATGTCCAACTCAGATCTTGGTTCCTATCACAGCCGGCGGTTAAATATAAAATATAAGAATAAAAAATCAACCGGTTATGTTCACACAATCTCGGCTACGGCAATAACCAATACCCGGCCGATTCTGTCAATTATCGATAACTACCAAAATCTCGACGGTACCGTTACTGTCCCCGAGGTGCTGCAAGACTTCGTCGGTAAGAAATTAATCTCTCCACGATAATTTAAATTCCGGTAAGTTTTTGGATTGCACGGTTGAAATCCGATGTTAAAAGTTTAATAGTTCTTTGGTCAAGTTCTATTTCGGTAACCTGGCCAGAGGGGTTATCTTTATTAAAAGATAAAACCACACCATATCTTCCGGGGGATAGCGTTATTTGTTCCGCTGTGTGTCGGGCAATATGAATTAGTACCTGGTCTTCGGTTCCTAATCCGTATAAATCAGAAGTTGCCACAAATCCAGAATCAATGACGTTTGCCATCCAGGCATTAGCAAAGGTAATTATTTTCAGTTTGGCTTGCTCCACTTTTTTTGGGTTAAAACTTTTTAAATCAATAACCACGCCTTTGTTGCGGAAATCAAAAAGAGTTGCGACAGTTTTTTGTAAAAAAGTGGGGATAATGGCCTTTTCCTCAATATGTAAAACTCCTTCAATAATTTGCGGGTTAGTGGTTAAGCTGAGAATTGCCGGTCGGCAAACTCGAGAAACTCTTTCGTGATCAATCTCAGGGATGAGTTCCTGGACGGTAAACATAAACCGCGACCCTTGTTTTTCTTCTCGTTTGGTAATTTTTCTTTGTTGGGCTCGTTCATACTTTTTTGCGGCAGGGGTAAATTGTGATAATACCGCAAGATCTAACAGAATACCGTCCTCGGTCGGTTCATCCAACACTGCGGATTTAATTGCTGTTTTAATTTGTTTCATTTTTTTAGATGAGGCCGAAATAAAAACACTTTCAAGAGATTGCTGGCACCAGGGTTCACACTGGTAGGCTTTGTAGTGAGCAACAGCAATTTCAATAACCTGGTGACAGATAGTACCAATAAGAGCGGCAAATGTGTCAGAACCTGTTTCTTGTTCATGGCTCATTTGGGCAACAATTTTACCCAAGGAGATCCTGGGTGATCTCTTCATTTTTTTAGTTTCTCCGGTAGATAGGAGAGTTGGCTCATTTTCTGAAGGAGAGGCAGAAGACCCGGCGATTAATTGCTCCCAGGTGAGGCTTTCTTGATCTGGCATCTCTGTGAGCAAAATACCGCATACTCTTGCTCAAATCAAGAGGAAAGAGTAAAATCGAAGACGTGGCGGCTAAAAAGACATTAAGTAAATCTGTTTCCCCGAATAAACAAAAGAAATTAGATCTCCAACCTGAGGCACTCGACCTTTTAAAAAAAGGCAAAGATGCCGGTTTTATAACGCAGGAAGAAGTCCTGGCGATTTTCCCCAAAGCGGAAGATCATTTGGAAGAACTTGATGAATTCTATGCTCAGTTAATAAGTAAAAATATTGATTTGTTTGAAACCACAACCGGGGAATTAAAAGACGCTACCGATATTGCCACCGACTTGGAGAAAGAACTGGAGTCACTGTCAGCCCTTGATGAATTGGGTTCCACCGATCCGGTAAGGATGTATCTTAAAGAGATCGGCCGGATTAAATTATTAAATGCCAACGAGGAAGTCGTGTTAGCCAAGAAAGCCGAAAAGGGTGACAAGGTCGCCAAAGCCAAACTCATTGAGGCCAACCTTAGACTTGTTGTTTCCATTGCCAAAAAATATATTGGCCGGGGTCTGACGATGCTTGACTTAATTCAGGAAGGGAACCAGGGGTTGATTCGGGCCACGGAAAAATATGACTGGCGGAGAGGTTACAAATTTTCCACTTACGCTACCTGGTGGATTCGACAAGCCATAACCCGGGCCATTGCCGATCAGGCCAGAACGATAAGAATTCCGGTCCACATGGTGGAGACGATAAACCGGTTCATAAGAACGAGGAATCGGTTGACGGCGGAAATGGGACGGGAACCGAATCCGGAGGAAATTGCCAAAGAAATGCAGATTGATGTTGCCAAGGCTCTGGAAATTATGAAAATTTCCCAGGAGCCGACATCTTTGCAGACAAAAATCGGCGATGATGAGGACTCGGTTTTGGGAGATTTTGTCCAGGACACCAGTCAGCCAACCCCTTACGACGCGACGTCAAAAGTTTTGCTTCGGGAACAGTTGGAAGAAGTTTTGGCAACTCTTAACGACCGGGAGAAAAAAGTTCTGGTCATGCGTTTCGGCCTTGAAGACGGCAGGCCCAGAACTTTAGAGGAAGTGGGGAAAGCTTTTGGCGTTACCCGGGAACGAATAAGACAGATCGAGGCCAAGGCCATAAGAAAGCTCAAACACCCCTCCCGCGCCAAAAAACTCAAGGATTATTTGGAATAAATTACTTGAGCTCTAAAACTTTTATTACCTCTTCGGCTGATTTGTAAGTTCCCTCCGGCAGATTGGCCTTAAACCATTCTTTATCCTCCAAAGAAAAATCAGACAGATTGTCACATTCGGCAACAAGCTGATCCCGAGTGGCGGGGTAAGCCTGATGAGTTTTTAGATGGGAAATTGCATTTGCTTTATCTTTCATTTTTATCACCTCCTTAATTTATTAAATGATACTTAAGCTTTATTTAGAAAGTTATAAAAACAGGTAAGAATTATGGAAGAACTCAAAAGACTTTTTATCGGCACTTGCTCCAGAGACCAAGTTTATTTTCCCGGGCATATTTTTCCGCTTCTAAAAATTGGCTGACAAATTTTACATCCGGCGGGTATGTGGCAACATTGGCATATCCCTGTCTGACTAGGAAATCATTGACGAAGGTGTTTTGGATATAAACATATCTTAAAAGCCGGCCGTATTTATCTTTGTCCGTAATATCTTTTTCCAACCGGACCAATTTCCATTCAACTAACTCCTTATTTTTCGCCTTGGCTTCCTCCCCGAAGCATTCAACCGGTTTTCGGGGGTCGACTGTCTCCGGCGTGTTTACCCCGATATAGCGGACTTTGTCTCCATTATCAAGTTCAATTGTGTCGCCGTCAACAACCCGTTTGACCAAAAATAATTGGGCGTCCTGGGGGGTCAGGTTCAGGCCGGACGTAAACTTCACAGCGTCTTTAAAAGAAAAGTAAATAATGGGAATAAGGGAAATTAAAATTATTAATATAAATAACTTCTTCATAAAAGCAGACCCTATCGCTTCGCTCCAGGGTGACAACTTTATTGTACAATAAACAATGACTAATTCGCTCGGGAGACGTAGGAGCCGTCATCGGTGGAAACAATTATTCTTTCCCCCTCTTTAATAAAAAGCGGGGCCTGAACTTTTAATCCGGTCTCGGTGACCACTTCTTTTTTTGGAGCATTAACCCGATTCCCGGCCACAGCTTCCTGAGATTCCGTCACTGTCAAAACAATATTCGGCGGCAATATAACGCCGATTGCCGTATCGTCAAGCCAAAGAGTCCAACAGACAAGATCGGGGATAAGATAAAGTAGTTTATCTTCCAGAAGCGAAGTTGGGATGACCGCCTGATCATAAGTTCGCGGATCCATAAAAACCACATCATCTCCCTGAACATACAAAAACTGCATTTCTTTTTTTGTGACATTGGCTGCTTCGACAAACTCCGTTGTTCGGTGGGTGTATTCCTGAACGCTGCCGGTTCGTAGATTTTTATAACGGACCCGCATGATGGCCGATCCTTTACCGGGATTCATAAACTCCGTCCCGGCAACCACACACGGGGCATCCTTGAAAATGACATAGTCTCCCTTTTTAATATCCCCGGCGTTGATTGATGACATTGACAGCATTTTATAAAATAAAGGGGGAAATTGAAAGATGAAAAAAATTACTTTAACTATCTTTGTTATCTTTATTCTTGTCACGGGATTTTTTCTCCTGCGACCTAAAAATAATCCGGAAATTAGAAACCAGGTGACAAGTGAAAATATTATCCCGGAAGTAAAGGAAAAATCGGAATACGTTTTACCGGTTAAAAATTTCAAAGAAGGAATTACCAAAAAACCTTTTGGGATTTATATAACTCCAAAAAATTCACCTGTTGCCCCGGAAAAATTTCAAGGATTCCACACCGGAGTTGACATTGAAGAAACGCAAGGGGAAATAATTCCTGTGTTGGCGATTGCTGACGGAGAGGTTATCTATTCCGGGTGGGTGGTCGGGTATGGCGGAGTTTTGGGTTTAAAAATTGATAAATACCTGGTGCTGTACGGCCATTTGAATGCGGACACAATCCCGAAAGTGGGAACCAAAGTGGTCAGGGGGCAACAATTGGGGTATCTGGGAAAAGGTAACACCAAGGAGACGGATTTTGAACGGCAGCACCTACATTTCGGAATATTAAAGTCTGGGAGGTTTGATTTACGCGGCTATGTCCAAAGCCAAAATGATCTTGAAAATTGGCTTAACCCGGCCAATTTCTTTTAGCCTTTTTCTTACAGTTATTTATTACGTTCCAAACATACCTACTATATAGTCTGTTCAATATGAACTTGAAAGGGGGTGAGGGGCATGCCTAAAAGAAATAGGAATAGCAAAAACGGAATGAAAGGGACCCGCTCGCGTGGGCAAAAAGGCGGGCGAAGCCAGAGGTCAGTAGATGACAGCACGAGAAAATCAACTGAAGAAGAAAGAGATTACTGGGGGAACAGGAATACCAACGATCAGGGAAGAGAGGAGATGGATTCTTTCCGGTAACCTAAAATTTCCCGAGTTGGCAGCCGGCTCGGGGATTTTTAGTGGATTATGTCATGCGGTGAAGGCCAATAGTATTCCCTTCCTTCCCCCCGGTCGTTTTTGTCCATGTACTCTGTTTCTTTTATCTCCTCTCCCAAAATATCACCATAAAATCTCACCGCCCGTTCGAAATTTAATGTCTATATGGGGACTTGTCAACAACAAATTTTGTAAGAAATTTTGGGATGGATTTCAAAGCGTCGAGGTAGTAAAATACGAAAGCGGTCTATCCCCGATTTAATCGGGGTTAATGACACACAGTTCATTAAAAACTTAATAAATAATCCCCTGTAGCTCAATGGTAGAGCGGCTCGCTGTGGGAATGCATGGTATACTCATATGTGTATGCCAGAGAAACGAACGTATGCTGATCGAAGAGAGTATCTGAAAATTGCCGTAACCAAAAGGAGAAGGAAACTTAAACAGATGGTGACGGAATATAAAGGCGGTAAATGTTCAATTTGCGGATACAACAAATGCGTTTGGGCTCTGGATTTACATCACAGGGATAATAGTATAAAGGAGTTCGGTTTATCTGTAAGAGGTTTAACCCGATCATGGGAAAAGATAAAACTTGAAGCAGATAAATGCGTTCTAGTTTGTGCTAATTGTCACAGAGAAATTCATGCAGGTATTGCGCAGCTTTCTAGTGAAAATTAGAAATGATAACTTGGCTAATTCGGGGAAGTCCTTCGGTAAACTCAGGATTATAATCCCGAGTGAAGTCGTGGGATAATCCCGAGCTAAATCTCCGCCATGGCGGGGTAAATGTGTAGAGACTATATACCAGGGACCTAAATCCTGCTTTGCAGGGCAAGGTCATAAGATAGTCCAAACCTTTAAGTAATTAGAGGGTTTTTGTAACGAGAAGGTTCGTGGTCCGAGTCCACGCGGGGGAGCCAGAGTTGACGATCAGAACAATTTAAGATTTCATCGAAGGGTTTTAGAGCGTCATATCGCACTGTTTTACCTTCTACCCTAAGGTTCTGAAGTACAAGCTTGATTAACTGCCTTCTTTCCGTAACTTCAGAACTTATAAATAAATCATAAGCCCGATTAGCCAGCTCTAGCAGGTATCTAGCCGTGATGTAGTAGTTGTCCTCAGCTTCTTGTAATAATGCCAAGCGAGTATCAAAATCGCTTATTTGATCACGTAAGGGCTGATAAAACCTGTCATAGTTATCGTCAGTAATCCTCCTTTAGCTTTTTGCGTAATAAATCCATTGAGTACCCCTGTGTGGCGTACCATTCATAGGCTTTTTGAACAATGCGGGATGCAAACTCATCAACTACGATCTCAGTCTTGTCTTTACTTATAGGAACTCGTTTATATCCGTACGAAGGTTTGCTTGGATAGGTCCCACTTCTTAACATTTGTTCCTGGGCTCTTTTTACGTTGTCGCTTATAGCATCAGAATAATACTTTGCTAGACCAAGACTAATACTGAAATTAAACTTTTCAACGGCTGAAAGTTGGCTATTGATGACTTGTCCATCTGAAACAAAGTGTAGTTCTATCTCGTCTTTTAAGGCTTTTTCATAGAGAAGGGATACCCGTTTATCGAAAATGTTGCGGGACAGTCTGTCTACCTTATCAAAGCAAACAGCTACTTTTTCTTTTTGCTCGATAACAAAGTCTAGGATAGCATCGAAGTCGTTGCGTTGTTCTTTATATGCACTTTCATCAAAACTAACCTCTTTTATGATCCCGAACTCTTTATTTTGGCAATACTTTTTAAGCCGTGCTATTTGAGCGGGCAATGAGTTGCCCGCTTCTTTTTGTTCTTCTGTGCTAACTCGTGCGATTATTATAGATTTCATTATATTTTTGATATTTCTTGGTATAGCTCTTTTTGCTGTTGCTGTAAACCAGCGTCAAAAATAATGTGATATTCAAAGTTCTTATTAACTTCCTGAAATTCCCTAAATCCTACCTCTTTTGCAAACACCTCATTAAAAATATCATCCCGTTCCCCTTTATAAGTCTTTTTATTTTGTTCGTAATTAGGCTTTTCTTGGTTTGTTTTAACTTCTATTACTAAAAACCTGTCTTTTGTGGTTTCAATCAGAAAGTCAGGGAAGTAACGGGCAAGTTTTTTCTCTGTTGGGCTAAAGTATTCAAAATAAAAGTCGTTGTGAACGCTGTCAGAAACGCCTCCTGTAAAGTAAATGTCAACCATTGCCTCGTCCTCATCAAGAACTTCCCGTAAATAAGCAAACAATCCTTTCTCGTCCTTGCTATCAAAATTGTAGGGGTTTATATGAAATCCAAGCCTTCCGTCTGCTAAGTCTGTTTTATAAACTACTAGATCGTTTTTATTTTGCTGGACATTTATTTTGAAAGGAAACTGCTTTGTCAGCTCAAGTTCTTCCTCAATGATTGTTTCCTTTTCTTCATATTTATAGGCGTGGGTAAGTATTTGCTCAATAGCAAAAGTGAGATTGCTTAAATTGTGGTTTATTCTCTGTGTAATTTCGTCTTTTGATTGCCCCTGAAGCAGTATGTCCTCAATAATAAGACAGGGAAGCAAAGTATAGCGGTTTACAATCTCAACAATATCGTAAAAAGTGAAACTGCCTTTGATTGAGAGTTCTTTTTTTGATAATTTCTGTGTGTACTCGGCTTTCTGTTCTGCGTTAAGCAGTATTCCGCTT
>Ga0155162_107_pt2 | contig 54340 bp, 57 predicted proteins | sample RifCSPhighO2_01_FD_106130 | JGI IMG/M metagenome (GOLD analysis project Ga0155162, IMG submission 106130) | Candidatus Gottesmanbacteria bacterium RIFCSPHIGHO2_01_FULL_42_12
AATTTATTGCGGTCGTTATATCTCAAAATTCGAACCGATTTTAAAAACGCCAATCGTTAACTGTCGCCCCGCCCGCGGGCGGGGCAATCGTAGCTCCGGCCCCGCTGCGGCGGGCCTCCGCTTTTTCGTTTTTAATTTCTTTTTTGCGCGCGCGACGAACGACGATGGTTCGAACGAAAAATGTAACGATCTCTTTTATTATATCAAAAATTATTGAATCCTTCTGGAATTATCTTCTCATTGGCAACACCGGAAAATAATTGTCTTTATTTCTTAGCAAATCCTGTATAATTTAAAATAGAAAGAGGCGAATAAATAAATGAAGAAATTATTATTTATAGTCGCAGCAGTTTTGATAGTAATATTTATTTTTGTTTCGTGGTATACAAACAAACTTCCAGTTTCGATATCGAAATGTGGCCTTGAAAATTGCCACGGTTTGAATCTGGTTTGCGGTTCAAATATCCCTGACGTTTGTGGCATGAGTTATCAATTGGGGGACAAATGTAGAAAATTTGCCAATTGTCAGATTGTAAATGGCGTTTGTCAGTCGATAAAATCGCCCGAATTTGAGAAATGTCAATCTTGTGTAAATTCCTGCAACAGACAATACCAAAATAAACCCGAGGAGGCTTTTTCCTGCGAGGCAAAATGTTAGTATGTTAAATAAACTTGCGATTTTTAGTGTTGTTGCAGCAGCTATCCTGTCGTCTTCTTCAAATATTGTTTATGCGCAAACAATTGAAAATAGAGGTTGGGACCCTGGCTTGAAAACTCGAAGAATAGCTACTTTTAAAATAGACGCTACTTATTTCGAAGATTGTCCTGACGAACAAAACGGCTGTTATGGAACGATTCCCTCTGGGGGTGGATTTTACACTCTTTCTCCAGATTTGGGGGATTTGGGAATTGCCTGTAGAGTTAACTCTGGAGATATGTTCTATGCGGGGCTAGGCACTGGAAACCAAACGTGCCCTTTTTATTTTCACTGGGGGAAAGACCAACTTAACCAGTTGTCAGCGGTTCTAACGACTGACACATCCAATTGGACAACTTCATATACCCCGCATATTTATCTTGGTTTCCAAGAAAATTTACCAATTGGCAATATGTACTTTGGTGGCAAAAATCTCCCTTTAATTAATAATTTTAATTACGAAGCGTCTATTTCGGCTATTATTGAAAGTCGCGATCCAAACTCTTTAGCAAGATTTCTGGTCGGAACAGCTTGGTATGTTCCTAGTTTGGATAAAAGTTTTGTTCTTGAATTAAATTTAGACAATATGAATGTTAATGCGGCTTACTTACCGGAATGGGATATTAATCAGAAAGCAGTGACAAGTTCTTTTGATCCAGCAAACGTTAAATCTCTTTATCTTGGCGGGAGATACTGGGGTTATAATTTTACCATCAATAGCGGCTCACAAGTTATTTCCATAGATTGGACTCGAATTGTGTCGCAACTTATTGAAGATGGTTACTTGCCCCCCGAAGCAATGGGACCGTATCCAGCTGGAATTTATACAGGGCCAGAAATTTTCGGGAAAATAAGGATTTCTGGAGAAATTAGCAATGCCAGAATGTATAGCCGTAATTTTATAGACATTGTATATTTGCGTCAATTTCTTTCAAATTTTTCAAATATTTTTGACTACAATTTTGTCGTGGGAAATTTTGGTAAATAACAGCAATAAAGTTCTTCTTGAATTTCTCTTGTGGCTTTTGGTATATTAATTTTGTACTCAACTTTTTTCTAATTGCTTTTTTAATGGCCCCTTTGGACAATTTGAAGCAATTCGAGTTGAGTACAACCAGAGCGGCCGTTTAAGTGGAAACTTAAAAAAAATAAAACGGCGAAAATTTTTGCCTGGTTTTCTTCTTTTTGTTTCTCTCGGCAACTGACCGTCGAATTTAAAACGGGCGGTTTTGACGCGCTCGCCGCGTCCCCCCTCGCGGCGAGCTCTCTTGCGTTTTCGAGCTCCACTCGCGAATTGCGGAGAATACAGGAGTCGAACCTGTTATCCGTTACCGGAACTGGTTTTCGAAACCAGCGCATTACCGTCCTGCCCACTCTCCTTCAGTGCTCCCAGACGGAATCGGACCGTCATCTCAAGTTCCGCAAACTCGTACTCTATCCGTTGAGCTATGGGAGCAAGCCCCTTAGATTATACCTCAAAACCACCCAATTTTTCCGGAAATTGATTTAACAGAACTTCCAAAAACTTTTCCTGCAAACCGACATTTTTTATGTTATCCCAAGAAACAAATTCTGCTAATTCCGAATCGTCGTAATTATTTTTTACAAGAAGTTCTCCGGATACTTTTTCCACTTCGTAAAAAATTAAAACCGAATGGACCTTAAAGTTTTCGTGGAAAAAGAAATCGTCTTTAACATCGAGGAGTTTTCTGATTTTAATTTTTAATCCAGTTTCCTCTTCGTACTCACGAATTAAGGCTGTTTCAACCGTCTCTCCGATCTCTATGCCTCCCCCGGGAAGACTGTAAGTTTTATAAATCGGGTGCCGTTGAAGCAAAACTTTACCAAAAAGTTTTAAAATCCCGTAGACGGAAACTCTAAGTTTCAGATCTTTAATGAGAATCTCCTCCTGCTTGCCAAAAATATCATGGGCAATAACAGCACCATTTCGGGCTTTATTAAATAACTTACTCATTTAATTTTAAAACCAGCTGCCGCTTTTTTTGCCTTCGAAACTTTTTTGAAGTTGTTCAAAAAGTTTTTTTTGTTCCGGGGTTAGTTTTTCAGGAACATCTACCATAATCTGGACAAACTGGGATCCTGCTCCGCGCCCGTTAACATGGGGGACTCCCTGCCCGCGAAGCCGCAGCATTGACCCGGCCTTAGTTCCCGCCGGAACCCGCACCTGCACTTTGCCTTCAATCGTCGGTACTTCAATCACTCCGCCTAAAACGGCTGTCGATATCGGCACTTTAACTTCAACATAAATGTCGTCGCCCTCGCGTTTAAAGACCTTGTCCTCCTCAACTTGAATTGTCAAATCAAATTCCGGAAATCTAACTCTTGAACCGGTATCTACCCCCGGGGGCATTTTAATTGTGCGGGTTTTTCCGTTTATGCTGATGGTTTTTTCAGCACCCTTGGCCGCATCCATAAACGATAAGGTCAGTTGATAGTGAGACCGGCGTTGATTTGCTCCGCTGCGCATTCCGCCATACGACGCTCCAAAAAACTGTTCAAAAATTTCAAAGGGGTCGGTAAATCCGCCAAAATCCATGCCTTCAAAAGGGTTTTGGCTTCCGCCCGATGACCGGTAAGTATAAGTAAAGGGTCCTTGCTGTCCTCCAAATCCACCGGCGAAGGGATTCCCGCCGGGAGGTGCCTGACCCGCGCCCTGAGAAAACGCCGAAGGACCGAACTGATCATAAGCTTGTCTCTTTTGCGGATTAGACAAGACCTCGTAAGCTTCGTTTACCTCTTTAAATTTTTCCGTTGCTCCCGGAGCTTTATTTCGATCAGGATGCCACTCAAGGGCCTTCTTGCGGTAGGCCGACTTAAGTTCCGCGTCGCTCGCATTTTTATTTACACCGAGTATTTGATAGAAATCCGAAGACATGCGGTCTTATTTTACCACTTCTCCCTCAATTGGTTCGTCGGACTTTGGTTCTTCTGCCGCAGGCTCTGGGTTTGCCGAAGGATTGGGAGGAGTCTCCTCCTTATACATCGAAGCGCCAATTTTTTGCATGGAATCGGATAATTCCTTGGTTTTGGCCTCAATATCTTCTTTAGACTCAGAATTTAAGACGTCTTTGAGGGCTTTTATTTTTTCCTCCACTTCGGATTTAACTTCGGCTGGAACTTTATCGCCGGCATCCTTTACCGCTCTTTCCGCAGAAAAGACCAGTCCGTCAGCTAAATTTCTGGCATCAATTAACTCTTTTTTCTTGGCATCCTCTGAGGCGTGAGCTTCCGCCTCTTTGGTCATTTTTTCAATCTCGTCCTTGGTAAGACCTGTCGACCCGGTAATTTTGATACTTTGGGACCGGTTTGTAGCTTTATCTACTGCTTTTACATTTAAGATACCGCTGGCGTCCAAATCAAAAGTAACCTCGACCTGGGGAATCCCCCGCGGCGCGGGAGGTATGCCGTCCAAAACAAACCGCCCGAGCGATTTGTTATCTGTTGCCATTGGCCGTTCACCCTGCAAAACATTTATCTCCACCTGAGTCTGAGAGTCGGCGGCGGTCGAAAATATTTGCGACTTACTTGTCGGAATTGTGGTGTTGCGGGTAATAAGCGGGGTAGATACTCCCCCAAGTGTTTCTATCCCCAGAGTTAGCGGCGTAACATCCAAAAGTAAAACATCTTTTACTTCTCCTCCCAAAACGCCACCCTGAATTGCCGCCCCCACAGCCACCACTTCGTCGGGGTTAACGGACTTGTTTGGTTCTTTTCCAAAAAACTTGGTGACAACATCCACAACCTTAGGCATTCTGGTCATGCCGCCGACAAGAACCACCTCGTCAATATCTTTAACTGTCTTTCCGGCATCGCTTAATGATTTTTTAACCGGCTCGAGCGTCTTTTGAATCAAGTCATCGACAATTGCTTCCAGTTTTTGCCGGGAAAGTTTCATCGTCAAATGAAGCGGTCCGTTTGCCCCTTGGGTAATGAACGGTTGATTAATTTCTGCCTCGGTTGAGGAAGAAAGTTCAATTTTGGCTTTTTCCGCAGCTTCCCGAAGCCTCTGAAGCGCTTGGGAGTCTTTACGCAAATCTACTCCGTTTTCTTTTTGGAACTCTTCGGCAAGATAATCTAAGATTTTTTTATCAAAATCGTCTCCCCCAAGATGGGTGTCCCCGTTTGTGGATTTGACTTCATACACTCCCTCACCCAGTTCCAAAATTGAGATGTCAAAAGTTCCTCCGCCAAGATCATAGACGGCAATTGTATGGGCATTTTTCTTATCCAGCCCATAGGCCAAAGCCGCCGCGGTTGGCTCATTAATAATTCTTAGAACTTCAAGTCCGGCAATCTCCCCGGCCTGTTTTGTGGCCTGTCTTTGTGCATCGTCAAAGTACGCCGGAACCGTAATTACCGCCTGGGTGACTTTTGTCCCCAAATAATTTTCCGCGTCGACTTTAATCTTTTGCAAAATCATCGCCGAAACTTCCTGAGGAGTGTATTGTTTGCCGTCAACCTCAACAACAGCCATCCCGTCCCGTCCGGATTTAATTGTGTAGGGCAACCATTTTATATCCTGAGCAACAGATGGGTCGGTATATTTGCGGCCCATGAGTCTTTTGATGGAGAAAATTGTCTGTTTCGATTTTAAAACCAGCTGTCGTTTGGCCACATCGCCCACAACGTGGGAAACAACATCCACAACTGAGGGAATCACGTTTCGCCCCTCGGCACTATGGATAACTTTGGGATTACCCCCTTCCATAACCGCAACGCACGAATTTGTTGTCCCTAAATCAATTCCGATTATTTTTGCCATATTATTCTTTTTTACTAACAATTACTTTTGCTACCCTTAGTACATTACTATTTAATTTATACCCCTTCTGCAGGACTTTGACAATAATATTGTCATTGCCTCCCGGTTCCATCCCGATAACTTCAGCGAACTCCGGATTGTATTCCTGTCCCAAAACTTCCAACTCTTCTATACCGTTATTTTTGAGAATCTTTATTAACTTGTCAAGAACTATTTGTAATCCTTCATCTTTGAGATGATCCTGTGCTTTCTCCAGATCATCCAGAACCTCTAAAAGTTGACTAATTAAACCCTGATTGGCAAATTTTACAAATTCTTCCCGCCAATTCTGCGTTTGCTTTTCAAGATTTTGATAATCTGCCAACGCCCGCAGATATTTATTTCTAAATTCCTGAGTTTCATTGTTTTCCTCTTCGTCATGATTATTTTTCATCAAAATATTTTATAAACTATTCAATAATTCGTCAATTGCGTTACCGAAATATCTGACGGTAGGAATAACGACCGGGTAATTAAACCTGTAAGGCCCGACAATGCCGATTGTTCCTCCCAGTTTTTCATTTCCAAAATGAGTGTAAACCATGCCGCAGGGAGCAAATAACCTCTGTCCCATCTCTTCCCCCATCAGAATTTGAATGTCATCGGCATCGATACTCTTAGCGAAAAGTTTCTGGACATATTCCACCTGGTCAAGCATTTCTAAAAGGCTTCTGGTTAAATCAATATCGTAAAATTCCGGAGAATTTAAAATGTTTCCCACCCCGGAATAGTAGGTGTTATCCTCATTATCGGCAGTAATCGCCAGACTTTTTGTTTTCTTGGCCAGTTCTTTAGTCGCATTGGAGAGCATTTTTTGAAACTCTCTTTTGTCAAGAGAAAGTTTTTCCTTAACTGCCACCTCTTCGGAGACTGAGAGGTCTTTTGTTTTCATAAGTGTCTGAATGTAATAGCGCATGGCATCAGGGGTCGGCGTTCGTCCGGCAGAAGTATGCGACTGCATCAACAGTCCCAGCTTCTCCAGCGTTGCCATCTCGTTTCGAAGGGTGGCCGGAGAAACACCTAAGGAATATTTTTTATCTAATCTTTCCGAACCGACAGCCCCGGCTGTCGCGACATATTCATCAACTATTGCCTTTAAAATTTTATTCTGTCGGTCAGTTAAAGAAAAGTCCATATTTTTATTAGCACTTTTATACACCGAGTGCTAACAGGTGTCAAGAGGGAAAATTTATGATACTCTAACTATGTGAAAGATTTGAGGGCGTTTTTATATCCAAAATCCATCGCTGTTATTGGGGCATCAACAGATCCCAAGAAGGTAGGGGGCATTCTTTTGAAAAATATCTCTGACTCAGGGTACACCGGGAAAGTTTATCCTGTTAACCCTAATTCAACGAATATAAATGAATTAAAATGTTATGCGAATTTCAACGAATTGCCGGAAACGCCAGATTTAGCCGTAGTTGCCATTCCGGCTGCCGCTGTTTTACAGATTTTGGAGGAAATAGGTCAAAAAGGGACAAAAAATGTGGTAGTTATAACTGCCGGATTTAAGGAAGTGGCCGATGGCGGAACAAAACTGGAGAAAGACCTTGTGGATCTGGCAAATAAGTATCAGCTAAATCTTTTGGGACCAAATTGTTTAGGGTTTGTAAACACCTCCTGCCCTTTAAACTTAACATTCGGTCAAAATGTCAGGGAAATTGGCAACCTACGCTTTATTTCCCAGTCGGGGGCCATTGCTTCCGCACTTTTTGATTATTTTACCTCCGTTGGCCTGGGCTTTTCCGAATTTATAACCCTGGGAAACAAAGCAGTTCTTAACGAAAACGACTTTTTAGAGTACTTTTTAAACGACCAAAAGTCTTCACCAATTGGTCTATATCTTGAATCAATAGCTGACGGCCAGAAACTTTTAGAGATTGCCAAAAAATTAATTCTTCGTGCTCCCATCTTTATGATTAAACCCGGAAAAACTCCGGCCGCTGCTCGGGCCATGCAGTCTCATACAGGGGCAATTGCCGGTGAAGATGCCGTTTTGGACGCCGCTTTAAAACAAGCCGGCATCATAAGATGTACGGAGACAGAAGATTTTTTTGATTTAACCCGGGCTTTTTCCTGGGAAATGCCGCCAAAAGGAAACAAAGTCGCAATTATTTCCAATGCCGGCGGGCCGGCTGTTATAACAACCGATGCCATAAGCGCCTCTGGCCTGGAACTGGCGACTTTTGATGAAGTCACCATGAAAAAATTGTCCGAGGTACTTCCCCGGACCGCCGGGATTGCCAATCCGGTTGATGTTTTGGGGGATGCCCTGTCAGAACGATACCGACAGGCAATTGATATCGTCATGACCTCAGGTCAAGTCGACGCTGCTATCGTCATACTAACCCCGCAGGTTATGACCGAGATCGACAAAACCGCCCAGGTGATATCTGAGGCAGCAAAAGTTTACCATCAGCCAATTCTTTGTTCCTTCATGGGGTCCGGACTAATTAAAAATGGGGAATTAATTTTAGATAAAGCCAAAATTCCCACGTTTCGTTTCCCGGAACGGGCAGTTTCGTGTTTAGCAAAAATGTTTGCCTGGCAGGTTTACCAAACAAATCATGCGGTTCAAACCGGTTCGGATATGGATGAAGTCAATCCGGATTTAGACCGAACAAAAACCATTCTTGATGTGGCTAAATCACAAAACAGAAAATATCTGGATAATCTTGAGGCCAACGAGGTTCTTCTGGCCGGCGGAATAACTGCCCCGGCAACTAAGGCAATCTCAAACATCATTGAAGCGAAAGACTTTGTGGAAACCTGCGGCCAACCGGTCGTTTTAAAACTCTCCGCTCCCGGGATGCTTCATAAAACTGAGGTGGGAGGAGTTATCACTGACATCTGGACTGATGATCAGCTTACTCAAGCCTGGGACAAATTGGAACAGAAGGTAAAACAACTCGACGAAAATATTCGACCTCAGGTTAAATTTCAAATCCAAAAACAAATCGGAATGGGAACTGAGGTGATTGTCGGTCTCAAACGCGATCCCAATTTTGGAGACATTCTTTTGTTTGGCGCCGGAGGGACATTAGCTGAACTTATACTTGATCGCAATCTTTTTATCCTTCCTGCAAGTAAACCGGAAATAAAAGAGTTTGTCCAAAGATCAAAAATCGCCAAGATTTTAAAGGGTTACCGGGGAGAACCACCGCTTGCCATTGATAAGCTTTGTGATTTAATCCTGCGCTTTGCCGTCATCTTTTTGCAAAACAAGGATATTGATGAAATGGAGATAAACCCGGCAATTGTTACTGTGAATGATGCCGTGGCGGTTGATGCGAAAGTTACCTTGAAGGGCCTCCAGTCGACAGAGTCAAAAGGACAAAAATTTAAGTCTGCCACTCTTGTATATCACCACCTTTTAGCCTCCCGATTCCACCAATTTGATTTCGAAACCGAAGAGGAAATGACCATAAAGCCGGGACAGTATGTTTCCGTTAAAGTGGCCGAAAACCGAATTAATGCCTATTCCGTTACTCATACCGGATCACCCCGACATTTTAGTTTGTTAATTGACACCTCCCCGGGAGGAGTTGGATCAAAATATTTTGAAAGTCTCAATCTCTCTGATAAGGTGTCTCTTCTTGGGCCATTTGGAATTTTCACCTACAAACCGAATGATAAGGTGGAAAATGTCGTGTTTTTAGCGACCGGTTCGGGCATAAGTGCCGTAAGGTGTATGATTGAGGAAGCGGTCAAGGATACCTCAAAAAAACTTCATTTATATTTTGGACTAAGGCACGAGAACGACATCTTTTGGAAAGACTATTTTGAGAAGATGCAATCCCAATACCCTAACTTTAATTTCAAACAAATCCTTTCTCAACCAACGGAAAAATATGCCGGGCTAAAAGGGCACATTACCGACTTTTTCTCTCGAGATTTTCCCGAAATGGCCAATTGCAGTGCTTATATTTGCGGTAATAATGGGATGATTGAAGAGTCAATCAAATTACTTATGAATAACGGCTGTCCAAAAGAGCGAATCTATACCGAAAAGTTCTATTGACATGAATAAAATATATTCCATTAAGGTTGCAGGGGCGGCGGGGCAGGGAATAAAATCCACTGGGGCAAAACTGGCCAAATTTGTTTCCGGTCACGGTTTAAATGTTTATAATTACCATGAATATCCCTCGCTTATAAGAGGTGGCCACAACACTGTACAAACAATGTTTTCTCTTGATCCGGTCAACTCTCCAATTCAAAAGTTAGATGTCCTTGTAGCCTTTAACCAAGAATCAATTGACTTGCATCTGTCAGAGTTAAATCCCGAAGGAATTTTAATTTATGATGAGAAAATGGAGGCCCCAAAAATTGAAAGCGGAATAAAAATTTTTCCCGCGCCACTCTCCGAAATTGAAAAAGGTTTTGAGGCAATTAAAAAAATCGTTGTTGATAATTTGTTAAACAATCTGGATATGAGTCGGGATAATAACAAAATAGTTATAACCGGCGCTGAGGCAATCGGAAGTGCCGCCATTGCTGCCGGTCTGCAATTTTCGGCCATCTATCCCATGTCCCCAATTTCGGGGATTTTGGATCATATTGCTAAGTACCAGGAAAAGTACGGCTATCTTTATAAACAACCGGAAGACGAAATTGCGGCAATAAATATGTGCATCGGTGCCAGTTTTGCCGGGGCCAGAGCCATGACAGCAACATCAGGCGGCGGCTTTTGTCTTATGACCGAAGGGTACGGGTTAGCAGGAATTACGGAAACCCCTATTGTTATTATTTTGGGGATGCGGCCGGGTCCGGCCACCGGTCTTCCCACCTGGAACGAACAGGGAGACCTGCAATTTGTCTTAAATGCCCATCAGGGGGATTTTCCCCGCATTGTTCTTGCGGCCGGCGATTCTGAAGAGGCTTTTAACCTGACACTTATAGCATTTAATCTTGCCGAAAGGTATACCTGCCCCGTTGTGGTTCTGGTTGATAAAAACATTTGCGAACATGAGCAAAGTTTTAAACCATTTGAATATGCGAAGTATCAAATTGAAACTCCCAATAGAAGACTACCGGGAACGGGAATCCACTTTGTCGCCAATTCTGATGAGCATGATGACGAGGGATTTTCCACCGAATCTGCCCAAATCCGGGTCACCCAGATGAAAAAACGGATGGACAAGTTAGAAGTTTGCGCTAAAAATGACATGCCCTCCCCTCAACTTGTTGGCCCCGCCCTTGCCGATTTGACAATTGTCTCCTGGGGAAGCTGCAAAGGGGCCATACTTGATGCAATGCAAAGTTTTCCTAATGTTAATTTTTTACATTTAACTTGGTTTAGTCCGTTTCCCGCCCAAGCCGTGGGGGAAATACTTGCCAAAGCAAAAAATATTTTAGCCATCGAGCAAAATTACTCCGGACAAATGACCCGGCTTATCCGGGAGAAAACCGGCATTGAAATCAAAAATAAATTGTTAAAATATGATGGAAGAATGTTTTATAGAGAAGAAATAGAGGAAGCAATCAACGTGTCATTGCGAGCGGCAGCGAAGCAATCTTTATGACAGCCAATGATTTAAATACCAAAATCTTTCCGAATTGGTGTCCAGGATGCGGTAATTTCGGCATCTGGGCAGCCTTTAAAAATGCCGCCGTCGCCCAAAACTGGGATAACACCAACACGGTTATTGTTGCCGGCATTGGTTGCCACAGTCATATCATTAATTTTGTTAACTTAACGGCCTTTGAAGGATTGCACGGGAGGGCTCTCCCGGTTGCGACTGGGATTAAACTTGCCAACCACAAGCTCAATGTTTTTGTTTTTACCGGTGACGGTGATTGCCTCGGGGAGGGGGGTAACCATTTTATTCATGCTTGCCGAAGAAATATAAATTTGACAATCTTACTTCATGATAACGCTGTTTATGGCTTAACCACAGGCCAAACCTCACCGACATCTCCTTGTAGTTACACCTCAAGATCAACCCCCGGAGGAAACATAGACTCGCCTCTTAATCCAATCGCCTTAGCCATTGCTTCCGGAGCGACATTTGTTGCCCGGGCATATTCAACGGATATTAAAAGCCTTTCGCAAATTCTAATTGATGCCAATAATCATGATGGTCTGGCGGTTGTTGATATCATGCAGCCGTGTGTCACCTTTAATAAAGATTACACCCACAATTTTTTCCAGACCAGCTCTTATCAACTGGGTGAAGACTATGACCCGACAAATAAAATTAAAGCCCTGGAAAAATCATTTGAATGGGCCGGGGATAATTCTAAAATTCCCTTAGGAATAATTTATAAAGAAAATCGGCCGTCTTATGAATCTCAACTCCCTCAACTTAAAAACGGTCCTCTGGTTTCCGTCCCCGCCACCAAGCGGGATATATCTAGCTTATTCCGAGTGTAAGAAGACTATGTCTGACATTTTCAATACTGGCTTCCATGTCTGTCGCATCTTGTATACGCCCCCGTTCACGAAAAATGTCACGGGCATGAATTTCAAATTCCAATAATGATTTTAAATCCACATTTGTTGTCGACTTATCTATTAGATCAATATGTCCAGGACCCATGGCAACTATAATTAATTCCTCTCCACACACATAGCGGGCAGTCACTCATCCAGTTACGTCACTTCTCAAACTAATAGGGATTATTTCCTTTCTATGCATCCATGAAGGTAGATCAGGATATCTAGTTCTATTTTCTTCTTCCAGAGTTAAACTTCCCATTTATTTAATGATAGTTTAGTTAACTGGCAGAGTCAAATAACCATTTAGACTCTTGCAATTAAAAGCAAAAATAATATAAACTGAACAATGTATGGATGATCAGGGATTTGTGAGAGTCGGAAAATACAAAGTCAAAGTTGACCGCGATATTTGTATCGGGGCTGCCTCGTGTGTCGCCATTTCCGAACCGACTTTTACTCTTGACGGCGAGAACAAGGCTGTCCCCCATGCCGAAAGTATGGACACGCCGGAAAATATTCTCATGGCCGCACAATCTTGTCCGACCAAAGCGATAATTATTGTCGATGCCGAAACCGGAAAACAGGTATGGCCGGTCTGACGTTTGCTTTTGCCGCCGCAATTATCTCCGGATTTTCCATTTACGTTAATAAATTTGCCGTGGGATCGGTCGCCTCTCCCGTCTTATTTACCACCTTAAAAAACTTTCTTGTCGGCATTTTGCTTTTTGGACTTCTTATTTTTTCCAAAAAGATTTTTCAGATTAAAAAACTTTCAAGAGTAAATCTTATTAAACTCTCAATGATTGGTCTTATCGGCGGATCCATCCCGTTTTATTTATTCTTTACCGGCTTGTCGCAAGTGCCGGCCATAAACGGAGCTATCATTCAAAAAACGTTAGTCATCTGGGTGACACTTCTGGCCATTCCGTTTTTGAAAGAGAAGTTAACTCTTACAAATATTCTGGCCGTCGGATTATTATTTTACGCCAATATTTTTATCGGCGGATTTAAAGGGTTTAAATTTTCTCCCGGCGAGCTCATGATTTTGGCGGCCACAATTCTTTGGTCTGTAGAAAATATAATCGCTAAGAAAACTCTCACCGATGTTGACCCTGATGTTGTCGCCTTTTTCCGCATGGGATTTGGTTCTTTAATTTTAATTGGCGTAATTATTGCGACGCAACCAGCATCTCTTTGGCAACTTACAAAAATAAATTTAAATCAAGGGTTATGGATTGCGGCCACGACCGTATCACTGTTTGGCTATGTCCTGACTTTCTTTAGGGCATTAAAGCAGGCACCGGCCATAACCGTCACATCAATTTTGGTTCTGTCGACCCTGATCACCAATCTGCTTTCCACAAAAACTGGCCTCTTGCCGCAAGCCGGGCTTATGGCCGTTGGGGTTTTACTACTTTTAAAACCGCTTTGGTCCAGTACTCTAATTTCAAAATTTCATCAGGGGTTAAAAGCTTAACCGGCACGCCCCAATGAACCGCCACCGTATCCCCCACTTTAATTTTCGGGGTCAAAAATTTAACAATCTTAAATTCTTCCTGCCTTTTTATTAGTTTACTAGCTTTATTGAGAGAAAATAATTCGACTATAATATTTTCGTTTATTAGTTTTATTACTGTCCCCCATCTGAACATACAGTTGTTAACAGTTTTTAGATTGTACGGGACCGACCCGCTGGCCCGGCCAACTCCGACATGTAAAACCTGAAATAAATGAGTTGGGATAAATTTTTTCGGGGGATGTTTTTTTAAATCCTCTACAAGCCAGTCAGGGACTCCCTGAATTTCAAAGTTTTTTAAAAGTAAGGTGTAATCTTTCAATTTAGATTTTTTAAGAAGATCATTCCCCAGACAGTAGCTTTCGATAATGTCCTGGTCGAAAGGATCTTTTTTAAATGCTTCCCCAAGAGTTTTAAGATAAGGCCAAAGTACAATAAATTTTTTTACTTCTGCGGCTACTCCTACTGTTTCACCCGAAGTTATGCATTTTTTAAACCTGGCACCAGCGGTTCCCTTCCCGCAATAACCCAATTGGTTAGGGCTTATGGCAAAGCGGGAAACAAGTTGCAACGCAGTTTTGTTCATAATGCTAATATTATCATATGGTCGTCTATGTTTTTGGAAATGCTGATGTTAAAAATGACGCAGGGGCAATTAAGGTGGCTAAAAAGCTTCCCGGGTTTAATTTCCGGTTTATTAAACCTAATGAGGATATAGACTTTGAGTCGAAAACCCCCATAATTCTTGACGTTGTTGAGGGAATAAATAAAATAACCGTGTTCAATAATATTGATGACATTGCAGTTTTAAAAAGTTCCACGGTTCACGATTTTGATTTGGGATTTCAACTGAAATATTTAAAAAAGCTCGGGAAAATCGAAGGGGTGACAATTGTGGGAATCCCGGCTTCGGCGAAGGATCGAAATCACCTACGTATAAAATTGATCTTGAGGAAATTAGTCGCGCAGGACATGCAGGGATCATAAGCTCTTATTATTTTTTCGGAGTTTAGCCTTAGAGTTTCCTCGTCTTTATCTAAGTTGGCGGAAAAATATTTCTTTAAATCATTTTCGATATTTATTTGATTTTGAGCGGTTGGGACAATAACATCATAATCTTCAACCATTCCCTTATCGTTTACTTTCACATAGTGGTACAAGATCCCCCGCGGAGCCTCAATCACCCCAACGCCTGACCCGGCCCTCGGCAACGTTTGCCGGGGTTTTTCCGCAGTAATAGCTAAAGAATTAATAATCTCAATTGAATCATCAAGGCACTGCAGAATTTCAATTGCCTGGGCTAAATTATTGTGATAAACATTGTTCGACGGAAAAAAGTCCAGGTATTTTTTGGCGTCGCTCGCTGTTCTTTTGTTTAATAATTCTTTATTAAGATTTACTCTCGCCAAGGCACCCACTAAATAGTCTTCATGGGAATCAGAAAATTCATACCCCTCAGCCTGTGAGTAAGGAATGACGACCGACTTTAAAAAGTCGTGGAACTTTTCCTCAGGGACTTTTTTGCCATCAGAGTTTAAAACATATCCATCGAGAAAATTAAAATCGCGATCATTTCTTAAGGCTAAATAATCACTGTTTCTTATCAGTGATTCCGGCCAATCACCAAAAACTTGAATCCCGCGGATGGCTGCTTCCCTGGTTTTTTCTAAAACGGGGAGCAAGTCTTTTAATTTCTCAACATCGGGAATTTTTAAGAAACCGCCAATCGTGGGAAGAGGGGCATGAATGGCTGCCCCGGATATAAGAGTTGAAAGAGTGGTCCCCAGTTTTTTAATTTCAAAAGAGTCATGTAAAAGCCGATGTCCCGCCGCAGCGGGATCATCCGGGATATCAAAAATTGATTCAAGACCCAAAATATCGGGCATAGTAAAAAAATATAGATGGAGGGCATGATCCCGAATTATCAAACCGTTATAAGTCAAACGGCGTAAGAGTCTTGACTGCTGGGAAAGCTCAATCCCCTGCGACTTTTCAATCGCCTCCAAGGAGGCAAAAAGATGGGCCAGGGAACAGGTCCCACAAATTCGTGATAAAAAAGATGGCACGGCAATTATTGGTTTGCCCTTGACCGCTTCGGTGTAAAACCTCCGGTAATCTTTAATAATAAATTTCAGATCCGTTACCTGCCCATTTTGAATGGTGACATCAAGACCGGCTGTTCCCTCAATTTTAGTAATACTGTCAATTGTTATATTCCCGTCGTGCATACAAAATTATCAATAATCCAATATTCCAATACACAATGTCCAATTATTCAATAATTGGCTATTGGTCATTGGTTTTATTGATTATATTGAAAATAACTAAGTACTTATTCAAAACCTCCAAGAAAAGTTTTGGGTTCATGGGGCATCCAGGCACCCGGTCATCAATTTTTATAACGTCTTCAAGTTTTCTTACTTTTGCCGAATAATCAAAATTGGATAGATACCATCTGATTTTGTCATTTAACTCTTCATCTATAAATTCATTCCGGGAAGAGGACGGCATCCCTGTGTTGGCACAAGCCCCAATAGCCACGACGTATTTGGAACTTTCCCTAATTTTTTTGACTTCGGCTTCTTGCTTTGGTGAGGAAACAGCCCCCTCGATAAAAGCCACGTCAAAACCACCATCCATCGAGTTTTTAGCTTTTAATGCTTTGAGGTATTTAAAATCTACAACTTTCTTCCATTCCACAAGATGGTCATTTAGCATCTCAGTTAAAAGAATTGTGCTGTCTTCACAGCACGTAAATGAAAACCATCCCACGACCAATTTTTTTCCCTCTAGCATGCTAAAATGATAACATATATGTGTCTGGCATTTCCCGGTAAGATTAAAACAATTGATGGAAAAAAGGTCATGGTTGAATACCCCCAGGAAACCCGCTTGGCCATGCTTGGAGTAGATAACTTAAAACCCGGAGATTATGTTATGGTCCAAATGGGTATCGTCGTAAAAAAACTAACTCCTAAAGAAGCCAAAGAATCTTTAAAGGCATGGGAGGAAGTAAGTTGACGATTTTAGACGGCATGCTCAAAGCGTAAGCAGTATAATGGGATACTACGCCCGTAGCTCAACGGATAGTCGCCTCAGACGGCGACCCGCCGTTCAGAGGCGGGAGTATTGCTCTCGTAGCTTAATGGATAGAGTACTGCCCTCCGAAGGCAGTGGTGCCAGTTCGATTCTGGCCGGGAGCACAACTACCTGGAGGTATTGCAAACTGGTCAATAAGTAACTACACTGGTCTTATTGCCAGATTATTTTTTGAAAGCGGTCTACAGGGAAAATGGCTTCGACAAGCGTTATCCAGGAAAGAGGTTACAGTCGCAAAAATCGCGAATTTATGTAATGTGAGTGAACGAACGATTAGGGATTGGCTTAGAGAAAAATTCCATATGTCTTCGATTGCCGCCAACCTCATATCTAACAAATACAAAATTGCTTTACCGACCAATGTTAAATTTGATCATGACTACTGGTACGGACGTGATAATGCGAGAAAAGGGGCATTGGCAAGACTTAAAATTTATGGCCCGCCAGGAACAAAAGAGGGACGAGTAAAGGGCGGAAAAATTTCACAACAACGTCGAAGACTTACTCCAGAAAATTATAAAAATTGTAAGATAGCTAAGAATTTTCAAAAACTACTCGAGTCTAATTCACTTGCTGAACTGGTTGGCATAATTCTTGGCGACGGCGGTATAACTAGCAGTCAACTTAAAATTACTTTAAATAAAGAATCAGAATATAATTATATAAATTACATATCGAATCTCGAATTAAAAGTTTTTGGAGAAAGACCTAAATTGTATGCCTCAAAAAAAGATCAAAAATATAAAGCAGTTAATTTAGTGTTAACTGGTGTTAACTTAATTTCAAATCTTAACGATATAGGATTACATTGTCGGAATAAGGTAAAAGAGCAGGTATCCGTTCCCAAATGGATAACGACACAGCAAAATTATTCTTTGGCTTGTCTAAGGGGTTTAATTGACACCGACGGCGGCATTTTCACTCACAAGCATGGTAAAAATCTGAATTTAGGATTAACATTCACCAGTCATTCAATTCCATTATTAAACTTCGTATTGCAAATATTCTTAAAAGTTGGGTATCATGCAAAACTGGCCGGAGATGGTATCTATTTATATCGGGAAAGTGAGGTGGTAAAATACGCTAGAGAAATCCGGTTTTCTAACAACCATCATATTGAAAGATTAAACAACTATATAAAAACAAAAGGGAGGAGTATCGAAGCGGTCCAACGAGCTTGCTTGGAAAGCAAGTGTGCGCAAGCACGCGCGAGTTCGAATCTCGCCTCCTCCGCCCGGGAAATTTAGCTTCGGTGTTTGGCAGCAGAAACGAGATGTTCGGACTTCTTTTTCCCAAAATATATTATAGTTGAGTAAATGAATAAAAACCGGGGAAACATTTTGATTATTGTACTTGTGGTCTTTCTTTTGGTCACGACTTCGGTTGCAGGATATTTTTATCTTCAGTATAAACAAGTAAAACAAGATTTCGTTTCAAAATTGAAGTCAGATAACCAACTTATCGTTAATAAACAAAACAACAGTTCTGGGATTAGTGACCCATCTTATTTAGACGAAAACTTACTTCTTAAAAAAGAGAATTACTTTTATTGGAAAACTTACGACAATCCGAAATATCATTACTCTGTTCAATATCCGTTTGGTTACCAGATAAGCCTATGTTCAGGCTGCGAGGATCCCAACAGTGGAGTTACAATAGCGCCGAATTGGTATAGAAACGAAGGGTATGGAAGGATTGAAATCTTAGTCAGTAAATATCCAGAGGGCAAAGACTTTCAAAAATATTACAATGAACAAAGTGCTTATAAACCGGGAATTAACAAGGTAAACATCGCAGGAAAAGAAGCTTGGTCGGAGATTAGTAAACCAAACGGTAAATTGGATAGCGCTGTGGAAACAATTTACTTAATCAATAAAGATCTGTTAGTCTCGTTATCTTTCAAAACCGATGGTACAGAGTCAAACCAGGGTCTGGACCTTTCTGCCTACAAAAATCTGGTAATTTTCAATCGCATGGCAGAGACGTTTAAATTCACTCAGTAATTTTAGCGTAAAAAGTTCTAACATCGTCAACTGCCTCCCGCAGCGGTTATTTGAAGTTAGGTTTTGGAAACAGAGATAAAAATATTAGAATTTTAGTTGAATATTTTTGTTCTTCATGATAGACTATGGGGCATGGGTGTTGAATTTCAAATTGTTAAATATGGAAGGGATCAAAATGCGAACCGAATTATAAATGGAGACTTACCTGACACCGAAGCATTAACTACGCTTGATGACCCAAAGGGCCATATCTGGTGGGGGGGGGATCACGGAGAAGGTAAAGTACAAGTGGCAATTAAAGGATTTCCATCTATTGATGGTTTATTAACTCCAGGAGAAAGATGGACAATGACCGTGCCAATGGTTTTAGCAGGACATATATTACATAAATTAAAGGCATACGATATATCATTAACTTGGAATCCAAGGGAGTAGTTTACTCTACATTTTTTTTAGTTTTGCCGTTTTGAGCGCAAAAGATGTAAACGGACTTCACGGTCTCCCGCAGCGTAATCCCGTCTACGGCGGGAAATGCTGCTGGAACGTTGAACGTACAATTTGCGAAGCAAATGTTACGTTCTTACGTTTCGCCTTCACAATAATGTTTTATTACGTTTACGTTCTTCAAAGTAAAAAGGATTATAGTCTATATATTGGATATACAGCTGATTTAAAACGACGGTTTGAAGAACACAACTCAGGATAGCGGAAGCCCTACAGTGGCAACACCAACAACAGTTAATACAACAGCAACCAGCTCACAAACTGTCGAGTACTTGGTTTATTTTCTTTTTGGAGTTCTGGAAATTATGTTAGCCTTCCGGCTGATTCTTAAATTAACGGGGGCGAGCCTGCAAAGTGCTTTTGTGGGTTTAGTTTACGGGGTAACAGGAGTTTTCATCTTGCCTTTTGAGGGAATTTTCCGTCGAGGATACGCCCAGGGCGTAGAGACAACTTCCGTGCTTGAACCATCAACGCTTGTTGCAATCGCAGTTTATGCAGTTTTAGCTTGGGGAATCGTAAAACTTATCAGAGTTCTCTCAGGCGAAAAGCAGGCAGCATAGGAGGTGAATACATGGGATTATTGGATTTTATAATTATCATATTGGTGATAGCGTGGTTGGGAGGATTTACCCTCAACTTGGGCGGGGGACTAATTCATTTAGTGCTGGTTATCGCCGTTATTGTTTTGGTCGCCCGGTTTTTGGGTGTAAGGAGGTGAATAAATAGATGAGTCTTTCTTTTACCAATTTAAGCCCTTTAGCGTCGCTTGTCTTTGGCATTTTAATTTTGATCTTTCCGAAATTTCTAAATTATTTAATCGCCGGTTATCTTATTCTGGTTGGTATCATCGGGCTGGGAATAATCAAATAATTACTGGAGACGATATTGAATTAACTTTCTTTCTTTATGGCTTTTTCAAAGGAGAATTTTGTGGAAAGCCAGGAGGCCGCTTTATCAGAAAAAGTCCTCTCCGGATTTTCCAAATAAGGGAGGTACAAAATTAAGGTCTCCGTCAATTTTTTCTCATCGGCCGATCCCAAAAGCAAAGTCAATTGTCCGAAAATATTTCCCCGTGAGGAAATCTTCAAAACCCGTTCATCCCCCATACCACCAAACCAAAAAGGACCCAAATCTTCCCATAAGTAAACCTTCCCGTAGGAAATAAGACCCTGAGAGGAAATTTTATGTTCCACCTGTTCGGGGGCAACTTGAGAAACGGCGTAATAGAAAAAAACCATTGCCCAGGCAACAACAATGAGCAAAAACTCCTTAATAAAGAAAAAGACGACAGACAATAAAATGGTGACGGCAATAATTGTGGAATAGACCTCTTTATCGAGCTTTTTATAAGTCCGGCTTAGAGATTGCCAAACAAAGAGATCACGTACAGCTTCTGTCGTATTTTCTGCTTCTACTGTTGTTTGAGCCATGTAATTAATTTAGCACAGTCGAGACTATTTTTAAACAGGAAGGAATTCTTTGATATTTTGGTCCGTGATTTCAACCTGTTTTGTCTGTCCGGAAAGTATCAAAACCGCGGCTTTTCGAACCATATTGTTAATTGTTCGTTCCAAAGTCCTTATCCCCCCGTCAAACCCGAGCGGCCGGACAATCTTGTCCCACATTGTGGGGTCAATCTTAATTGATTCCGAAGTCAATCCCGATTCTTTCAAAACCTTTGGGAGAACAAAATCCCGGCCAATTGTAATTTTTTCCCGGTCGGTGTATGAAGGCATCAATATCGGCTCCATCCGGTCTAAGACTGCGGTGGAAATATGCGTCGTATTGTTAGCCGTAGCAACAAATAAGACTTCCGACAAATTAAAGGGATAATCAATAAAATGATCAGTATATTTTGCATTTTGTTCCGGATCCAAAAGCTCAACCAGAACTCCCATTATCGTCGCCCGGGCTTCTTCCGCCACCCGATCAATTTCATCCAGTAAAATTACCGGATTTCTTGTTCCCGCCTGACGCAGGGCTTTTATAATCGCCCCCGGTTCCGCATCCGGGTAGGCACGCGATTGTCCGCGTAAATATAAAGCGTCGCCAATCCCACCGAAGGGGATCCGGACAAATTTTCGATTCATCGCTTCAGCCAGAGAGTAGGCTATTGTTGTTTTCCCAGTCCCAACAAGCCCGACAAGCATAAGAATCGGGGCACGGTTGAACTTAACATCGGCAGTTGGAAGCTCGGAACTTGTCGTTCCTTTTAATTTTAAAACCGCCAGATACTCAATAATTTTATCTTTGACGCTATCCAGACCATAATGATTGGAATGAAGGATTTTCTTGGCGTGCTCGAGGTCTAAAACATCATCCGAACGCTTATTCCATGGCAGACCGGTTACCCAGTCTATATAGCGCGCGGCCGCATCAAACTCGGTGGCATATTGACCTCCCATTTTGGCCAGTCGATCCAACCTCACAATCATTGCCTTGGCTTTTTCCGTTAAGTCACCCGGTAACTGAGCCGCAAGCAATTTTTCTTCAAGTTTGGAAATTTCCTCGAATGATGAAGTAGTCACCTTACCAGTATAGCAAAGTAGGACAGAATTTATCTATCTCTTTTTCCGCCGCGGTAAGGTCGAGGGTTGGAAAAAGACCCTTGGCCACCACCCATTGGGGGTCGGGGTCTGAAACCCCCACCCATTGGAGGACGAGGCCTAAAGCCTCCTCCACCCATTGGAGGTCTTGGTGAAGAGGACGACGCTTTATTTGGATCAACTCCGTCCATGATCAAGTTTACTCTACCCATTTCATCAATTTCATGAATCTTGACTTTAACTTTATCCCCGATATTAACGACTTCCGCAGGATCAGACACAAAATCGTTGCTCATCTTGGAAACATGAACTAATCCCTCTTTGCCGGGAGTAAGTTCGACAAACGCTCCAAACGGTAAAATTCTTTTGACTTCTCCTTCAAATTCTTCTCCCACTGTCAGCTCCCGCGTCAAACCTTCAACCCAAGTTTTGGCTTTTAGGACCGCCTCTTCGGAAACAGCAGAGATAGAAACAGTTCCGTCGTCTTCAACATTGACATCGGCTCCGGTTGTGGCAATGATATTTTTGATAATTTTTCCGCCCGGACCGATAACCTCGCCAATTTTTTCGACCGGAATTTTGACGGTTACAACTTTTGGTGCGTACTGGCTGACATTTCTACGGCTTTGCGGCATAATGGCAATCATTTTTTCCAAAATAGCCAACCGGCCAACTCGGGCAAGATCTAATGTTTCCTCAATCATTTTTAAGGACAAACCGGGGAATGCACCACCCAATTTAACGTCAAGTTGAATAGCGGTAATTCCCATTTGAGTTCCGGCCACCTTAAAGTCCATATTTCCATAAAAATCCTCAAATCCCGAAAGGTCTGTCAAAATCGTGTACTCTTTTTGAGACTCGGCAATAAGTCCCATCGCCACGCCGGCAACAGGAGCCGTAATCGGTACGCCCGCATCCATAAGGGCCAGAGTTGAACCGCATGTTGATCCCATGGATGTTGAGCCATTGGAAGACAACACTTCCGACACAACTCTTATGGTGTAAGGGAAAATTTCCTGCTTAGGAACAACCGGGATGATAGCTCTTTCCGCCAGAGCTCCGTGACCTATTTCCCGTCGACCCAGGGCACCGGTTCTGCCGGTTTCCCCTTGTGCATATGGCGGGTCAGAATAATGGTGTAGGTATCTTTTTTCTTCCATCCCCTCAGCCGTTTCAATCCACTGTTCCAAAGATCCGGAAGCCAGAGTGACAACCGATAAAACCTGAGTCAGGCCTCTTTGAAAAATTGCCGAGCCGTGAGTTCTTGGTAATAGCCCTACTTCGCAGGTTATCGGTCGAATTTCATCGATTTTCCGGCCATCAATTCTCTCTTTTTTCTCTAAAACCAACTTCCGGGTGTACTTCTTAAATAAATATTCAACAATCTCTCCAATCTGGCCTTTGTTGGGATTTTCCGCGTATTCGACTGCCAACTTGGCCTTTAAGTCTTCAATTTCATCCTGTTTCGGAAGAGTCAGAGAATCTTTAGTTAAGAGTAGTTCGTTTATTTCTTTCCCATGATCTTTGTCCACTGTGGCCGTAAAGTTGGTATCAACAATGTGGGGAACGTAAGTCATTTTTTCCTGACCAATTTCTTTTCTAATTTTTTCAATTTCTGTGGCGATTTTTTCCACTTCGGTTATCGCCGCCTCTACCGCTTTTTTCATTTTGTCCTCCGGCAACTGTTTACTTCCGGCTTCAATCATAACCACACCGTCTTTATTCCCCGAGACCACCAGATCAAGATCAGAAAACTCCATTTGCGAAGTTTCCGGATTAACAACCAGGCCGAGATCGTCTTTAGTTATATATCCCATTCGGGCGGCACCAATTGGTCCGTTCCAGGGAATTGAGGAAACATGAAGGGCGGCAGAAACCGCGATAAGGGACAAAACATCATGATCATTTTCCCCATCTGTCGAAAGCAAGGTCACCATGATCTGAACCTCGTTTAGATAATCTTTAGGAAACAGTGGACGCATCGAGCGGTCAATTAATCTGGAGGTTAAAATTGCCTCATCAGTCGGCCGACCTTCACGTTTAACCCACCTTGATCCCTTGATTATTCCCCCTGCATACAGCCGTTCAACAAAATCAATCGTCAACGGGAAAAAACCTTGATTGGAAGGCTTGCCGGAAATGACCGTCGCCAAAACTTCGGTATCGCCGTAACGGGCAATAACTGAGGTATTAGCCCTCATCGCGACTTTATTTATTTCAAGTGTAAGAGTTTTCCCCCCAACTTCAAATTCTGTTTTGTAGTACTTCTTCATTAATATTTAAATTACTTTGCGAGGCCCAAGGATTCAACTAACTTCTGATATCTGTCTTTCGCTTTGTCTGCCAGGTAGTTTAACAGACGACGACGCTTGCTGACAATAGTCAAAAGGCCACGTCTGGAATGAACATCATGGGCGTGTTTTTTCAAATGGTCAGTTAACTTGGTAATTCTTTCTGTAAGGATGGCAACTTGAACTTCCGGAGAACCGGTATCACCTTTTCCTTGAGAAAACTTCTCAATTATTTTCTTTTTATCATCAGAAGCTAACGCCATATAACTTCTCAATTATACTTTAAAGTTAGTTCATTGACAATAAGAGAAGTTTTTAAAGCTTTAGTTAAATTTAACTGTTGATATCACCGTCTCAACAAACTGCTTATCTGCTCCATTAAGTATCGCATTTATTAACACCTTTTCTCCATTTGTAAATAATATTTCCGTCGCCTTAGTTTGGCCCTTAGACACAACTTCTAAAAGGTTAATTTTCCCGGCCAGTTTTTCATAAAAGTTTACCTCTGTCGGATAATAGGAATACATATCTAGGTAATATTGTCTTCTGGACTGGCCAAGATAACCGTTCATGACTACAAAATCCGGGCTGTTACTTCGATCATCACCCACATTGGTTTTAGGAATAAGCTGAATGTAATTATCACTTGTGGAAACTCTGTATTTATCGTCAGGATATTTTAGAGAGAAAATTTTGTTGTCCGCCGTTGCCCAACCATTGGTTGGCAATAATTTTACTGACTCAACAGTCGAAATCTGTTCTTTATCATCCAAAAATTTAAACGTCGAAAGAATTTGATCAAAAAGTTTTTCTCCCTCGACAATTTTAGAACCATCTCGTGGGGTATCAAGTTCCAAGGTTATGACCGAGGAGTTATCTTTTGAAAACAGAAACACGCCAAAATTATTTTCTGACCCTGCCCGAGGCAGGGCTTGAATCGCTTCCAGGCCATCAACTATCCGGGTGTTTAGTTTATAGGGAAATTTTAGGTAATCGTAAACATCTTTAAATGGCTTTCCCGTGATTTGATCATAATTTCCTTCAGTTCGAACTGAAAAGGTAATGACGCTTGAAGAATCATGAACTGCGAGGGTAACCGATTTACCCCCGGGGGCAAGCGGTTCCACAATCCAATTTGCCGGATAATTAAATGAATAATTTTTATCGGAATATGTTTTCCAATCAGCCACTTCGCCTTGGGAAATGGGCTTGGTGACAGGATTGTTATCAGATCTGTGAAGACCTAAATAAAAGGCGGACAAAGCAGTTAAAAAAAGCAAGAAAATAATAATTACGACAGATAAAGTATTGCCTTTTTTGAGGTTCACAACATTATTGTGACAAATAACTTATGACGTGTCAATTAAACGTTACCCCCACCACCGCGGTAGATTTTCGGCTGGGTCCAATCTTCAGGAACACTATTAAGTGTGGGGCTAACTTCGGGTGCCGGTGGAGTTTGAGTTCGGGGTGTCGCCGATTGATCAGATTTCTTTGCCCCGGCGCGAATACAAATTGCCGCGGCTTCAAACGTGGCCGCCCCGACTTTCGGGGAAGAGAAATTACTCGTGGCCGAAACCAACCCCTGGTACAAATTACCAGCCATGTCCTGATCTAACTGAGCGTTTACGGCTCTCAAAAAGAAAGTGGTTATTTCCGAAACTGAGGCGGCGTCGGGTTCAACAAGATTAAATTTACCGTAATCTTTATTGGGATCATGGTTGTCGATATTTATAACCGGAGCTTGGGAAAAGACATTCTGGTCATATAATTTACCAAGTTGTGTTGGTTCTAAGACCTCAACTGTGATGATAAGATCGGCCGATCCCCCAACAGGAATAAACTTAAAATTTGCCGGATCCGGTACAAAACCCTCTTTGGGAACAATGACCAATTTGAATTCATTGGTGGCGGCATCATTTCCTTCTGCCCCCGGATACAATATTTTTTGAAAGTCACCGTCGTTATAAGGTTTGTAGGTCAACATCAGATTCTTTCCTCCCAATGATGTCTGAACTTTGTCGATTCCCACTAAATTCGCGACTTCCACAAGGGGCCCAGATTCCATGGCAACTATAGCCATTTTACCCATTTTCTGAAATGCGAGATAAATTGCAAGGGCTGAGGCCATGGTATCAACTGAGGGGTTGGCATGAGTTAAGATAACTACGGTCTTTGCCCCGGTAACAAGAGTCTGAATTTGCTGTAAATCTTCGTTGGACATACGTTAATTAAACACGCGTGCTTAACTATGGGCTATTATACTCTCCCCTAATTTAAAGTCAAGCTGGGGGTCTAAAAGAACACCGCATTCTTTGCCCTTTTCAACTTTGTTAGCTTGTTCCCGCCCAACACGCAATTCTTTAATTTTTGATTCAGTTTCTCCAATTCTTAACTTGTCGCCCCGGGCAAGCCGGCCGTCAGTAACTTTAACACCGGCGATTTTTAACTTCTCGTAGGGAAACTGAGCCACGATCAGTCCTACTCCCAAAACCTCTTCTTCAACTAACTGATCAAGAGCTCCGGCCGCAGCGTCAGTTAACTCTTCCAGAAGCTCATAAATAATTTTATATGACCTAAGGATTACTTTCTCTGTTTTGGCCAGATCGACAACTAATACCGAAGTTTTGACATTAAAACCCACCACTACGGCTTTGGTAGTTTTTGCCAGCAAGATGTCTTTATTGGTGACCTCTCCGGTCCCGGATTCCAGGACATTGACATTAGAAGGCAGCTTGGGAATTATTGCTTCAAGCGATCCCAAGGTATCTGCTCTTATAATAAGATTTAACAAATTGTCACCATGCTTTAACGCCGTCGGCTTAGAAATCATGGAGTTTGAGGCAGCAACCGAAGAAATCTCGGCTCCAACCGGAACAATATCTGTCAGACCCAATATTAAAACCGGCATACCGGAAGTAGCTTTAGAAATTTGTTTTTCATTGTAATCAAAAAGCATCCTAATTTTATGCTCCTTATTCCCGATAAAAATTTTCTGGCCAACCGTCAGTTCTCCGGATTTGACTATCGCCGTAGCCACCAGCCCTCGGTTTTTATCCATTTTTGATTCAATTATTACTGCTTTAAGGTCAAGAGTCTCCTCTTTATTTTCCCTCATCTCCCACAATAAATTAATTAATTCCAAAAGCTCCTTTACCCCTTCATTTTTTTTGGCGGATATTTTGACAAAAGGGACATTGCCGCCGTAGTTTTCCAAAAGGACATTATATCGGAGCAAATCCTTGATAACTTTATCGACATTGGATTCCGGAAGATCCACTTTATTTATGGCCACAATAAAGGGAATTTTTGCCTCCAAAATGATGTTTATGGACTCAATTGTTTGCGGCATGACCGAATCATTTGCCGCCACGACAAGAATGGCAATATCAGCCACATTTACGCCTCGGGAACGCATTTTACCGAATGCTTCGTGACCCGGAGTATCAATAAACGTGATGCCGGAAGCCTGATAAGCACCAATTGATTGGGTAATTCCGCCGAATTCGCGACCGGCTACATCGGTTTTCCTTATGGCATCAAGAAGAGTGGTCTTGCCGTGATCGACATGACCCATAACAACTACCACTGGTGATCTTTTGGTTTTCTCCATTTTTATATAACCTAGAAAGTTTACGACGTTCCATGGTTACTCGGCTTTAATGTCTTTAACTTCTTCGGCATTTTCGACAACTTCCCCATCTTTTCCTTTTATATCAATTTTCCATTTTGCCAGCTTGGCTGCTACCCGAACATTTTGTCCGCCAAGACCAATGGCCAAAGAGAGAAAACTCGCGGGGACCATGGCGGTCGCCTGTTGGTTTTTTTCATCAAGGATAACTTCAATATCTTTGGCCGGGGCCAGCGCCCTGGCAATAAACTCCTTCGGATCAAGACTAAACTGAATAATATCAACTTTCTCTGTTCCGCCAAGTTCTGAAATAACCGCCTGGACCCGAACGCCCTTTTGTCCGACGCACGCACCGACCGGGTCGACACCCGTCTGGTTTGAAGACACGGCCACCTTTGTTCGACCGCCGGCTTCTCTGGCAATGGCAGAAATTGTCACAGCTCCGTTGGCAATTTCCGGAACCTCCCGCTTAAAAAGACCGGAAACTAATCCCTCATGGGACCTAGAAACAATAACTTCACTGCCCCTGGCGGATTCCCTGATGGAAGCCACATAAAAAACTAACCGCTGGTTGGAATAATATCTTTCGCCCGGAGTCTGTTCCTGCGGCGGCATAATGGCTTCCGCTTTGCCGATATCGACGATAAAGTTTGGCCCTTCGGATCGAAGAATCAACCCTTGAGTAATAGTCCCGATTTTTTGGGTGAAATCCTCAATAACGGCCTTTTTCTCCGCCTCTCTTATCCTCTGGATAATAACTTGTTTGGCGGTTTGAGCTGCAATTCGCCCAAATCCCGGAGGAGTCACGTCTTTACCTTTGGTCCCATCTTCATTTTGGACAAATATCCGGGCTTCACCCGTGTTACCATCAAGCTCGGCTTCGAAAGAAGCAACTTCCACGGTTTCTCCCGCCGACAATAGCCGGTCTTTTTTATAGGCCATAAGAATCGCCTGCCTGATAGTCTCCAAAACCACTTCAGGATCAAGCCCCCTTTCGGAACACACCTGGTTTACGGCTAATGCAAAATCTGATCTTACGGTTGCTGGCATATTTTCAAACAAAAAGGCGAGATTTCCCTCACCTTCAATCATTCTAGCACTCATTAGCTGTTGCGTCAATTGTGGCTATCGCTTATTATTTACTATATGAAGAGACATTATCTGTTTTTTATCCCGGTTATTATTTCCACCCTATTTATTGGGACACTGATTCTGATAAAATCACGTAATCTGACATCAAACTATTCGGAGCAGGTCGCCGGAGTAAAAACCGAATCAACAAAAAATAATATGCAAGTAACTTTAAAAACAACCGAAGGAGACATTGTCATCGAACTCAAAAATGATACACCAAAAACTTCCCAAAACTTTTTTGACCTTGCCCAAAAAAGTTTCTACAATAACGTCGTTTTTCACCGGGTGATTAAAGGGTTTATGATTCAAGGAGGCGATCCCACCGGAACCGGAACAGGCGACCCGGGATACCAGTTTGCCGATGAACCGTTCACTGGAGAATACACTCGAGGCACAGTGGCAATGGCCAATTCCGGTCCCAACACCAACGGTTCGCAGTTTTTTATCATGCACGCCGATTACCCGCTCCCTCATGACTATGTCATTTTTGGAAAAGTCATCTCCGGCATGGAAGTTATTGATAAAATCGCCGAAGCCGAAACTGGCCCCGCCGACCGCCCCTTGAACCCCGTCAAAATTCTCTCTACTATAGTAAGTGAATGAATAGTAAAGGTAATATTTTAGTAATAACATTCGTTTCATTGCTGTCCATTTCCTTAATTATCTCCGGCTATGTATATCTCCAAAACCAACAATTTCAAAAACCAAAATTGGAAACTGTAAACACTGATTCAAGTGAAGCAAGCTGGAAATCTTATACAAACGAAAAATACAATTTATCTTTAAAATACGATCCGAAATATAGTTTAGATGAAACATACGAACCAGAGGCATCGCTTCCAACATATCATCTGTGGTTTGATAACCAGACAGATAAATTTAATATAAATATTGCGGCTCTTTCAAATAAAGAAGATGCTGTAATATTTTCCAATCTCGGAAATGCTAACTTGCAAAAAACTATAAAATACCCAAGTGGAGAATGGAAAAAATACGTTTCTGAAAATGGGTGGGAAGGTTCAGACCCATATTCAATTTATCGACTGGAAACTCAAGATTTTAGATATGATTTAACTTGTAGTAATAATGAGGATTCAGGAATAAACTGTGAAAAAATCCTCTCCACTTTCCAATTCCTGGGGTCGGTACCAAAAAACACAGAACTTGAGGCCTTGGCTAATAAACTTGACGGTCTTCTAAAAAAGGGTCTTTCTCTCAAGTTGCAAACTTAATTACCAAAATAGAAGTTACTTGCGACTCCAAAAGGCCATATAACCCTCAAGTATGCAATGGAGTAAATGATGGAGTAATAAAGTCCGGATTTTCTATTGGTAGATATCAAAGTGAAGGTACAACTTTATCAGCCGAAGAATATATAAAGTCTTTATCAAGTAACTTTATGACAAATAAAAATCTTGTCTACTTTGGACAAATCACCGCGACTCCAAGTGGTTTAGTTTGGTTAGATAAAAATAATAATAATTTCGTGGCATTTTTTGTTGAAAATAAATCCGGTCAGTGGCTACTGACAAGTACTATTTTCGGGCAGGCAACCGCAAATATTGTTAATTTGGAAAAATTTTGGTGAGGGTTAGTGCTATACTCACTTCATGAATCTGGCGTACCGGATGCGGCCAAAAAATCTCGAAGGATTTGTCGGACAGGAACATCTCCTTGGTAAGGGAAAAATTCTCTCTGCCATAATAGAATCAGGGAATCTCTTTCCCTTAATTTTCTGGGGACCTCCTGGGTCGGGCAAGACCACCCTTGCACGAATTTTAGCAAATGCGTCACACGCGAATTTTAACGAATTGACAGCCGTAAACGCGGGAAAGGCAGAGTTAAACGAAATAATTAAAAAGGCAAAAGTTAATCAAGAAAATAATATTAAAACTGTATTATTTATTGACGAAATACACAGGTGGAATAAGGCCCAGCAGGACAGTCTCCTCCCATATGTGGAAAGCAGTTTAATTATTTTAATCGGAGCCACCACCGAAAACCCATCATTTGAAGTCATTTCCGCGCTTCTGTCCCGATCGAAAGTTCTGACCCTGCAAGGCTTAACCCTCAAAGACCTGGAAATAATTCTCGAACGCGGGCTAAAAGAATTGAAGAAAAAAATAGATAAACCAGCAAAAGAATTACTTATAAGGCTTTCAGGGGGAGATGCCAGAATTATGTTAAACGCCTTAGAACTTTCGGCGCAATATAAAGATATAAATGAGGAGGTTGTCAAAGAAGTGTTTCAGACAAAATCGGCAGGCATCTACGACAAAAAGGCCGACGAGCATTACAACACTATCTCCGCTTTTATTAAATCTGTCCGCGGTTCGAACCCTGACGCCGCTCTCTATTATTTATGCCGGATGTTAAATCTTGGCGAGGATCCGAAATTTATTGCCAGACGGTTAATTATTCTTGCATCAGAAGACATCGGCCTGGCCGATCGCGGCGCCTTGATCCAAGCAAACGAGGCATTTGAGGCCGTATCAAAGATCGGGTTGCCTGAAGCGGCCTTAACCCTGGCACATGTCACCCTATATTTAGCCACTGCGGCAAAATCCCGCGCTGTTGCCAATGCATTGGGACGAGCGCAGAAAGCCGTCATAGAATTTCCCAATGAACCCATCCCTTTGCATCTTCGTAATGCACCAACCAAACTCCTTAAAGAGCTAAGCTATGCCAAAGGTTATACCTGGTCAAATAATTTTGTCGGCCCAAATAAGGATTTGCCCTTTTTGCCGGAAAAACTAAAACACCTGAAATTCTTTGAATCTTAGGCTAACGAATCCTCAAGAACAGATGCTGAAAAATTGGGATAATGGGGGTTGGGAACGACTTTGACCTTGCCGTTTTCTTTGAAAAGATAATATGCCATGCCGTGGAGTTTCTCAACTGCCGCATAATCTTCCGGCACATGATCGACGGCATGGTCATCGTAAGTTATAAGCGGCTCATCACCAATGTTAACCAGACAATGTCCGTAGTCACTTGTCATCTCGATAGTCTCACCCTGTTTTACCCTTTTGACCTGAACTTCAGACACAATTTCCGGAGTAAACAAATTGTTTTCATCCATATTTTTTTTCTGCATGACAAAAACCCCGATTCCGGAAACAATATAATAGTTTATGCCGCCTGACTTATTAACGTGGTAGTGACCTACTGTCTTTGTATACTCACCGTTAAAATCTCCGGGCGGAATGACGGTCATGTTTTTCCAGGTCGGTCCCGGTATTTCGCGAAAAACCCAGTAAACCGGGTCGGGACCAACTGCGTTTGAGTCCCGAAGGACACGGCGCATTTCCTCAAGCGATTTTGTTATTGCCAGTTTCATAGAGCAAAAATTTTTCCAATTATAACTCCGACAAAGACCGCGGCTCCTCCCATTATAATCATTCTTACCCCCTGTCTAACAGGCGGAAGATTTAAAAACCGTCCGCTTATAATTCCTAAGATAAACAGACTGACCAATGTTAGAGATATCGACATTCTTGTCAGCCAAAAATTGATTGGCAGAACATATGGGATGATCGGAATAAGTCCGGCACAAAAATAAGAAAAAAACATTACCAACGATCCCATTAATGGTTTTCTGATCGGGACTTCTTGGCGCTTCTCAAATTCTTCAACAGAGTACTCCGAAAGAAAACTGCCAACGGCCATAGAAAATGCCTCGACAAAAACTAATACCATTCCTGTTAAAAAAATTGTTTGCCGGGTGACACCGGCTGCGGCAATCCCGGTTAATAAGCCAACTGTCGAAACCAGACTGTCCTCAACTCCAAAAACGAAGTTTCGTAAGTATATTCCCTCATCAACTCTATCAACTCTGTGCACGATTCTAATATAGCATATCCTCTTGTGTCATGGCAGGCTTATTCTTGAACCTGCGAATACCTCGCGGCTTGCCGCAGAGGATGAGCAGGCTCCAAGAAGAGGATCCGAGCTAATGATACCTCGTCAACTTGTTGCGAGGAGACTCATTTTGAAGACAAGGCTCTAAAACAGGAGGTCTTTTTATTGTAATGAAAATGAAGTTATAAATATAGACATTGAACAATCATTCCAGAAAAAATAAATTGAATACATGTCGTCTCCGCATGAACAAGATCCAGATAGTGATAATGAAAGCTTACTTGACGAATTATATATTATCTACGGTGGATCGGGGATAAAAGTCCACAAAAGATCAGATTTATTTAAACCCAAAGATAAACCCCCAAAATCTGGAGAATTTAGTCGCTCTCTTCTTAGGGAACTTATTGAGGCCAGTAAAAAACGTCATTAGTAAAGCTCAAATTTACACCCTTGTACCAACCAACTCATTAAGCTTTAAAGGATCGTAAATCCATTCACCTGTTTTGTCTCTAGTAATATCGTAACTATAGCCTCTCTTTTCTAACCAGCGATTTAAATAATCACCATGATATTTATTTTCCATACGGGCAATCCACCAAAGTAAAATTGGAATAGTATCGTCAGGACGACGAACTATTTCTGGGTTCTCAATTAAACTCGGTAAATGTTCCGAAGGGTAAATACCAGCTTGGACGATGTCCTTACTATTACTTCTAACATTCCACAATGTCCTTGTGTCATTCACAAAAGTAGGAAGTTCCGCGACTATGACAATTTCCATTTTTGAGCTACCATTAACAACAGTTGCCAATCTAGACGCCTCAGTGACTAATACTCGTGGGTTTTTTAAACCTGTCTCTTTTTTAATTACTCTGCTTGCAATCGAACGAATATCTTCCCCCATCCTTGCTTCGCCCATAGGAATTCCTTGTCTATTTTGTGTGTCCCAAACTAAAACGGGATGTGAAGGCATATTTTCCGGATGTAAGAAAACGCCGATCAGGGTATTTGTTCTTTCATTACTGGCCATAAATGACCGTTTTTCAGGGGCGGTCTTTTTATTGTAACGAAAACGGAACAAAAAATATAGATGTTGAACAATAGTATTGATGAGTTTAAATTTAATTTATGAGAGACAGATTTGGGTCGTTTAAACAGCCCAAAGATTGGGAAGAAGTGGAAGAACGTGAAGAGTATTTTGAGGATAAAGTTACCGATCCCCCAACTGGACGATTTGCATTTACTCGACACAACGGTCCCGAAGATGAACCGGAGAAAGTTTTGCCAGTTCAGCAAGAGAAACCAAAGTCTAGAAGACTGCGATGTGGGGCTATAAGAATAAATTGATAAAGTTAACTTGCTCCCCCCCCGCCGCCGCCACCGCCGCCTCCTCCACCCCCACCGGAAAATCCCCCGCCTGATCCACTGCTAAATGACGAGGAAAAGGCCGTGTTTAATGAAGAAATACTTTCTCCAAGTCCGACACTTAAGCTTTGGCCAATACCGCCGACTGAATCGGTCAATAGACCACCGCTTGCTCCGGAAACATAGTACCAACCCGGAAACACGGCTCCCTGTTGACTCAATATCAACGGTAGATACTGGGAAACTTTTTTGGCCACTCCCAAGGCTGTTCCGTAAACCAACATCTCCTCCCAAATAATTAAAGCTTGGGGAAGTTCGTCTTTAAAGTGAGAAAAGTCGATAAGAAAATGCTTAAAGGCCAGCCATTCTTTGACTTCTTTGGCGGATTGATAGGTCCACCGTAAGAAAACTTGTCCGACCGGAAGGATGACGATAACTCCCACGCCGATTGCGATAAAAATCATGTTGATCATTTCGCCGGCCGCAAGAATTCCTTTAGTAAGTATCACCGATCCCAAAAGCACGACAATAATAAGAATAAAATTCTTGCGAACAAATCTGTCCCGCCATTTTTTACTCTCTTCATCAATAAACCCTTTGGTTAATATCTCGTCCTTAATCTGCTTCCTCCAATCTTCAAAAAAGGCTCTTGTTCCCACCCTGTCGTCTGTCATGATCTTTTTCAAATCCTCAAGGTCAATGGTTTTACCATCCGGAGACTTGTCAAAAATAAATCTTAATAGACTGTCTTCAAAAAGGGTAATCTTTGGAGCCGAGTGGTCATAATCTTCAAGATGTAAGATGTAATGGTAATTTTTTTTGGAAAATAGTCCTAAAATTCCTTTAGGATAATACGGTGTTGCTTCTATTTTTAGATACTTTCTTCTTGCCAGATCCAAAATAGTGGCACTTATGGAATTTGCTGTAACCATATTCCCCTGGGAAATTAAACCCTCAACCATAGCCGGAGCCATTTTACTTGGCGGATTGTGAAGGTACTTGGGAACGTCGGGAACCGGGTATTCTTTCCCATATTTTCTCCATTCCCAAAACCAATATATAACCCACAAGAGAAGGGCTAAGGGAATCAGAATGACAAGGGCTAAACTCAATCTCTGCCGCCAGACGGTCATTTCCTGAAATCCTTTTTCCTCAGATTTAACTTTTTCTAAAATATTCCCCGGGGTGGCAGGACCGGAAATTGTATCGGACGGGAATAACTCCCTAATTTCCACAAAGGTTTTCTTGTTTAAGTTGTTGACGGTAAAGGAAGTTGTTTGCCCATTAAGGATAGCCGCTTGACCATTAAGAGGTCCGTGCCCCCAGATATAGATACTGTCTTTCCCAACGTCAGCCGGCAAGTTAACGGTGACCATAACTTGGTCAGTTTTGGCATCCCATCCTGGGCCAATGACCTTCCAGTAAAATTCGGCAAAATCCTGGTGTTTTTTAATCGCCCCGGTTAATTTATACGTTAAAACAAAAGTTTTTATCTCGTTATAAGAATCGTGGTAGGCCTCTACATAAACCCCCGTGTCCGAATAACTTATGTTGGTCGGGTAACCTTTGACCTCGATATCGGCAACAGACTCACCGGTTCTTAAAGGAATATCCCAGTAAATCCGGGAGAAACTCCCGTTAAATTGAAAAGTTCTTTCCTCCATAAAGTTGATTGTACCGTTGGAATTAACATCTATATTTATTGAAACTTTAGGAAAGAAAAAAGACTTCTCAGCGGCAGACACAGACAACGGACTAACAAGGAAAAATAGTCCGAAAAGAAAATATATTAATAGAGAGGACAATCGGCGCATTTTCTAACGGCAATGGCGTAAACATTCCGGCCTTCTCTAATCTTTTTGACAAGCCCAGCTTTTGCCAGCCGATTGATATGAAAGGTGACTGTTGGTTGTTTTAATCCGGTTATCTCAACCAGGGTGGAAACATCATAACGGCGATCGTTGGACTTTAAAGCGTTAAAAATCAAAAGCCTGGCAGGAGCCCCCACCACTCGAAAACATGTCGCGCAGGCAGGTTTCATATTAACATGATATCACACAGGACAGTGTTGCACTAGAAGTACGTAAGAGGATTTAACGGGTAACGGAAATTTCTGTTGTTCCGGCCGGCTCGACGGTGAGATCGGCATCAGGGGCAACAACTTTTACCCTTCGGTTATTAGGATCAGTCGCCGACCCGTAAACCACCTGATAACCGGTGTCATAAGCGGCTCCACAACTAGCGATGGGTTGAGCGTTAAGACTTGGATCAACCGGTAAGGTGGAAAGGTATGTCGGCATTAGGTCAGAACATAAGTCACCGGCGACAGAAGCGCTGGAAACACCTACAACTACTCCCGGAGCCCCTGCCAAACCTCCCGGTAAGGCACCTTTGTTATCAGCTCCAAATTGGTGAATGGCGTTGAGAAGAGCGTTCACATCACTTCATCTTTTGGTGTTGTTGGCTTGAGCAAATTGACGGCCGGGGTTAATGGCAATAAGGACGATGGTCAGAAGAACGGCCAAAATGCCGATAACGACCAAAAGCTCAATTAACGTAAACCCATTTTTAAAATTAGTCAGTTTCTTCATACTATCTTGATACTATCTTGTTACCGAGATTTCTGTTGTTCCGGCTGGCTCAACCGTCAGATCGGCATTGGGGGCAACGATAGTGACTCTTCGGTTTGTCGGGTCAACAGCTGAACCGTAGATTACCTGATATCCGGTAACATAAGCGGCTCCACAACTAGCGATGGGTTGAGCGTTAAGACTTGGATCAACAGGTAAGGTGGAAAGGTATGTCGGCATTAGGTCAGAACATAAGTCACCGGCAGTGGAAGCGCTTGAGATATCAAGAACGACCCCAGGGGAACCGGCCAATCCTCCCGGTAAGGCACCTTTGTTATCAGCTCCAAATTGGTGAATGGCGTTGAGAAGAGCGTTCACATCACTTCGTCTTTTGGTGTTGTTGGCTTGAGCAAATTGACGGCCGGGGTTAATGGCAATAAGGACGATGGTCAGAAGGACTGCAAGAATTCCGATAACTACAAGAAGTTCGATTAAAGTAAAACCTCTTTTAAATTTCTGAGCAGTCATATAATCTTTTATCTGTACTTCAGTGTACCAGTACTTTTGAAAACCTGTCAATAGGTAATTTAATTACTCTTCCCTATTGTCAATATTAAACTATAATCCAGACCTTCAGATTGTTGTGTCGAAAGGTCCGGAAACTTAACTTTTAATTTTGTGGTCAATGAATCCAGAATATTGGCACTGACGCTGGAAGTGTAAACCAAAGTCGTGTTTAGGACCGAAGTTCTGCTGGTCCCAACGGTTATTTCTTTGAATCCCAAAACTAAAAATATCTCTCTCGTATCCCCGGCCAGCCCGACTTTTCCCGAGGCATTTAAGATCTGGACTTTGAGTTTTTCCGCAGGAACTCCCGCGGAAACGGTTGCCGCAACCGGTTGTTCAGGCAGGGGGACAACAACTTCGGCAGGTAAGGAAACAGTTTTTATGGTCTTTGGTTTTTGTCCAATCTTCAAAGGGTTAACAACCAAAAAGACAGCAATCAAAACACTAAGTAAAATTCCCAAAATCCCCAAAGCGATAAGAAGATTTCTGTTTTTGTGGACAAAATCATTTTTGTCCCCTGTTGCCCCGGCAACATACACCTGGCCGGAAAGAGTATTTTGCCTCACAAAATTTATCTTCTTATAAACTTCCGGGAGAAAATTATTATCCTGGGGACCGTTGGGCAAGGGAAAATTCATCGCTGTAAACGGAACAGTTGCATCAGCTTTGAACCCGAATTTTTCGAAAGCTGATTCAATTATTTCATAATAGTCACGATTTACCGCATAAAGTGAAAAGCCTTTTTCAAACGGAAAGGTCTTTGATCTGACATTTTCAAAGGGAACTAAATCCAAGAATTTTTTTATCTCTTCCTTTTGTGCTTCCGGTGTCCCGACGGCAAAATTTTTCTTAAAACAAATTTCGTCTGCCAAAAGTGTAACAAATGGTGCCTGTTTTATTTTATTTTGGTCGATAAAAACCCTTACGGTATCAGTCATCAAGTCTGTTTTTTTAACTTCCAGATCGGTTACAAGGTCAGTATCAAAATTTAAATCCGGGTATTTTTCCGAAGCCGGAGAATAAAAAGTCAGCTTTCCGCGGCCAAGATATAAGATTGCTGGAAAATTGGATTTATTCATAAACTAATAACTTTCCTTCCAAGAAGTTACACTCAGTATATTATTGCTGTAATTCACGCCAACTTTCAAGGTCCGGGTAAAATAACTGCTTTTCCCGACCGCGGAAACAAGCTTTGGGAAGTTGCCAATCGGGACTAAAATCGAGACGGTAGTTCCGTTTGGTAAACTCAGTTCGTCGCCGGAATAACCGTACGGATCCCTCAAAATCCTAAGAAGGGCGTTCTCTGCCCCTGATTCTGCTGCAGCCAAAGCCAAGTTCCCGATCTCCTCTTTGGAGGTGTTTTGGGAATTGACCAAAACTGCAGCCACCGCGACAGTTGTCACCATCACCATGACGACCATCAATATAAGTAGCGATACCAAGGCTTGTCCTTTGTTTGCTTTCATTTAATTTGTCCGTAAACCGACAGTTGATTCGTAGGTTCGGCTTTCCACCCCTTCCTGTCGAATCGTTCGGCTGGTTACAGTATATTTAATTCTCACCAGATCCTCTTCTCCCGTCCCGTTACCCAAATGAGTAAACATCAAGTCTGATACTTTCGTCCCATAGCTATTCATAATCACTTCCGGTGAACTGCCAATTGTCAGTCCCAGATTACTATCCGTATTAATTAGATATAAATAGGGAACTCCGTCAATGGTAACTGTCAAAGTAGAACTGCTCCCTCCAAGCGTAGGAGAGTTTATAACAGATGCCCGTCTCAGATCGTAGTTAAACCGTGACAGAACATAACGGCCGTCCTGAGCAAGTCCGGAGGTACTCTGTGACTCCAACTGCAAATCGACAATCGATAGAAAAATGTTCGTGACGACAATAAGTATAACCGACAAGATCGCGGCATATAACATCAGTTCTACTAGACTGAAACCCGACCTCATAAGTGTATTTTTATGGCGAAAAATTGACGGTAACATCATATATGTACGGCGACGTATTTGTGTCATTTGTTGTTAGGAAAGCCTTATACCGAAAACACCGGCCGGGATTCTTATAACCGGAAATACTACCGACAAAGGGAACTACAGCTTCCAAAGTGACATCCCCGCTCCCTGTGGCCGTAAAGTGACTGTTTAACCGGTCCGCCGGATCCGGGCCGATAAAAGTGAACGCCCCGGTACAATCACTAACTCCCACTTGAAACTCCACCGCCGTCCCATTCGGTTTATAGACATTGGCGGTCAGATGATTGAAACCCACGTTGTAGCAAAGAAAAAACGGTGCGGCGCAAACATCAAGCGTTTGCGATTCGAAAGTTCCGTTTGCCGCTGCCGCTCCGCCGGGACCACCTTCAATAATTTTAAACTCGGTACCGGCATCGCCGGTAATAATATAGGAGTATGCCCGTGACGCACTGTCAGTAATTGAGGAAACGGCATTAATTCCGCTGTCGATATTTAATTGTCCGCACCGAAGCATATTCGATAAATTTATAACTTGGTATTCAAATCCGTTATTCCCCACAATTATTGCCTTATTATTGGTCACAACAGTCACTCCCTGAGGATCCATTCCGTCTGTCGAGTAATTTTGGGAAAAAGGTTGGTTACCCACCGGATTTGCCGGTAAATTGACGACAAAAAATTCGGGCTGACCGGCAATGTAGCCCGTGGCTAAATATAATATTGTTCCGTCAGGTTTGACGAAAATATCCCGGCCCCGTCCTGCACCGGCAATCGCTACGTAGGCTACAACCTGATTGGTGGTTAAATTAACTATTTCTGCCTGCCGAGAAGTTGAGTCAATTGCCAGATAAGCGTAGTTCCCAACAACGATGAGTTTTTTGGCACTGGCGGTTAAAGTAACCGAGGATCCTATCTGAGAACGATGGCCTGATTTACTGGTTAAATCAAACTTATAGAGTTTGTTACCATTTGTCATGTAACCGGTGTTACCCAAGGCAAAAACCGTATCGGCTTCACTGCTTCCCCCGAGACCAAAATACCCCGCTTCACAGTACTTACCTCCACAAACAGTCCCGGCCGCTAAATTAATAATTTCCACATTATGAGAATGGTTATCGGTAGCCAGATAAGCATAGTTTTGTTCCGTAAAAACCGCGTTAGTTTTATAACCGTCAAAAGTTCCGGATATCGAAGCTCCCGGCGGACCAACTGCCGGTTGGGATATTAATATATTAGCGTAAGAAACTCCGGAGGCATTGTCGCCCGTTCCCACCGCTGCCTGGCCGGCGATGGCCGAAACGGCGTTGGCTTCACCGTTTTTGGGCAGGTCAATGGCGGTAATAGACAAGCTGGGATCACACCAATCACTCCCACCTCCCGCACCAAGTTGAATCTGTCCGTCGGTCGGACTGCCATTGGTATACGCCACAGCGGTTTGAGTTTTGGTCCCGGTATTAAACTCAGGATAGGTTGTCTCTTCGTAGGAAATATTGTCTTTATAACGGGTCAGGTATTTTGTGGAGGAGACACTGCTGTTGTAAGGTTGGGTCCAGGATATTGTGGTCTCGACTTTTTTAGTCGAGGGATCGACTGTTCCCGGAGCAGTCGCGATTTTTTGATTATCATCCCGGTATACATCAGCTATGACAATTGCGGTTGTAAATCCGGAAGCCGAAGCCTCGCCGGCCGCCAGGATATAGGAACTGCCGGAAATTTCATAATGGAATGTACCGTTGACGGCAAAATTCTTCCACCCTTTTTGCCGAAAACTTCTGGTGGCTTCTTCGGCTTCTTTCAAAATAGTCATTGCTTGTTCCCGTTGCATTTGTTGGGCTTTACCATCACGTGAGGACAAAATCCCGGTCAAAACGGCCGGCATGAGGACAATTACCAGTCCAAAAAATATTATTAGCTCAATAAGTGATTGGCCCTTTTTACAAAACATCTGTAACTGTCCCTAATTTATTAATTGAAAATGTTTTTCCTTCGTGATTGGCTTGGTCTTCTATCGTAATAGTCCCTGCCTGCGTTGCCTCCCCGGATCCGGGCGCAAACAATATTGCCTGGGACGGGAAGGATGTTTGGGAAATAACTAGGCCGCCGTTAAGTCTGACTGTCAAGTTCGCCCCACTTGCGGGATTGTATGCCGGCCCGGAAAACAGGACGTAACTATCTGTCATAAAATAGATCCCTGCCCCGGTGGTTGCCTCCCCGGTCATGGTCAGAAGCTGTTGAGTCCGAAGGTCAGTCGACAAGGAGTTCACCGTTGTGTTCATGGCAGTTTGAAAACGTAGACCCAAAAGGCTGAAAGTCGTGAATCCGATAAGAATTACGGCAATAGCCATGGTTATGAGGATTTCAACAATCGTAAATCCTTTATTCATGCATTCAGAATATCATTTCACCGAAGACATTGCATAAAAAAATTAGATACTACCTTGCGCCGATTTGTCCGATGAGACCGTACATGGGGGCAATAATGGCGAGCATCATCCCACCAACCGAAAGGCCGACAACGATAAGCATAATTGGTTCCATAAGAACAATTAAGGTCTTTAAAGTTCCGGAGACCTGATAATCAAGATAATCAGAGATGTCGTCCATCGCTTTGTCCAAGGATCCGCTTTTTTCTCCAACCTCAATAAGTTTAATCATCATGGCCGGAATTTCCCCTTTATATTTTTTCATCCCTTCCGCCAGTTTTTTTCCGGTTAACACCATCTCTCTCGACTGAGAAATTATCATTTTGGTCTTTTTTCTAATGACCACCTCCTGCGACAAGTCCAGTGCCGAGGTAATAGTCAAACCGGCGTTAAGTAGCAAGTATAAAGTCCGGGAAAATCTTGCCAGGTCAATTTCCCGAACCAGTCGGGAAATAATTGGCAGCATATAAATAATCGCCATAAACCGGGCCCGTTGGGTTTTAAACAGAATGATTACAAGGGCAATAAATAAAAATAAACCTCCAAGAAAGTAGGGTGTTTGTTTTAAAACTAAATCCGATAAGAAAATCATAATCTGCGTGGGAAGGGGCAGAGCCACTTTTAACTTACCAAAAACCGTGGCAATTTTTGGAATCACAAAAATTAGCATGACACCCAAAACACCGAGAAAGACGGTTAAGATAAGGATGGGATAAACCATGGCCGACTTTAATTTGTCGCTAAATTCTGATTCTTTTTGAATATTTTCCTTTATGTCCACAAGGGCCGTCTCCAATGTTCCTGCTTCTTCTGAAGCCTTAATGACACTTATGGTGACTTTATTAAAAACGTTGGGGAAATTTGCAAATGAGGCCGAAATTCTTTTCCCTTGGGCTAAATCATCGCGCAGCGCTTCCAGGACTTTTTTGCCGTTACCTTTGGCATCTTCAAGCAGCGACTCCACCGCTTCCATAATGGGAATCCCGGCTGTAAGCATGGTCGAGAGATTGCCCATAAGGCCCATTTTTTCATTGGATGAAAGTGTTATCATGATGATTCCGTTTTGACGGCACGAAGCACCTCTTCCAAAGTTGTCAAACCCTGAGAAACTTTTGCCAGACCATCGGCAAGCATGGTGGTCATTCCCTCACTTATGGCCATTTCCAAAATCACATCGGCGTCTGCTTTTTTAACGATTAAATCCCGGATTTTTTTTGTGATGGGCAAGACTTCAAAAACTCCGATCCGTCCGGAATACCCCGTAAAGCGGCATTGTTTGCAACCCTTGCCCTGATAAACGGTCACCTCGGTCTCGGTGACCATCGGAAAAAACTTCTCGACCAGCTTTTTATCGCTGACGTCATTTAATAAACTCTCGCGTAAAACCAACGTGGGATTTTTACAAAATTGGCAAATCTTCCGGACCAATCTTTGAGCAATGATGACGTTGACTGTTGAAGCCACCAAGAAGGGTTCTACCTTCATGTCCGAAAGCCGGGGGATGGCCGTTGCGGCATCATTTGTGTGCAGAGTAGAAAAAACTAAGTGTCCGGTTAAGGCCGCATTAACGGCAATGGAGGCGGTTTCATTATCTCTTATCTCCCCGACAAAAATGATGTTTGGGTCCTGGCGTAAAATTGAACGAAGCCCGTTGGCAAAAGTCAAATTAGTTTTAGTATTTACCTGAACCTGGTTCGCCCCCAGAACGCGGTACTCGACGGGATCCTCAATTGTCGTAATATTTCTCTCGCGGCGGTTTAAAATTTTTAGGATGGAATATATCGAAGTAGTTTTACCCGAACCTGTCGGACCGGTTGAAAGGATCATCCCGTAAGATTTGGAAAAGGCGCCGGAAACTTTATCCAGATCGGACCTTGTCATCCCCAGATCCATGAGCGAATAATCTCTGCTTCTTGACGAGAGCAGTCTAAGGACCGCTTTCTCCCCTTCGACAATCGGCAGAATGGAGACCCGGATATCCACATCTTCATCGGCCATATTGGCTCTCATTTTGCCGTCCTGAGCGGCTAAATGTTCATCAGTTCGAAGATTGGATAAAACCTTGATTCTGGTGACAATCCGGTCATGGAGATTTTTTGGGAGGTGCAAGACATCATGGAGAATTCCGTCAATTCTAAATCGGACAAGTGAACTTTTCTCCTGAACCTCAATATGGATATCTGAAGATTTTTCCTTATACGCCGACTTCAAGATGGCGTCAACAATTTTTATAACGGGGGCATCGGTGGCTGCTTCTTCTAAAACTGCTGACACCGGGCGAAACTCCTCGCGAAGAAGGGAGTTAACCACCTTTTGCAAATCCTGTTTATATATTTCCAGAGTATTTTCAACATCGCTTGGGGTGGCAAAAAATGGGACGACTTTTTTCCCTGTTTTGAACGCCACGGAGTTGATGACATCCTTATCTGTTGGATTTACCATGGCAAGAGAAACGTTGTCTTTATCTTTGGCAAACACAATAGCCCGGGAATGCCGGGCAAAATTTTCCGGGATGGTAAAAAAGATGTCTTCAGGAATAGCTATATCGGCAAGGGAGACGAAGGGGGCCTGGAACTTTTTGGCAGTAATTTCTCCAATTTTTTTGTCAAAAGTGGGATCGCGCTCGATCAAGACATCGTGAAGGGAAATTTTATATTTAGTGACAACATCAACAACTTCTTTTAGCTCTTCTTTTGTGAGGAGCCTGCCTTCAAGAATAGTTTTTTTGAGTTCATCGCTGTTCTCATCGACGGGCAGATTCATATTTAAACTATTGTAACAAATCCTCTTTAAATGTAAATTAACAGGATGAGAAAGATTGTTTTGTTTGGCATAATCCTGGCACTGTTTCTTATTCCCTATTCAAAAGTTTTCGCGGCGCCCGCTCCGGATGTAAATGGCGACGGGTATGTCAGCATCCTGGATCTAAGGCAGTTAATTGCAAACCTGTCTGCCGTTTTTGATCACAATACCGTCATACAAAAATATGCATCTATAACTCCCCAAAATGGTCTCGGTTGTGATTTTACGATTGGGCTAAACGTCACGACAGCTGACGGTTTTGGCAACTATTCTGCCGCTCGCCCCGGAAATACCGTTTGTCTTACCGCCGGCAATCGCGGCGGTTTAAAACTTATTAATTTTAAAGGAACGGCGACAGCCCCTATCACCTTCATAAATCATGGGGGAAAGGTGGTAATGAACGTGGGTAGCTCTAATGGCGGAATCGGGATTTCCGTTTTCGGAAGTCAGTATATTCATTTAACCGGAACCGGCGACCCGACAGTTAAGTACGGTATCGAAATTTACAACGGAGGAAATTCTGCTGTGGATACCAATCATTCCGGAACCAATGGTAGAACCGACGGCACGGAGTATGTCGAATTTGACCATATTTATGGTCATGATGTCGGCGCTGGTTTTCGGGCAGCTAAAAATAATGACCTTCTGGACACAGGGATTGTCTGGACCGGACACCAGTTCTATATTCATGATAACTATATCAAGACCACAAGCGGTGAGGCCATGTATATCGGGACAAGTGACACTCACGGACTTTTTCCGATTCATGATGTCCAAATTTATAATAACCTTATCGAAGATGCCGGTTATGATGGGATTCAGACCAGGCAGGCACATACCAAAGTTTTAGTCCACCACAACACGATAATCGGTACCGGCCGAGATCCTCGGAAAAATGGCACTATTGACAACTCTGCCGGATTCAACATCGCCAAAGGTACGGACACGGGAGATTGGTATGACAACCTCATAATCGGGGCCAGGACGGCATTTTTTATCAAAGATTCGTCGACCGTTCGCGTCTTTAATAATGTGATCATTGATTCCGGGCATACAACTCCCTACACAGGACCGGAAGGTGCGGTGCAAATATCAAACGCCAGAAATGTCTCCTTCCTGTTTAATACCATCGTCAATAAATCCGTGACTGCTGCCTATGGAATCACCATAAACGGCTCGACAGGAACAGTTAATAATAATATCGTCGGCGGGAGTTTTAATAGTTTGATTACGGGAAGTGGGATGACTGTAACCAATAATCTAACAAATGCCAATCTACAAACTTTTGGGTTTGTAGGACTTTCTAATAATGATCTTCATCTGACTTCAACATCTCCGGCGATTAACACTGCAACGAGTAATACCTTCCCGACCGTTGATTTTGATAACATCATCCGGCCGCAGGGAATAAAATCCGATATCGGCGCGTTTGAGTATCGCTAGTAATTAACAACCAGGTTATTGTATTCAAAAATATTACTTGCTGTTCCCAGCTGAAGGAGCAGTTGACGAAGGTCACTTATTCCAAACTTCACCGGTCCATTCGTGTAAACCCCGTTTAATGTTTTCCATAACCCGCCATTTGTCGCCCAGGTGACGGATATTCCGGCTTCAAAGACAATCCGTTCCTCCATCGGCCAAGGCCAGAGAGGCACATTGGTTAAAATCCCGTCCTGATACCGGTAGATTACTGTCGCGCCCTGTGGACTCCCGGGCATAAGATAAGCCCCATCGCCATAGATAGTCGTTTCCCAGGAAACATTTGCTGTTGTTGCCGTGGAGGGATATCTTAAATAAGCTCTAAGTCCGTTTGAGCCGGAAATTAAAACATTTTGATAAGAGATTGCCCCATTGTAGGTATCCATTGACGGGGCAGTTTTTGTTTCATTGACCCAGGTGAACTTATTGTAAGCATTTCCCCCACCATCCCGATTCGCCCCGGTCCCACTGTTGGAATTTATGGCAATACTGTTTTCATAAAGCGAACTACTGGCTCCGGCAAAATGATATGGAGCATCTGTCGCATCTTTGGAAATAAGCCCAAAGGCGCGGTCGTTGGCGCTTCCCATTAGATATCCATGAACGGCATTCCCCAAACTGCCGCCCAAATTCTTAAGAACTGCGCCTTTTTTTACAAAACCAACACAGTTTTCGACAATCGAGTTAGGAACATCGCCGATATGCAATTCCAGATTGGAATAGAAATTTGTGTTCTGGTCGGATTTATCAGTGTTGTTGAACTCTTCGAAATAGTTGAAACACCGGCGAATCGTTATCTGACTTGAACTGTTCACCACAAATCCGTTACGGTTATTTCCGTATGAGGCAACATCCTCCAGAAGGACATTGACACTGTTTTTTTCCACCTTAAAACCGTTTGTGTTTGCCCCGGAAATGGTACTACGCTCTGACACCCGCCGGACAATGATGTTATGGGAATTACCGACGCTGACTCCGTCCCTTGTCCCATTGACCGATCCGGTGTTACATCCCCAACCGTTATGGTTGCGAAAGTAAAATCCCTCCAAAACGACGTAGCTCGAATTTTGCAGTAAAAAGCCTTTTCGACCGGGGCAGGGACTGTTTGGATTTGCGGTATAGTTTTCGATGGCTTCCCCGTCAATTATCGCTCTGCCGTCATTTCTGGCCTTAATAATAATCGGGTTGGCTGCGGTTCCATTTAAACCACTAATAACAAAGGTCTGCTTATAAACTCCGTCTTCAAATATGAGTTGGTCACCTGGACCTAAGGTGCCAACCGTCGCCACGATATTACCTGACGGCGTTATAGTTTTGACAACGGCATAAACTTTACTCTGTTCACTGACAATGATAAAAAAAGTTAAGAAGAGGAAAACCAGCGCTAATTTATTCTTTAACATTTCTTAATTTCAGTATAATCCCGGACAGAAAATTGTGGTATGATTAAATCATATCTATATATAGGTATGATGAAAATAATCTCCATACTTTTTATTTTATTGTTTGTCTTCCCCAGTAAATTATCGGCCGCCATTAACCCGGACTTAAACGGTGACGGTGCGGTTGATATCCGTGACCTACGCCAGTTAATCCCCGGTTTTAGTAATATCTTTGACTACAACTCCCTTTTGGCCAGTTTTGGAGTTTACCAGCCGGTAACTCAGGGCACCGTTTACTATGTTTCTCCGACCGGATCAACTGGTAACAGCGGGACACAATCTTCCCCCTGGTCCCTGGGAAAAGCCAACCAATCAGCTCCTGCGGGTAGCACTGTCATTTTATTACCCGGAACTTACACTGAAAACATTTCTCCTCCCTCGGGTACGGCCGGTAACCCGACAATATTTAAAGCTTCCTCTCTCTACCAAGCCGTAATAAATAATAAGGAGGCCAGTTTACAAGGTAAGTCTTACATTATAATCAGCGGAATAAAATTCCAATCAAGTGGTCCGCGGTGGGTGACTGCGGGGAGTGCCAACCACATCACATTTGAAAACTGCTATTTTCACCAATCCTGGCCAGGCGGATATAAAGCAGGTGATTTTAACGGGTTTTCTTATGCAGGAACATATTTAACAATCCGCGGATCACGCTTCGGTTGGTGGCATGCCGGCGACATGCTGGGACTGCAAAGTGCCAGTAATGTTCTTATTGAAGACAACGATTTTTCCCAAGCTGCTTCCGGACATATTGAATTTGGGACCAGCCGGGGAAACTTTGTCATCAGGCGAAATCTTTTTCATAACCCCTGGGACAGAATTGCGGCCGTGGAATCAGCCGCGACGGGTGATGATAATTATTTATTCGAAGACAACATCATTTTTGACTCTAACTGGGACGGCAGCCCGTTACCTCCTGACGCCAGTTCCGATCCCAATGCGCCTGGCGCCAATCAAGTAGTGAAATTTAATACGGGCAAAGGAATCTTTCGTAATAATCTGTTGGTGGGAAATAACAAGGGTTTAGACAGCGGGACGACGGGTATGTTTTACGTTGCTCTTGATTCTCCCAACCCGATTTTTGAAAACAGCCGCATATACCACAATACTATTCATTCTAATCCCCGTTCGGGCATATCACTGCATGACAAGATAAATTCTTCCCGGGACGCGAATAACGTTTTTAAAAATAATGTTATATCCGGTCAAGGAGGTTTCGACTTTCTGGTCAACGATTCAAGTCTCGCCATTAACACCTACCTTGTCTCCAGTAATATTTTGGCAAATACCGGTGGCGGTTCGACAAAAGTTATAAGTATAAGTGGAGCAACAAAAACAGTCGCCGAAGCTCAGGCGCAAATGCCGGGAGTCTTTAAAAACAATCTTGCCGCCAGTCCGGTTTTTGTAAATCCGGGGGCAATTACCCAGGGTAAGGCAGATATTGCCAACTGGCCGACCATTGTTGGCTATGGCGATTTTGCTTTAACTGCCGCCTCCCCCGGAAAAGGTCAGGCAGAGGCTCTAACCTATGTGACTTCGCCGGTAAATAACAGCTCTAATCTAACCCTCGCTGATGCCCTGTATTTTTCTGACGGCTTCGGGGTTGTTGAAGGCGATGAAATTATTGTCGGCAGCACGAGAACCAGAGTTGTCAGACGGGTAGATAATTTTAACCTTCAGGTGTCCCCAGCCGTGACAGCGGCGGTAAATGACAGAGTCTACTTGGGAAAATTTGGTCCGGGGTCTGACATCGGCATCAAGCCATAACTAAAAATGTATAGATCCCTTGACATTTATCCAGGACATCCATAACATGGGTTATGAACCTCCAGGCACCGATTTACAGTACCCTGACACTTTTTGCCGAAATTATAATCTCCACAATAATTTACTTTGTCATTTACAAAGGTTATAAAGACAATAAATTTCTGACAAAACTGGCCGCATTTACTCTCTCTTATGAAATTCTTTTTAACATAAGCTATATGGTCTTAAGGACCATCACCCACACAGATACTAAACCGCACCCGCCGCTCCATATCGCCCTGGCTGCCACCCACGGAATCCTGTCTTTAATCATGTTTCTCTCCCTGATTGTTTTTTTTATTTTTGCCTGGAAAAATTATAAGCAGGGAATCAATTTTTTTAAAAAACATAAGTATTTCACTTTAAGTTTCCTGGTCTTATGGACCCTGTCCGTTGTTTCTGGAATTCTTTTTTATCTGTTTGAGTACGTTCTCCTTATCTAACTTCCTATGGAAAAACTTAAGAAATTTTTAAAGATCCTGGGGCCAGGATTTATTACCGGAGCCTCAGACGATGATCCTTCAGGAATTGCGACTTATTCGCAAACCGGGGCACAGTTTGGCTATACCCAACTTTGGACAGCTCTATTTACCTTTCCTTTTATGGTGACAATTCAGGAAATGTGCGGGCGTATCGGCACGGTAACCGGACGGGGGCTCGCTGGGATAATACGGGACAATTACAGCAAGAAAGTTCTCTATTTCTGTGTGTTTCTGCTGGTTATCGCCAATACCGTCAATATCGGAGCTGATCTTGGCGCCATGGCTTCAGCCGGGCAACTGCTTTATGATATCCCTTTTATTATCTGGTTATTGACCATTACTTTAATCAGTATTGTCCTTGAAGTTTTTGTCCCTTATAAATTTTATTCCCGAATTCTAAAATTTCTGGCGTTTACCCTTTTAGCTTATGTTCTGGGCGCTTTTATTGTTAAACAAGATTGGAGTAAAGTCCTTTATTTTACCCTGGTCCCCCATATTACATTTACCAGGGACTACCTTCTAAATCTGGTGGCCATCCTTGGCACTACAATTTCCCCCTACCTATTTTTCTGGGAAACAGGTGAAGTTGTCGAAGAGGAGGTCGCCCATAGACAATTAAGGACAATGGGTAAAGGAATCCCCAAATTTGGGGCCAGGAATCTACAGGAAATGCGAATAGATACGGTTGTCGGCATGTTTTTCTCCAATCTGGTTATGCTTTTTATAATCCTGGTTGCCGCGGCAACTATTGGCGCAAACGGGGTAACTAGTATCGAAACGGCTGCCCAGGCAGCAGAAGTTATAAGACCGCTTGCAGGTGATCTCACTTTTTTTCTCTTTGCTGCGGGAATTATCGGAACAGGACTCCTCGCGGTCCCGATACTGGCCGGCTCGGCCTCATATGCCCTGTCCGAAACCTTTGGTTGGAAAGAGGGACTGTACCGTAAATTTACCAAGGCCCACGGATTTTACGCCATAATAATTCTGGCAACCCTCGTAGGGCTTTTAATTAACTTTACTCCCATCAAACCATTTAGAATGCTTTACTTCGCCGCGGTTTTAAATGGCATTTGTGCGCCCCCGCTTTTATTTATGATTCTTTTAATTTCCAACAATAAAAAGATATTGGGGACCTATACAAATAACCGGTTTTCCAATATCTTCGGTGTAATTATTATCGCAGTTATGAGTCTTTCTGCCCTTTTTCTTCTTTCAACTTTTATCTAACCGCACTTACTTTACATTAGTAGAATTAATGTAGTAATCTAGTACATAGATGAGAATAATGCTTTTTAGAAAAGCTTTTATCGCTGTCGGTGCAGTCCTTTTCCTTGTCGGTTCAATTACCACCGTCTTGGCGGCGATCATCGGGGACGTAAACGGTGACGGAATTGTTGATTACCGCGATATTCGAAGGCTGACCATCAATCTCCCTGCCACAAATGATACTTTTAACTACAATCAGACGGTTTCCGAATTCGGAACTTTGGCACTTACAACTCCAACTCCAACTCCGACTCCAACCCCAACACCAACCCAAACTCCCACCCCCACCCCGACTACTCCGCCGGGAAATGTCAAAGTCATATGTGAGGGAAAAAGTTTCTCGAGATGGGGGAATACCGCTCCGATTACAATTGGAAACAATGCAGATGACACTAATCCAAACATCTTAAAAGTTATTAGAAACTGCAACTTTGTCAACCCTGCCGGAACCGCAGTTGATAAACCGGCCATTCTTATTCAGGCAGGAAATAACATTTTAATTGAAAACAGCCGCTTCGATAACATCCGAACCCTCCAAGCCAACAACGGAGTTCATGGAATTGGGATTACGGGCAGTGGTCAAGCGACAAATATCACAATAAGGGGCAGCTACTTCAACGATATCGGAGCCGACGGTATTCAAACAGCTTATTCGGGGACAAAAGTCCAAAATATAAGAATTGAAAATAATGAATTTATCGGCTCGGAAGAAGTGGGAGAAAATGCGGTCGACATTAAATCGGGCACTAATTATGTCGTCAGCGGTAACAAAATGCACGGATATAGGCCATGCCAATCGGCAAAAACCAATCCTCCTGGCAATCAAGACTGTTCGGGAAGTACCGGACCGGCTATTGTTGTGCACACCGGAAGCGTTAATGTCCCGCCGTCCGGAATAGTAATAAGCGGCAACGATATTTACAATAATACCCACGGAATCAATGTCAGCGGCGGCAGCAATATCTCTATTCGAAACAACGTTATTCATGACAATATAAAGACGGGAATACTCGGGATATCCGGCCTCACTCTTTCCGGTAACACTTACTACGGCAACGGAACCAACTGTTCCGGTGTCAGCCCCTGTCAATAAGATATTGACAACTATCATTTTTTCAGCCACACTGGCTGTGGTGGCAAAAACAAAGCACTATTCACAGCGAGGTTCTGTTCCTGCCCTAGCATTTTTAGTCGGAATTGTTGTCGTCTTAGCCATAACTCTCCCCTTAATTCTTAATAAAAAAACCAATCTCTTTAGTAAAGCGGGGACCACTCTGTTTATGACTGAAAATGTTGTTGCTTCTGAGGATACTTATGTGGACAGTGATCTCCCTGATCAGAATTTCGGCAGTGCCAAGGCGGTAACAGTTAGCATGAGACCAGTTCGTAATGGTTATTTTAAGTTTAACTTGCAACCTCTTGCCGGAAAAACACTTACCGCGGCAAAACTCAAATTGACACTTGCCAATAACACCAACGGTGATCAAATAGTCAATCTGGTAACAAATGACTGGAGCGAGGGATCTTTAAATTATGCCAGCCAACCCCAGGTGATATCTTCCTTTGCAGTGACCAACGCCCGCAAAACCGAAGAAGTTATAACATTAGACGTTACGACTGATGTCCTCCCAAATATAGGTAACTATATTTCCTTCATGATCAGGACCACAGCCAATAACGGCCCAGCTTTTTATTCCAAAGAAGCTGATTTTGCCGTTAAACGGCCGGTTTTGGAAATTACCGAATTGACGGCAACTTCTACCCCAACTCAGACACCAACCCCGACACCAGCGTCAACTTCAACCCCCACCCCCACCCCGACACCAACCATCACCGGTAACGTCAAGGTGCTTTGCGACGGGAAGAGCTTTTCTAATTGGGGAAATAAAGCGGCAATTGAGATTGGGAATAATGCCGATGATACCAATCCTAATATCATGAAAGTCATTAGAAATTGTAATTTTGTCAATCCGACGGGAACCGGGGTGGACAAACCGGCAATTCTCATTCAGGCCGGAAATAATATCCTTATTGAAAACAGCCGGTTTGACAATATTCGGACGCTCCAAGCAAACAATGGTGTTCACGGCATCGGAATAACAGGTAGCGGTTTAGCCAGTAACATTACCATTAGAGGAAGCTATTTCAATGATATTGGGGCAGATGGGATCCAAACAGCCTACTCAGGGACAAAAGTCCAAGACATTAGGATTGAAAACAATGAGTTTATAGGCAGCGAAGCGGTGGGAGAAAATGCAATTGATATTAAAAGCGGCGGACCATACGTTATTTCTGGAAACAGAATTCACGGCTTTAGACCATGTCAATCAGCCAAAACTAACCCGCCGGGAAATCAGGATTGCTCAGGAAGCACGGGGCCGGCCATTGTCATTCACATTGGCAGCGTAAATGTCGCTCCTTCAGGAATTGTTATCGACGGAAACAATATTTACGATAATACTTATGGGATTAACGTCAGCGGCGGGAATAACATTTTAATCAAGAATAATTACATTCATAATAATATAAAGGCCGGCATCACTCATTCCGGAGGAACGGTGACACTGCAAAACAACACCTATTCCGGCAACGGCACAAACTGTTCAGGAATTAGCCCTTGTCAGTAAAATTTCCTGTTCCTACTTTTTAACTGTTGACAAATACCACTATAACTTATTAAATAGGATATAGATCCTCTTCTATTTTCAGAGAGTAGGAAGGTCGGAGAAAATTAATGAATGGTTAAAGTTGTCGCAGTTTTATTTTTGACGGTGGCCTTTGTTTTTTTCGGATTTCGATTGTATACCCAATTTGTCGCTGCTGCTGCTTCATCGGCAACTTTTCAGATAAAAGCCTCGAGCGACGATGCAAACGAAGACGGCAACACATTTAATTACAATTCCAAAACACTTTGGATAGGAAACGGCAATTCGGCGACAAATAGTTATCTAGGATTACACTTTATGGGAACCACTATACCTAAAGGCGCAATAATCACTTCGGCAAGACTTGACCTTAAATCATCAAAAAAACAACTGGTAACGATTTCTTCGTTAATTGCCGGAGAATTATCTCCAAACAGTTCTACTTTCTCTTCTTCCAACCCCCCATCAAAGCGTGTCTTGACCACAAATAAGGTTGCCTACAGTGCTACTAACCAATGGAATACCAACACTTGGTATTCCTTAACCGATATCAGCCCAATTGTCCAGGAAATTATTAATCAACAATCATGGCAAACTGGAAACAGTTTATCGTTAATCATTCAGGGAACCGGAGCCTCCGGCAAACGTGATTATGTTTACAGCCGCAACAATGGCTCTAACAATGCTCCTAAGTTAGTAATCACATATACACTTCCCGATACCCAGGCACCAACCGTCCCAACAAATCTTTCTGCCACCCCGATCTCCCCAACTCAGATAGATCTGTCCTGGACCGCTTCAACAGATAATGAGGGAGTTACAGGGTACAATATAGTAAGAAACGAGGTTACGATAGCAACTTCAACCAGTACCGCCTATTCGGACACAAACTTATCACCCGGAACATATTCCTATCAAGTCAGCGCTTTCGACGCGGCAGGAAACACCAGCGCACTATC
>Ga0155162_102_pt1 | contig 46672 bp, 51 predicted proteins | sample RifCSPhighO2_01_FD_106130 | JGI IMG/M metagenome (GOLD analysis project Ga0155162, IMG submission 106130) | Candidatus Gottesmanbacteria bacterium RIFCSPHIGHO2_01_FULL_42_12
TTGACATAGAAAGCGGTAGTCGCAGGACCGGTAAGCTCAAGACTGGAATGATTGTTTAAATCAGAAGAAACAGTAAAAATTCCTCCCCCATTTTCATTAAGGACTGATATCGGAGTCGCAGCCCCGCTCACCACTGCCTCCTTTATTTCCAACAGTGCTGTGGGGGTTGTCGTTCCTATTCCTACGCTCCCATTTTGTTTTATTACAAACCTGGTCAACCCCGAGGATGAGGCCGTAAACAAATCACCGACTCCGGAATTGTCCACCAAAAGTCCGGCGTGGGAAGTGGCTCCGGAAATGGAAGCGATGGGCAGAGTCCCGGAGACTGATCTAACATCCAAAGTGGCAAAGGTCGGGTCGGTTAAGTTGCCAATCCCGACTCGACCGCCGTAGTAAATGCCGTTTGTCGACGTGGTCCACTGAGAAGAGGTCAGTCCGGAAACCGCCAGGGTGATACTTGATCCCAGGGAAACATCCCCCCCGCCGGTTAAATTTGTTCCGGCTGATATCGTAATTTTTGAATTCTTTAAAGCTGCATTCGGAATATTTTTGAAGGTGTTGTTATCTGCATCCAATGTTTTATTGGTTAAAGTGGCAACATTATCTTCCAAAACCAATGTCCCGGAAGCGTCGGGGAAGGAGATGGCATTTCCCGCGACGGTGGTATCGGGATTAATAAGGGTTAAGGTGTCAATTTGAGCAGCCCCGGTTTGAAACGATTCCGAAATTAATTTCCCGTTAATGGTGGTGTCGGCATTAAATTCCAAGACTCCGGGGATTGTTGTGGCGGCAAGAACGCCGGAGGAAATGAAATCATTGCTTTCCCGGGTTTGTTTTTGAAAACTGCCAACGCCCAAATAAACCGAGAAAATGATTAATGGTGTGGCTAAAAGAGCAAAGAAAGAATAAATTATAGGACTAAGATTTGCATGAACCATACCTGAAGCTAAGGTGGAAGAAACAGTCGGAGTAATTGCCGGGAGTAATGCAAAGACCGGAGCCTGATAATTAGTTTTTTCCGGTAATTTTTCATCAAGCAGATTAATGCCGGAAATCTCTCTGGCAGCTTCAGATAAAGACCTGGTTGCCAAATCCTTTTTCATAATTTTGGTGGCTCGATAAGCGGCGACGCCTGTGCGCTTAAGATCCTGAATTTTGAGAAGAAGGTCCACGGTGTAATCAGGCATAAATCCCTCTGTATATGATTTAGAACTGTCAGCCTGCTTACGCTCCATATGGGGGAGTAGACCAAGCTTGATGTAATATCGGAGTCTATTAACCGGATTTCCGGATCCGAAATCAAAGCCTCTTTTTTGTGCCTGTTTTATGATTTCGGTTGCAGTGAGAAATTTCATGATCTTATTTTGAGCTAATTTCTCATGACGAGAAATATTATTAATATCAGTGTGAAAAATTTATTAATATATGTCAAGAGGCAACTGAAGTGGAGTCGAAGGGAAGGCCAGAGGGATAGCGGTCGTTAAATTATTTTACTCAATATTTTTCACTGTCCGGTCATAAACTATGAGTCTATAAATAATTAGGCTTTCTGTGGGGACAGGACACTAAAAACGCTTTCTTTTTAGGCACTAGTTTTTCCCATGACAATCAGAACCAATATAAGTATATAACATAGTAGCAAAAGACATCATATTTATTTCCCGCAGATTGATGATCTTAATGATATTTACTGATGGAAGTACGCTAGTTTATAAGCTTGGGGAAAGACTTTTAGACTATAAGTTATTTGACAAGTTGGATATCGATGTTGGTATAAATATTCACCTGGTTATTTGTTGTCGACATGATGGCCAGAGGAAATGTAAAGGTTTGCTTCTCTTTGTTAGCCATTCTAATTATTATTGGCTTATTTTCTATAACAGTTATGAAATTTGCATGATCTTTAAGGACGTCAAATTTTCCGGATGAATTTTCTGAGCTTATACTTTCTGCTTCACCTTTAAAAATATCCTTGTCCGGCGATTTAATAGTTACAGTTAAATTATTCATACAACGCGAGGTATTAAAATTTCGGCATGTCTTTAATTGAGCCGATACTCAGAAATCTTTCAGCGGGGAAGGCGTCAGTACCGCCTGTTAGGATATTTTTAATATCTGAGACTGTCGTTGTTTTTTCGACATAGACCCCCTTTTTCCCCGTTTGGCTTTCCGTTGAAAAAAACGGCTGTGTCAGGTAATTTATAACCTTTTTTACCCGATTGTAAATTGCCCTATCCGTTGTGGAAAGCTCGGTTTCTCCAACTATGGCTACGATGTGAGACAGTTCCTGATACCGTACATATAGTTTTTGAAATCGGGTGAGAACCGCGTAGTGTTCTTCTCCAAGAAGTTCTTTGTTTATTGCCGATGAAGAGGATTGGGCTATATCAACCGGGGGGTAAAAGCCCATTTGAGCCACGCTTCGGGACAAGACGACAGCGCCGTCAAGAAAAGACATGATGGTGTTAACCCCGGCATCAGTCAGTTCGTCTGAAGGAACATAAACCGTTTGGACAGAGGTTATCGATCCGGAATCAGTTGACACCAACCTGTCCTCAAATGACCCAACCTCTGATTGTAGTGTGGCTTGATAGGCCTGTTCCGAGGGAATGGTTCCGACAATTGTGGAAACCTCGTTACCCGCTTGGACAAACCGGAACATATTGTCAACGAAAAATAGGACGTCTTTTTTCTCAACGTCACGGAAATGTTCTGCAATCGTTGCTCCGGCAAAGCCTACCCGGAATCTTATAATTGCACTTTCATTCATCTGTCCGATGACAAGAATTGTGTTGCCGATAACATTTGATTCCAGGAGCCTCTGCTTTAGTTCCTGAGCTTCACGAATCCGCTCTCCAATACCGGAGAAGATGGAAATTCCTTCCATGCGGGCCGAAATGTTGTGAATAAGCTCGGTCAGAAGAATAGTTTTACCAACACCGGCTCCTCCGATAAACCCAATTTTACCGCCTTTTAAGAACGGAGTTAAGAAATCGATAGCTTTTATTCCGGTTTCCAGAATTTCCGGCTTGCTCACATGGGTAGTTACGGTGGGGGGAGGGATATAAATTGATGTTTTATGAGGAACATCCTTTATCTCTCCTTGATTATCTACCGGTTCTCCAAATAAATTTATGACGCGGCCCAAGAGACCTTTGCCGATGTTAATCTCCAAACCGGTGTCTGTTCCCACAACCGGCATTCCTCGGTATATGCTCTTATCATTTGACATAATAAGACATGTTGCTATACCTTTTGATTGGATATAAACTTCCAATCTCATCTTTGGATCTTCGGGGCTGGTGAGGAGTTCAAGGTTCCTCGGTTGGCCGGCTGATTGAAGCTCCACTTCCACAATTTGCCCCCGTACTGACCGGATAACCCCGTAGACCTTGGGTTTTATTTTTTGATCTTTATCCATCACAGACCATTATAAACGAAATAAATTAAGTTTGGTAAGGCGCAAAACACACTACTTTGCCATCTGTCTGTTTAAATTGACCAGGGCGGCAATAGATTCCAGTAGCGCTCGGTTTTGGCGAGTGCGATAAGCAAGTGCCAATTGGCGCCGATCGTTTTTAATAATGGCATCGGCATTCCGTTGAGCTTGCTCCATGGTAATAAGCCGGGCGGCCGTTCTTGCCAGTTCCGCTTCTAAGAAGGCTTGTTGCAAAAGGAGGCTGACAATCTGATTGTCAAAAAAAGCATACATTTTTTCAATTTCCGGTTCAAAAATGTAATAAAAAGACCGAAGATTTTTATTTGGAGTCGGTTCAATTGAGCCTGTTAAATCGACAAAATTGGGTTGCTGTAAGAGAACCGTTTTAAATTTGGGATAGTACACAAAAATCCGTTCATATTTTCTGGCTTCCTCGGCCAGTTTGCTTAATTCTTCTTGGTTTGGAAGTTCAGAGGCAAATTCTAAAGTCTCAAAATTTGCCCAGTAATGGGAATCGCGAAGAAATGCCGCCCCAGTCCTGCCGATGGCGATTCTTTTTGTTGTGAACTCCGGTGTGTGGGAGACAAATAGTAAAAATAATTGGCTTTCAACCGCTCCGGAAAATTTATGATTCGAAGAGATGAGGATCGACACAGCCCCTTCCTTTTTATACTTACTAAGAATTTTGCGTTCCAGAGCTTCAGTTTTGACGACATGGTAGATGCCGGCAATCTCCGTAAAAAAGCTACGATTCCGTTCAATAATTCCTCTAATTTGTCGTAAGCGGTTGGCAGAAACCTCCGAGAATGTCCGGGCAACAAGTTTTAGTGATTGGTCAGCTTCCAGCGTGCCCTTAATTTGTTTTATCGTGGCCATAATTTTCGTCCAAAGTTTTAATCAGATCAAGTTCATTTTCGAACTTAAAGATGTCTTTTGTCAGCGAGTCCTTTTCAACCCGCTCAATTAGGGCAAGTTTGTTCTTTTCAACGTACTCCGCATCCTTTTCCTCCAAAAATTTGGTGAAGGGAAGGGCTAAAAGGACAGTCTGAACTTCTTTTGAGATGTAGACACCAGTCGGTTGTTTTAGTAACTCTTTAATCTGAGTAGCCTGTTTAAAAAGGGACTGCGTCTCCGGCGGGAGTTCAAAAGAAAATTGGCTCAAGGTTTCCAACTGAGCAGCACGAGCCATAGTCTGCCTGATAAGGTTTGATAACAACTCTTGGACCCGGTTTTGAGTTTGACGACCAACTCTGGTGACGGATAGGGTGGTATCAATTGCCGGAGTGTAACCTTGGGAAAGAAGCGATGATTTGAAGAGTAAATGGCCGTCAGTCATTCCCATAAGGTTGGTGGGGATGTAAGACGAGAAATCATTTAAATCAAGTTCAATTTCCGGTAAAACGGTGATGGAACCACCGTTTAAAAAATTACCACCTCGCTCCATAAGATGGGCGTGTTGGTAAAAAATGTCTCCCGGATATGATTCACGACCTGGGGCACGTTGGGCAAGAAGGGAAATTTCCCGGTAAATTTTGGCGTGGACCCCCATGTCGTTTAGAATTACCAAAACATCCTTTCCCTGTTTTTGGAAATACTCGGCAATGACGAAAACTGTTTGGGGTGTCAGGAAAATAAGAGGGGCCGGGTCAACTGAAGCGGCCGCAACAACAACGGTGTAGGGGAGGGCCCCGCGGTCGGAGATTGCCTGAATAATTGATCGCATGGCCGGCAGAGATTTACCAATTATCCCGTAAATGCAAACCATTCCGGAGTCCTTTAGATTGGTCAAAACATCAAGAACAAAGCCGGCTTTTCCGGAACGAGGATCGCCAATGACCAGTTCCCGTTGCCCTTTACCAAGGGGCATAAGAGTGTCAATAACGGTTATTCCGGTATCTAATTGCCGGTCAATAAAATGTCGCTCACCAAGACTTGGAGCCAACGTGTCCATGGTGTCCGGATAGACCACATTTTTCTGGCCGTCCTTAGTAAACAGCGGTTTCCCCTCGTCAATTGGGGCCCCAAGCGGGTTGACGGTCCGCCCCAACAGAAAGTTACCCAGAGGGACAGTAAGATGCCGACCGGTTTGGAAAAAGATATCTTTTGGCCGGACGTCTTTGTCATTTAGAAGCAAGACCTCGATTTCATCACCAAGTAACGCGGTTACCCAGCCAATAGCGCCGTTCTCACTTTCGATGATATCAGAAATTTTTGCCCCCGGTAGCCCATCGAGGTAGGCAATGAATTTGTTAATTCTTTGTACAAAACCGACTTCCTGTTGATTCATAAACCCATTATAAACAGATTTTTTAAGGAGTACTATAGCCCCGATTTAGAAGAATTCATTGCTATTCCCAGAAGGTTCCTACTTTTTCTTTTCCATCATATGAAATTCTCGAATGTGCGCGACAACTTATTTGGAGTACACCAGGTTGCCGTATAATTTCTTGTCCTGGTCCTAACACTGGTCTGACTTCTGAAACCAAACGATCAAATGATGTCCAATCTGGAGAACTCAATAAACTTGCTAGGGGACACCGAGTACTGCACCCAGAGCAGCTGGTATCTACAGAATGGGCAAGGCCTACAGGAAGTGCTTCATCCGGTATCATTAAACTATTATATAGCCAACTCTTAGAAAGTCAAGGGATAAATAATCAACCATCGTTCGCAATCGCGAACATTAGTTAATGGAGCTTTCCAATAGGTTAATTACTCATTTTTAATATACAAAAAAATGCATTCGCAGATAATACTTGGAAATTAGGAAAGGTATTTTTTACAAATCTCCAGGATCTGAGGGCGGGAAGCGTCAATCTTGTTTTTTAGCGAGAAATCAAGCATTCGTCCCTTATAGACAAGCTGTGCGCCCGATAAAAGAGCGGTGTTAACCGAAAGTTCAAACAAAAATTCCCGACCGTACATCTTCCTAATTTTGGCTCCCAGATCAGCTATCTTGTCGTCTGGCAGTTGTGTTGCGAGAGTGATAAAAAGCGGCTCTGATTTTTCAATCTTAACTTTAGTTTCATCGATAATTTTTTTGGCGTCCTCCCGTTTTAAACCTTCAAATTCTTGCGCGTCTTTGCTTTTAAATAGGGCCTTATTTACGTCGTTCGCATAGTTGGCCAACGCAGCAAGAGCTGAAGATTTAGTGTAATTATTTTCAAGAATTTTACTAAATAATCCGTCGGCCGTCATACTTTTAGGAGACGAAGTTTTCCGCCTTGGCTCTTTCCAGAGCATCATAAATTGATTGCATTTGGGAATTAAGATCAATTTTCTTGTCCAGAGTTTTGATAACCGTGTCGGCCACAATTTGGGCAATCTGATCGTCAAGACGGGCAAGCCGGGTATTGCGGTACTCCTCAATTTCCGCTTTGGCGGCATCGGACTTGACCCCTGCTTCCTTTAACCTTTCGTTTTCGATCTTGGAAATGACCTCGGCAAGTTTTAGGTCAAATCCACTCATACTTTTTGCAATATTATCCCGGACGATTTTCTCAATTTCCCGTTGCGACTTGTCCACGGCAGCGCCCAATTTCTCTTCATAATCCCGTTCAAACTGAGTCGTACGAAGTTTTGCGGCCGCGGCGGTTTTTATTCCTTCAACCTCGGCTTCGCCGACAATTTCCTGCGCTTTCTTCATGGCCCGATAGACGATGCCCTGGCCTTTTTTTTGGGTTTCCTCAATAACTAAATCGGCCCGTTTTTCAGCCGCATCAATCGGTTTCTGTTCCTTTTCCAAAAGGACAAAAATTAAAATAAACTGGGCAAAAGACAAGATGAGTAAAAGAAGTAGAATTAGGGCAGAGATCTCCATATGGTTTAGAATACCAGGTTTATAACCTTATTATCAATAGCGCGGCTACAAGACCGATGAGCCCACAGGCAATGGTTAAAAATACATTTATCCCGATAGAAATAAGGATGGAGTTTCGGGACAGGGGATTTCGCCCAATTGCTTCGATAGACTTGGGAATTGACCGGGAGAAGGTCAAGAAGCCAAAAAGGAAGCTTAAAATGACAACGATGGCCGCCAGGATATACCGGATTATTTCGGCAAACTTAGATGGATCCTGAACATTTTTGAAAAATGTTGCTCCCAACATCTCAAAAAGCCGGTTGGCCGACCGGGGAGTTGTCACCTCGGCATACTCGATTCTTAACGCCACCAAAACTCTTCCCCCTTGCCCGTCGGCAGTGGCTTGACCAATGACGTAACCGGACCGTATAGCTTTTTTTCCCTTCCCCGCCGTCTCGGAAGAGGTAACATAATCACCCCTCTTTATGGGGCCTTCGGCATCGGTAACGTTGACTTCTACAATCCCATTTCGAACAACAGCCGACCCCGTGGCGTTAGGGTCGCGCCAGACAGCCAAGGGATTATCAGTCAGGATTCCAAATAAATGGATATCGGCAGTTGTAGACGACCGGACCATCCCCTGATCGGTTATCGAAATAATATCCCCGTCAACCGCCCCCGGGTCGTTTATTTGTTGAATGGTGGCAATTTCTACGGCAGGTGACGCTCCAAAGACGCGTGAAGTTGAAAAGAGGAAGGAAAAAACAAAGAAAAAAAGAATTATCTTGGTCACAAAGTAATATTAAACTAAATTGACAAATGAAACAAATGGATTAAAATAGGGGTATGACAAGCAAACTTTCTCTCGGACTTAGACTTAACCTTCTTCTCGAAGGTTAGTTTTGGTGGGGAGATAATAGATTTTTACCCCGCCAAAAGCGGGGAATTTTATTTTATAATCAAAACTATGGATAAATACGATCACAAAACAGTGGAATCTAAATGGCAAAAGGTGTGGGAGGAAAATAAATTAAACGTCACGGATATTAAAGGTGCTAAAAAGCCATTTTATAACCTGTGGATGTTCCCATATCCATCAGCGGAGGGATTACACGTTGGACACGCTTTTGCTTCAACAGCCTCGGATATTTATGGTCGTTTCAAAAGATTTCAGGGTTATGATGTCTTTCAACCGATTGGTTACGACTCTTTTGGGATTCACAGTGAGAATTTTGCTTTAAAAATTGGGGAACATCCTAAGAAGTTTACCGATCGGGCAACGAAAAATTATGAGCGCCAGCTTAGGGCTATGGGCCATATTTACGATTGGACTAAAACTGTGACCACTTCCGACCCTAGTTATTACAAATGGACGCAGTGGATTTTTCTGCAAATGTTTAAAAAGGGACTGGCTTATCGGGGAAAAGGATTAGTGAATTTCTGTCCTAAATGCAAAACGGTTCTTTCTGATGAACAGGTAATTAATGATAAATGTGAACGCTGCGGGACTGTTGTTGAGAAAAAAGAAATGGAACAGTGGTTTTTTAAAATAACGGCCTACGCCGATCGGTTGCTGAAAAATTTAGATGATTTGGACTGGACAACTAAAATAAAATTAACCCAAAAAAATTGGATTGGGAAATCTGAAGGTGTCCATGTCGAGTTTGAAATCGAAAACAGTGATCAAAAAATAAAAGTTTTTACCACGGCTCATGACACAATTTACGGTGTCACCTTCATGGTTATTTCTCCTGAATATGCTAAGAAAGTAATTAATTTGGTTTCGGAAATAAACAGAAGTGAAGTAGAAAAATACATTAAATCGAGTTTAGAAAAATCAGAAACTGAACGGACAAATGACACAAAAATAAAAACCGGAGTCCCCACAGGAATTAATGTTATTAATCCTTTTTCAGAATCAAAAGTTCCCATCTTTGTGGCGGATTATGTTCTTTCATCTTATGGCACCGGGGCAGTTATGGGTGTGCCGGGGCACGATGCCCGAGATCATGAGTTTGCCAAAAAATACAATTTACCAATTATTCCAGTTGTTAAACCAATAGACCCAACAATTAAAACTGAATCTGACGGGTTTTGGAACTATGCCGATATTAAACATAACTTGGCAGAAAAGGGAATATTATTTAATTCCGGTATTTTGGACGGATTAAATAGCAAAGAAGCCAGAAAAAAGATTGAAACAGAAATTGAGAAAAGAAAAATTGGAGAAAAAGTTGTAAATTACCATCTGCGCGACTGGTTGATTTCTCGGCAAAGATATTGGGGGCCGCCGATACCCATGATTAATTGTCCGAAATGTGGTTGGATACCAGTGCTGGAAAAGGATTTGCCCGTTTTACTGCCTGATATTAGTGATTACCAACCAGAAGGGAATGGCAAGGGACCGTTAGCTAATCACCCTGATTTTTATCAGACCAAATGTCCCCAATGTAGAGGAGATGCTGAGAGAGAAACTGATGTGTCTGATACTTTTTTAGATAGTTCATGGTACGAGTTAAGGTATCCTTCGATTGGTTCTAGCAACGTGCCGTTTGATAGAGATATAACTAAAAAGTGGCTGCCGGTCGATATGTATATGGGTGGAGCGGAACACGCGGTCTTGCATTTAATGTACTTCCGGTTTGTGACTATGGTTCTTAAAGACTTGGGTCATATTGATTTTGAAGAACCGACTAAAAGTTTTTTTGCTCATGGGTTAATCATTAAGGATGGTGCCAAGATGAGCAAAAGCCGAGGGAATGTGGTTAATCCTGACGAGTATATTGCTAGATATGGAGCTGATGCCTTGAGATTGTATTTTATGTTTATGGGACCGGTCTGGGAAGGTGGAGATTTTAGAGATGCAGGAATGGAGGGAATGCGCCGGTGGGTAGAGCGGGTTTATCGCACTGTCTCGGAAATTAAATTAGCAGAAAACCCGGATAAAAAAGTTGAAAATGATTTAGCAAAGTTAATAAAAAAGGCAGAATCGGATTTTGAATCCCGTCATTACAACACGATCATTGCCAAAATGATGGAGTTTGTTAATTTGGTTACGGCGGAGAATTTATCTCTAACTGCCGACCAAATTAAGAAATTTTTGGTCGTTTTAGCTCCCATTGCCCCCCATTTGGCCGAGGAATTGTACCAACGGGCTACGGACTACAGTCTACAGACTACAGAAAAGTCTTCGGTAGTCAGTAGTCAGAAGTCTGTAGACTCAATCCACAGACAATCCTGGCCCGTTGTGGGGGAGATTGCCGAGGAGTCATCCGTTATTGCCGTAATGGTTAACGGAAAACTGCGGTCAACAACCAGCCCCGGAGATCAAAAGACTGTCGAATCAGCGGCTAAATCTGATCCTAAAGTCACCAAATATTTAGACGGCCAAACAGTAAAGAAAGTGGTTTTTGTCCCGGGGAAAGTGATTAATTTTGTGGTGTAGAGGCTAGGAGTGATTTTCTCTCGCTGTTTAGTGCTACCCCAGCATAAATTATTCCTCCAAGAATACACATTGCTCCGGCAGTATACATAACCGCCAATCTAAAATGAAATAGATCATCTTGATGTTCTACAGACGGAACGTGTTCGTTGAGAAATTGGATTAACTTCGTTCCTGCATGGAAAGAGTAAAGACCTATTGTTTGCATACCGATTTCCTGAATGGCTGTCATTCTTAATATTATAGGCCAATTTAAAATTTAGTCCACTATTGTTAGACCCTAATTGGGCGGGGTTTTAGTTGCCGGGGCATTAAGTAGAAGCTTAAAGTTGCTGAAGCCGCATCCATAAAGGATTTAGCATTTTTATTGAAATTTCCCCATTTATTTTCAATAAGCGACTTTCCGGTCGCATAAACTTTACTGGCAAAGACAAAACCCTTTTCAACGATATTTGCAGAAACATTTTTGAACCAATTAACAATTGGAGCATCCTGCGGGCTCTTTTTGAAGATGGGAAGGGCAAAGACTTTTTCTTTTAAAGTTCTAGTGTCTTTATTATTGACAGTCGCAACGGCACTTAGTGCCATTGCTTTAACTTGCTCAGGGTGATCGGCTATTCCTTGGGCAACACGCGTTAAAACCTCTTCCGCTGCTTGCTTACCGGTTTCTGTGTCAAGTTGTTCTCTTAATCGAGCCATAGCTGCAGCCTCGACAGTACCTACTATTGGTCTAGATTCGATATTCCCCTTTGCGGCGAGTTCTACCACACGATCAATCCCAAGTCCGGTCAATTCTTTAACTCTCTCCATAGCTACTGGGCTTGCTTCAACTTGAACGGCAATTTTTGGGAGAGCGGTAGCAACAACTCTGCCCACAAAATTATTTTTGGGATCGTCTGGATTTTCTAACGTAGCTACAACTCCATTGGCAATGGCGCTTGAAAGTTCTTCTCGAACAAAAGCCACTGCCGCAGTTTTAAGTCCTACGACGGCGGATTCGACTTGAATGGGAACAGAAGTATCTTTATCTGGAAGTTGACTTCGAACAAATGATTCTCCGGCGACTTTTGCGCCTGCAATAAAAGCAAGTCCTTCAATACGGGCCAGGCTAGCTCTCGCCATAAGACCCGCTTTAGCTTCCTTAAGTCGAGTTAACAATCCCATAATTATTGAGATTTTATGTCAATCGGGAACCAGTGTCAAGTCTTCGAACTCTTGAATTAAACTTTCAAACCTCCTAAACTAAGCTTGTGGAAGGGGTTGATCTCAAAAAATATCTCCCTTTTGTAGTTGGTCTTCTGGGGGTTGTTTTTATTGTTATTGGCATTGTTGTCCCCAAAGTTAAAACACCTCAACCCGAGATTACGATTGAGACGGGTGGTGAGGAAGTCAAAGGGGTAAAAACCGAGCAAAAACTTAAAATTATTCTTGTTGATGTAGCCGGAGCGGTAGAAAAGCCCGGAGTCTACCAATTAACGAACGATTCCCGCATTGTTGATGCCTTAATTCCCGCGGGCGGACTAAGCGCAAAAGCCGATCGTATGTATATTGCAAAAACTATCAATATGGCTCAAAAGTTAACAGACGGATCGAAAGTGTATATACCCTTTATCAATGAAGCCGTTAACATTGCGGAGACAAATATTACAAATATGATCAATATTAATTCTGCCACTCTGGATGAACTGGATAAATTGCCGGGAATAGGACCAATTACCGCACAGAAAATAATCGACAACAGATCCTATCAAAATATATCAGAACTAGTCAGCAGAAAGGTTTTAGGTTCGAGCGTGTACGCAAATATCAAGGATAGACTATCGGTTTACTAACTCATACTGTTATAGGTTATGAAGGCCATTTTTAGCAATCTTGCCCCGCTGCTGCTGAGCTTTATTCTCCTTGTCAGAATCGCATTCTTCTTTTTAAACCCTTCGGAAACCAGATCAAACCTGGTCGGGGATGCGACCATAACAGGGGTGGTCATAAGCGAACCGAGGAACACTTCCAGGTCACAGGTTTTCACCCTGAGAGGTGTAGAAATTGTAAAAGCCCGATTTCCGGAAATTTATTACGGTGACAGAGTGGAAATTAAGGGAAAGATAGAAGTGACCGAAAATAAGGCAAAGGTACTATTCCCGCAGGTTAAAGTCTCGGAAAACCCGAATGGCCAATTACCGTTTAAAAGTGTTTACGACTTCAAAAGAACCCTTCTCGAACTATATCAAAAGCTTCTCCCTGAACCGGAAGCCGGGCTGATGACAGGAATTCTTCTGGGGGCTAAATCCAGCCTTGATGCCAGTCTGAAGCAGGATATCCAAAATGCCGGCCTAACCCATGTGGTTGTGGCTTCAGGCACGAACCTAACCTTTGTTTCTGGGTTAGTGTTTGCTGTAGCTTTGATATTAGCGGGTCGACGTTGGGCTAACTTGTGGGCGATCCCTATGATCTGGATATATGGGCTAATGTCCGGGTTTGAGCCACCAGTGGTTCGCGCAGCGATCATGGTGACATTTACGTATATTGCGAGATTCTTGGGACGACCAAGTGGAACCTGGCGGGGACTTGTTATAGCAGTATATCTTATGTTGCTTTATGATCCAGAAATTATGACTGATCTTGGCTTTCAATTATCGGTTGCGGCCATGTCAGGGATTATCATTTCCGGCGGCGGAAACCTTAAACAGATAGTTTTTGCCCAGGTATTTACTTTGCCGTTGATTGTGGGGACTTTTGGCCGTTATGGCCTGCTATCTTTAATATCAAACCTTCTGGTCTTGTGGACCATTCCGCCAATAATGACGGTGGGTACGCTCGCCGGGGTAGTCGGGCTGGTATCACCAGGACTCGGGCGCTTCCTGATAATCCCCGCACAATTCCTGTTATCCTATTTTGTGGAGGTTGTAACCTTCTTTGGCGGATTTAGTCAGTTGGTGCTAACTCTACCGCAGCTTGGTCCAACAGCCATACTGGGGATTTACTTTATTATGATTGCCGGATATTGGTACTTATATGACAAAGCAAGAACTAATAAATCTTTGGGCTGAGTCCGGGGTAAAAGTTACCAAGCGGCAGGTAGTTCTGGCAGTAATGGGATTTTTAGTCCTTAGCGCCTTTATTTTCATTCGCGAACTCAAAAAACTTCCCAACGGAAAACTTCAGGTGGTCGCTTGCAATGTGGGGCAAGGGGACGCTTTTTATATAAAAACCCCCAAAGGCTTAGATATTGTGGTTGATGGCGGTCCCGACGAAAAGGTTTTGACCTGTCTTTCCGGTCATATGCCCTTCTGGGATCGTAAAATTGAGCTAATGTTTCTCACCCATCCGCATTCCGACCACATGACCGGGCTCACATTTATATCAAAAAGATACGAAGTGGAACATTATCTGAACTGTCCGACTTGTCAAAAGCTTTTTACCGGGGATAAAATAACCACCAGTGATGGCGTAGAGATCAAGGTTCTTTGGCCTGAAAAGTCAGCTCAATCAAACGACCCCAACCAATTGTCACTGGTTTTAAAAATTAATGACTATCTTCTTTTGGCTGATGCCGATTCGACTGTCCAGCCTCAGATCCTTGACCTTAACCCTGATCTGGGGAAAATTGCGGTTCTAAAAGTTCCGCATCATGGCAGTAGAACAGCCTTGTTGCCATCTCTACTGGAGGTTGTCAGACCGGCCCGGGCGATAATCTCGGTGGGGAAAAACGACTTCGGCCATCCCGCCCCGGAAACCATAAAATTATTGGAAGATTTTGGTGTTAAAATTGAGAGGACGGATAAAGATTAAGGATACTTTCGACGTAGGCAAAGGTGTCCATAAATCTATTTGTGGTATCTAAAAACCTATGTTATAGGATGATACAAATTATCAATGGAAATGTAAGAGTGCTAGGTGGTGTTTGGACTGTTAAATAAAGCTATAATTGTGAAATTAGGCTCGATATTCTGCTGTTTTTTCACAGAAGAGTGTTAATGGCTGTTCGAAAACATATCTTCAACAAGAAGATGAGATAGAGTACGAATTCTAATGGGCCAGAACTTAAATTAACGAAATGTATATATTATTATTCCAGTGATCCAGTTACTTTATTTCGCGATTGCAAAAGTTGGTTGTTTCCTTCTTGACACGGTGATTTTAAAAAGTTAAAGTTTAGGTAGAATTTAAACGATGAGAGCAAAAATCAAGATTGGGGAAAAGATTTTAGAGATTTTGGCCACAGCGGGGGTCGTCGGTTTTTCTGCATTGTGTGAAGGAATGAAAGATGCCAGGTGGGTTTCCGGAGGTTATACCGATCACCGGGTTAAACGTTCACTAGACCGGCTTTACAACAGGGATCTGGTGGTCAAAATAAAAACCCCGGCAGGATCAAAATGGCAGCTGACTCCGGAAGGTAAAAGACTCTATGACCAAAATAATTTAAAAAATGTAACGCTTAATCGGCCGGAGGTTTGGGACGGAAACTGGCGGATAGTAATTTTTGATATACCGGAAGAGCAAGGGAAAAGGGTCAGAGATATGTTTAGAAACAAACTCAAAGAGCTTGGGTTTATTTTAGTCCAACGTAGTGTATTTGTCTGCCCCTGGCCATGCGAAAAGGAAATAATGGACCTGGCCCAAGTTTTGGGAATTGATAATAATGTCCAAATTGTGGAGGGAAAATTTTTGACTAAGAGTGAGGAAATAAAAGGCAAATTCGGATTGTCATGGTAGTATTAATACTATCATTCGCGATTGCGAAAAAAGGTTGTTTGTTAACCATATTTAATCGGGATTGACACAAGATTAACCGGTGCTATAATTTAAAAAGTTTAGTTTGATGATGAAGGGGTTCGAAGCCCGGAGTTAAATTAAACACCAAGAGAGAAAAGTAAGCGTGGCACCGTGCCGATCGCAATCGAGCACCGCTTTTTTAAGTTAGCGGTGCTTTTTTTGTGGAAGAAGCATAAAATAAAAATATGACAAAAATACAAGATCAACTAAAACAGGCAATTTTTGATGCTGTAAAGACGGCATACCCGGAAGTGGAAGTAAAACTTGAAGAGATTATTTTGGACCACCCGACGGTTGAGGAATTTGGGGACTATTCGACAAATTTACCCTTGAGGCTCTCAAAACAATTAAATAAAAATCCGCAAGAAGTGGCTGACAAGATAATTGCCGAAATGTCTTCTCCAGTTGCCGCTGTTGCGAAAGCCGGCTTTATAAACTTTACCTTGACATTGGAGTTTTTAATTTCCGAAATGACGAAAGTAGGTAAAAATTTTGGGGAAAATCAGTTACTCGCCGGCCAAAAAATCATGGTGGAGTACGCCCACCCCAATACCCACAAAGAAATGCACATCGGACATATGCGGACCTTAATCACCGGTGAGGCGTTGGCGCGGATTTTTACCGCCTGCGGGGCCATGGTTTATCGGGCTAATTATCAAGGCGACATCGGTCCCCACGTGGCCAAGGCTGTCTGGGGCGCAGATAAATTATTGAAAAATAAAGGGTTGACATGGGAAGAAATCGAGAAGAAATCGTTGCCGGAAAAGGCTCATTTTTTGGGTGAAGGCTATGTTAGTGGTGTTTCCGGATACGAAGAAAATAAAGCAGCAATTGACGAGTTAAATTCTAAACTTTACGCCAGCGATCCAACAATTTCTGAGATTTACAAAAAGACCAGACAGTGGAGCTTGGATTATTATGACAGTCTTTACCAGCGTTTTAACACCAAGTTTGACCATTTATATTTTGAAAGTGAAGTTGCCCAAGCGGGGAAAAAGATCGTTATGGATAACGTAGGGAAGGTTTTTACTAAATCAGATGGGGCTATTATTTTTGACGGTGAGAAATATGGTCTACATAAAAGAGTTTTTATAACAACCGACGGAAATCCCACTTATGAAGCCAAGGACATGGGGCTTGCCCCGGCCCAGTTTTCTGATTTTCCGTTTGACAAATGTATACACGTTGTGGCCAATGAGCAGGCAGGGTATTTTAAAGTGATAATCAAGGCTCTCGAGCTTATTGATGCCAAATATATTGGGCGTGAACACCACTTGTCAATGGGAATGGTTCAGCTTGTTGGTAAGAAAATGTCCTCCCGGACCGGCATTTTAATAACCGTTGACGGATTAATCGATGATGTCAAAAACCTCCTGCCCAACAAAGGTACCCCTGAAGCAGTCGAACCGGTGGCTATCGGAGCTGTAAAATACTCAGTTTTAAAAACCGATCCGCTTCTAAACGCTATGTTTGATCTTGAAAAAAGCGTCAGTTTGGATGGGGATTCCGGACCATATTTGCAGTACACATATGCCCGTTCCTGTTCTGTCATTGCGAAGAGTAACGCGACGAAGCGATCTTTAAAAGATCGCCACGCTCCGCTCGCGATGACACCGGAGGAGATAAAACTACTTCGTTATCTCTACCGTTTCCCGGAAGTTGTGGAACAAGCGGCAAAGCAGTATGCCCCAAATGTTCTTTGCACCTATTTATTCGAACTGGCCAAGCGGTTTAATAATTTTTACAATAATTGTCAAATTATTTCAGATGATAAAAATCTAACTGCTAACCGCTTACTACTAACTGCTAGTGTTTCTCAAATTATCGCCAACGGCCTAAATCTTTTGGGGATAGAAGCCCTCGAGAAGATGTAATAGAATACGGCATGTTTCAAAAGACAGTTCTAGATAACGGAGTCAGAGTCGTCACCGTCCCCATGAACTCAGTTCAAAGTGCCGCCGCTTTAGTCATGGTCAAAACAGGTTCCCGTTACGAGGTCAAAAAAACCAACGGAATTTCTCATGTTTTGGAGCATATGGCTCTCAAGCGGACAAACAATTATCCGAATAAATTTCAAATTGACACTCTTCTTGACTCCATTGGTTCATCGCATAACGCGTTTACTTCCAAAGAGTACACCGGTTTCTATGTCAAAGCCGAGTCCCGACATCTGGAACTTATTTTAAACATTTTGTCCGGGGTGGTGACAGATCCCCTCCTGGACAAAGATGATCTTGAGAACGAGAAAAAAACTATTATTGAGGAAATAAATATGTATGAAGATCAGCCGCAAGCTAAGGTGGGTGAACTTTACGAAGAGCTTCTCTTTGCCCCAAATCCTTTAGGTTGGCCGATTGCCGGAACCCGAGAAACGGTGGCAGCCCTTTCCCGGGAGGACATTATGGGGTATATAAAAAATAAATATGCTGCTCAAAATTTGGTCGTCGGGGTGGCAGGAAATATCACGGCCCTCACAAGTTCACAACTGAATCGATATTTTGAGGGTATAAAAATCGGGGAGAAAAGCCAGTTTGAGAATCTAAAAGTTGAACAGGACCGCCCGAAGTCCCTCATTTTTGATAAAAAAACCGACCAGGCGCACTTGTGCCTTGGGGTCAGGGGATACAATATAGCCCATCCCGACAGGTATGCGCTGTCTTTACTGTCAATTATCCTCGGAGGTAACTCTTCAAGCCGGATGTTTATCGAGATAAGGGAAAAACGCGGCCTGGCTTATTATGTCGGGTCGGGGGCAGAGGAGTTCGCCGACGTAGGCTATTTTGTGACGCAGGCGGGACTTAGAATTGATTCTGTTCCCGATGCCATTAAAGTCATGCTGGGAGAGTTTGACAAAATTAAAAACGAAAAAATTTCCGATGAGGAACTTCGGCGAGCCAAGGATTACTGGCGGGGAAAGATGGCTCTGTCTTTGGAGGACTCCTTTCGGGTGGCCAGTTTTTATGCTTCCTCCGAGCTTTTGGAAGATAAAATCGAGACTCCGGAGGAGATAATGAAAAAAGTGGACGCAGTAACTACGACAGACATTCAAAGGGTTGCTAAGGACATCTTTGTAAACGGTAAATTGAACCTGGCAGTTATTGGTCCCTTTAAAGACAGTGCCCGGTTTGATAAGATTCTTCGACTTTAACTAATGTTCACAAAATTCCCCATTATTGGGACCAAGATAAAGGGAGCAAGCAGTAAAACGAACTTCAATCTTTCCGACCCAACTGATCGCAAAGCCTATTTTAAGTTGAAAATTGGCGAGGAGATCCAAAAATTAAACCGGTATTTGGAAAAAAACACCTTTGTGGGCAATATTGTCGGCAAGAAAAACTCCGGTAAAGGCACGTATGTACAGATGCTAATTGAAGTCTTGGGGACAGGCAGAATTGTTCACCTTTCCGTGGGGGATATGGTTCGAGACATTCATGCTGATACAAAAGCCATCCCTAAACTTAAAAAATATTACCGGGGGTTTATTTCCTTTGAGGAAGCTATGGAGGGATTAACCGGGAGCAGTACGCAAAAGTTAGCCCCGACGGAAGCCATCCTGGCGTTACTTAAATATAATATCGAAAAGCACAAAAATAAGGCCATATTTCTTGATGGACTGCCGCGGGAGACTGACCAGGTTTCTTATTCATTATTTCTTCGTGATCTTATTAATTTTAGAAACGATCCGGATTTTTTTGTCCTTTTGGAAACTCCTGAAGCGATAATTGATGCCCGGATTAAAAGCCGGCTGGTATGCCCGAATTGCCATGCCTCAAAAAATTTACGGTTGAACCCGACAAAGTTTGTTGAATATGATAAAAGTGCCGGACATTTTATTCTTCTTTGCGAAAACCCAGCCTGTAAAAAGGTTAAGCTGGTTCGTAAAGAAGGGGATGATCTGGGCGTGGAACCAATCCGTCCGAGACTTATTAAAGATGACAAAATTCTCGAGTTAATTTTTGGGATTCATGGCGTCCCCAAAATATTTTTGCGAAACAGTATTCCCGTGGCCGTTGCCAACAAATATTTTGACGACTATGAGTACACCCCAGAGTACAAATTTGAGCTTGATTCAGTCGGACAGGTGATCACAAAGAAAACGCCGTGGATATTTCCAGACGACGAAGGGTGTGAAGCCAAAACTTTATTACCGGCCGCAACCATTGTGTGTTTTGTCAAACAGATGGTTGATGTTTTGGAAATTTAATTTTAAAATAGAAGCTCATGGAGAGAACTGTCGTTTTAGTCAAACCCGACGGAGTTCAAAGAGGGTTGGTTGGGGAAATAATTGCCCGGTTTGAAAAAGTTAGTTTAAAAATTATTGCCATGAAAATGGTCTGGATTGACAAAGATTTTGCTTCAAAACACTACATGGCGACCCGGGAAGAATGGCTAAAAACCATCGGGGAGCGGACCTTAAAAACCAATGCCGAGTACGGCCGCAACACCAAAGAAATATTGGGAACGGAAGAAGCCATGGAGATCGGGAAAATGGTTGCCGGCTGGCTGATTGAGTACCTCTGCGAAGGACCGGTGGTAGCGATGCTTTTGGAAGGCAACCATGCGGTTGATGCCGTTCGAAAAATTGCCGGTAACACCATCCCTTTAAAAGCGGAACCGCACACCATAAGAGGCGCTTACTCTGTTGATTCCATGGATCTGGCTAATGATCGTAAACGTCCCGGAAAAAATGTCATGCACTCCTCAGGAAATCTTGAAGAGGCAAAATATGAAGCGGAACTATGGTTTAACCCGGAAGAAATTCACGATTATAAATTGGCCCATGAAGACGTTGCCTACGGATAACTGCCTGCCTTCTTTTATGGGGATACTTTGGAATAAAAATGGCCGATAATGAAAATAAATTAGAAACTGCCACCGTGCTTGCCAACGCACAAATTGATTTTTTTAGCGTCATGATGCAGCTGTTTATTCAGAAGGCTCAAGGCAGGGAGGAATCACTTCGCAATTTACTGCAGAATGTTCAGGTAGATTTAGAAGTATTTACTCAAGGTGAAAGGGTAAAAGTCACTAAGGTAAGAGTTACCAGCCCAAACTGGGTGGTGCTTATTGGCGGAGATGGGAGAACTTTCGATCTTGCCGGGAATGGCGGGGGAACAGGCCACTTAAATATCTCGCATAAGGATAACCCGGATCTGGCGCACTACAATCTTCACTTTGAGGCCGGAGAAACCAGGTGCGGCATTGCCATTAGGCATACACCGGGAGAGAGGCTGGCCCTGCACGAGTTACACAGGGGAGCTGATAAGATCCCAAAATTCACTCATCTTGCGCTGCGGAGACGGGACGATCCTTTTGTCGGTATAGAAAATGACTTGAATAAATTAAGGCTAGGAGTTTTTAATCTAGAGCTGAGTGAACCTTCTGTAGATCTAGACTTTAAAAAATGACTGAAGAAACTGAATTAGTTAGAAAGTTTGTGGGGGAACTGAGCGAATTTATGAGTGTTGTCTACGAGGAAGGAATGATTCCCCAAAGACATAAGAATAATTATGCACTTTTAATGGGTGAGTACGTGGCTTTATTAGATATTGAAGTCCAAAAAATGAAAAAGCTACGCAAAAGCGGCATACGGTTTGAACTTGTTGGTGAGGAAGAGACTAAAGGAAGACTGGAAGTAACTCAAGGTGGAGACGAAGATCAGTTTTACTATTCATTACGCCTCGAAACAGTGGTTGACCGTAACTGTAATGTCTTAGTACGTCATGAAACAGACACTTTACTTTCCCTCGATTCTTTTCGGTTCGGGAAAAGAAGTGTCACTCCAAAAGATGTCGTCATAAACCGTGACGCCTTAGTTTTTAACAGGCTTGATCAAAATTTAAACCGGATCCGTACGAAGATCCTTTCCCTTTAGCCTCTAAATTGTGATAAAATCGATTGTCTACTACTTTATTATGCGGGGTGTAGTGTACTGGTAACATGCACGGTTCGGGACCGTGAGACAGTGAGTCCGATTCTCACCACCCCGACACTTACTGCTGAATTTGACTTTTTATTTTTTTCTTCTAATATGAGTGAATGTTTAGAGGGCGTAGAGAATCCAGAGAGGAAAGGCGCTTTCATGAAACGAGTGACTACCGTTTGGTAATTAGCGATGAATTAAACACGAATTATCCTTTAGTTACAGCCAAAAGTGATGAATCATGGCATGCTTTTATTGACGGATCCCAGACATTTGTTAGTTTTAACCCTAAATATGTTAAACCAGCTTTACAAAGAGATATTCTTCTTGTAGCTCTTCAAAGAGCGCATAGTTCAAAATTAGCAGCCCCAGAGCACGGCAAAGAAGGGCATTCAACTTATGAATTAGTTTTAGATGAGTTAGCAGAAGAAGTTAAAAAGGGATCTGCCAGCTTATATGTCACCCGCTTTACTATGAAAAAAAATAAAGCGGAAGCAAAGATGGTCGAGCCAGTGGAGGTGGAAAGATATATTTTAGAAGCCCCACAACGAGTGGAAAGTGTATATCGACCGGATTCTCATAAACTTGCAGTAGATTTAAAAGAACAACATGGGGATAACTTAAAGCCTGTAATTAAGGAAATTAAAAGGAGACTTAAAGATGGTACCTTATCTGCCGCATCTGCTCTTTTGACGTTTGTGTATTTTGGCCTTGATGAACACAAGATAGTTGAGATTTTAAGTGACACTGACTTTCGACAACGTATGCGTGATTCAGATGACGGTGCTCATCTTCCACACAAAAGCAAACGAAGAGATGGGGAGATTATGGTTTGTGAGTTAATTGATATCCTTGGAAAAGATTTAAGAGATTTTCGAATAGTCTCATCTCCCGATAATCATAAAAAGGCGTTAGCATCACTTCGAGATGATTATAGCTTCACAATTCGAGATCAAGATTGGGACCCGATTGAACATGTCGTGACGTTTACTCCAATTGCCATCTTCAGAAGCGCATCGGAAGTTGCCTATTGGCATTCACCGCGTGGGTATCGAGAACCTGACAGGACAGTAATAATTGATGAAAATTGGGGAGGTCAAGTTACTACAGAAATTATTACTGCATATCGCAGAGATGAAGACCGACCAAAAAGAGGTCCACGCTTAGGTTTACTATCTTTCTTCTTCGGGACAAGGAGCTAGCCATTTATTGTATAATTAACCTACCGTTTCTTGTCCCTATAGCTCAATTGGATAAGAACCTTTCACTTCGTTCAAGAACCTTGCGGTCCTCGCTACGCTGCGGGCCTAAGAGCAGATCCTATTTGATATAATGTTCGGAAGAAATAGCCCTTGTAGCTCAATGGATAGAGTTGGCGCGTCCTAAGCGCTCGATGGCGGTCCGATTCCGCCCAAGGGTACAAAATCCCCGCTTTGCCCCGCGAATTATCTCAAATTAATAGTGTATAAGTTCTCACTGTTTTGGGAAGGTTGGTTTAGAGAGGTTAGAATGACAATTTTTGACCAGTTGGGCCAGACGAAGACGTAACCATCGACAAATGGCCCGGTATAGACAATAGCTTTATTTGCTCCATCGTACTCCAGAACGGCAATTTCATTTTTAGTATAGCTCACGAGATGCCTGGAGGTGGGAAACCACAAGTATTTTCCGTCGGGTAGTAAATAATTCCGGTCCTCCTTAATGTCGTAAACATATGTTTTTCCCGCGATTAGGTTTCTGACTTCCGAAGTCGGATTTGTGCCGGGCAAGTAAGTGGTTAAAACTTTTGGCAAACTACCCGAAGCTGTGGCCACATAGAGGTATTTTGTCTCGTCAGGAGAGTATATTCGGCCATTTAGACCCGGCTTTGGCTTTGTTAGCAGATCTAAATCATGGGTGCTAATTGTTAGCGGACTAAGGTTTAGTCTGTCAGTTTCGAGCTGATAATAAAGCTTACTGGAGAGGGAGGCAATGAGAGTTGTCGCGTCGGTTGACCAAATAAGTCCTTCGGCTGCGCTCAGGATCAAACCGTTATCGCGAAAGATCTGTCTGGCGTTGATATTGTTTATGACCGGGAGTCCCGACATTGTCAAAGTGTAAACCCCGTTAGCCGTAGCGGAAGCGGAAGCCACAATATAGGCGATCTTGGTTTCATCAGGAGAGATGGTCGGGTTTAAAGCCCCGTTTAAAGTAATTGGCCTAAGATCCGGAGCTTTTGGAAAGAGAAAGGCGTTGGTCGTAAAGACTTCTTCCCGTTTGATCTCAATTGTCTTTTCCCATTCAAAGTACCCGTCTTTGGCAATTTTTACTTTATAGATTCCCGGTTTGAGGTTGACGGTGGAGTTAGTGGCCGTTTGAACCTTATCATTGACAAAAACTGTTGCCCCGACGGGATCCGAAGTCGCGACTAATATGCCTGTCGTCTCAATTTTTCTTTCTTCCCAGTTAGGGCGGTAACCATAAGCGTAGGCGATGACCAGAAATGTAACTAAAACTATCGTAACGATACCAAATGCTACAGCAGCCACCCGACTATTCATGGTGGAATTATACCATTAGTTGTTGCAATTTGTTATACTTTAACGCGATGCTCGGTAAACGGCTCGGTATTGATTTAGGCACGGCAAACTCCCTGGTTTTTTTGGTGGGATCAGGTGTGGTTCTTAACGAACCGACAGTGGTTGCTATAACTGTTGACGAGGGAAAAGTGGTGGCGGTTGGAAACGAAGCCAAGGACATGTTGGGCCGAACGCCTGAACATATTATCGCCTCCCGGCCTCTTCGCGACGGGGTAATTGCCGACTATGTGGTGACCGAAGCAATGCTTCGCTATTTCCTGGATCGGGTTTGCGGGTCAAACCGGTTTTGGAAACCGGAGGTTATGATCTGCGTCCCTGCCGGGGTAACCCAGGTTGAGCGGCGGGCAGTTCTCGAAGCCACCCTTTCCGCTGGTGCAAAAGTTGCTTACCTTATTGAAGAACCACTGGCAGCAGCCATCGGAGCCAAGATTCCCATTGCCAATCCTTCGGGCAACATGATTGTCGATATCGGCGGAGGTTCGGCAGAAGCAGCAGTTATATCCATGGGGGGAGTTGTAGCGCACAGATCGGTGCGGGTGGCGGGGAACCGACTTGATGAAGCAATCCAAACCTATATAAAACGCAAGTACAACCTGCTTATTGGAGAGAGAAGTTCTGAAGATATTAAGATTCAGATTGGGTCAGCTACTCCCGAAGGGGGAAAAACTCTGGAGGTTCGGGGGCGGGATACTATATCGGGATTACCGCGAATGATTACGGTAACGGATACTGAGATATCTGAGGCCTTGCAGACAGCCCTACAGCAAATTAGCACTGCGGTAAAAGGAGTGCTTGAAGATACGCCGCCCGAGCTTGCTGGAGATATCATTGACCGGGGGATTGTGCTCTCCGGCGGAACAAGTTTACTTAAGAATTTGGATAAATATCTAACCGGAGTCACGGGAGTCCCGTGCCATGTCGCCGAGGACCCGCTCTTGTGTGTCGTTCGCGGTTGTGGTTTGGCAATGGAGAACATCGACCTTTACAAGAGATCAGTTATGAGGAGATAATACGAAAACTTATAGTATCTAGTATCTAGTATCTAGGGCACAAAAAGGGAGATTGAGTTCAAATAAAATTACTCGAAAACATGAGTTTGTCAGAATCTAAAAAATATTCTAAAAGTCTTATAGTTTTGTAAAAAAGATATTATGAAAACAGAAGTTTTGGGAGTAAGAATTGATGACCTTTCATTAACGGAAGTTTTAAATTTTCTCCAACGAACTTCCGCTCCTCAACTTATTTTTACTCCTAATCCTGAGTTTATCGTTGAAGCCCAAAACAATCCCGAGTTCAAAAAAATATTAAACGGTTCGAACCTTAATGTTCCGGATGGTGTTGGGCTACAAATTTTTGGGAGGATTAAAAACCGGGTTCCGGGAATTGATTTAATGCTTAAACTTTGTAAATTTGCCTCGGAAAACGGACTGACCGTTGGTCTGTTTGGGGGGACAGACGGTGTTGCGAAGGAAACAAAAACCAGTCTGGAGCAGAAATTTCCGGAAATTAAAATAACTTGGGCAATTGACGGCCGGGAAGCCGATATATATTTAGCAGAAGCAAAACCCTTTACAGAAAAATCCGTCGATTTTCTTTTTGCCGCGCTGGGAATGGTTAAACAGGAAAATTTTTTGCAGAAACTGAGTTTACAGGGCAAGATTTTACGAGTCGGGGTGGGGGTTGGCGGGTCTTTCGATGAAATAACAAACAGACAAAAAGCTCCGCCGGAATTTATAAAAAAAATCGGCCTTAAGTGGTTATGGCGCCTCGCCTGTGAGCCCAAGAGGGTGCGGCGGATTATAAACGCTGTTATTGTCTTTCCGTGGCTGGTATTTTACCGTGCAGCTTTCCAGGGTGACTTCCATAGTAATTAAAATTTCAGCAATAATATCTTTAGCCTCAGTAAGGGATACCGTTTTATAATGTTTAGGGAAAAAGTGAAAAAGAAGATTCCGGCCGCGTTTCCAAGTCTGCCAGAGTCGGTTGGCCAGCTCGGTGCCGTTGTCACAAAAGTTAACAAACCGGTCGTAGGCAGAGTGTAACCGTCGCATTCTTTTTTCAAGATTTGGATTTAAGGCTTTGCCAATTCTAAACCGGTCACTTTCAAATTCTCGGTTGGTAATAATTCCATACCTTAAAAAAAGCAGCTTTAAAAATCCCTCATACGCTTTGGCAAAGGGGAAGACAAGGTACGAATAGTCCGTAGGGTTAGCTTGTCTGCCGGCAGGCAGGGAGTTCGTAGCCATTTGCGTGATTTTATCCCCGTCGGATAAAAGAGATTTAATGTCAGCCGTCAGGAAACTTTCTAAATTTTGGCTCACAACCCAAGTATAGCAAATTTCCTATTTTGGTGACATAATAGGAGGGTATGCCCGCTAAAGGTCTTAGGGTTCTGTTTGTCTCAGCGGAAGTTGCGCCTTTTTCAACCGTCGGTGGCCTTGCCCAGGTAGCGTATTTCCTGTCCCGAGCTTTAAAAACGACCGGGGCCGATGTCCGGCTTTTTACCCCCAAGTATGGTTTGATTGATGAGAAAAAGTTTCCCATGGAAATGGCTTATGAGGGGTTAACAACGGAAAATCTCTCCTCAAACGTCAAGATTTACAAACCGACGAAGACGACTGAACCAACAGTGTATTTCCTGGAAAACATGGAGTATTATGAAAAACGGGCCAATGTCTACGGCTATAACGACGATCACGTTCGTTTTGCACTTTTGTCTAAAGCGGCTCTCGAATTTGTCAAAACCGGTGCCTTCGTTCCCGATGTTATTCATATTAACGACTGGCACACCGGCTACCTCGCTAACTATTTACGTACCCAATACAATGACGACCAAATTCTTAAAAAGATTGCCGTTTTATTCTCGATTCACAACCTCCATCAGGGGAACTTTGATTTTGCCCATGCGTCGGAAATGGACTTTGACGATGGTAAATCTCCCCTGGTAACCTTTTTTGATGACCGGTTGGTGAAACAAAATGCTTTAAAGCGGGGAGTTATCTACTCTGATTTGATCAATACTGTATCTGAGACCTACGCCAGGGAAATAACCACGGAAGAGTTTGGCCGGGGACTGCATAATCTCTTTCGCGAACTTAGAGGGAAAATTTCCGGGGTCTTAAATGGACTCGACTACAAAGAGTTTAATCCGGCAACGGACAAAATAATTGCCAAACCTTATTCGGTTAGTAATCTTAAGTCCCGGGTGGAAAATAAAAAGGACCTCCAAAAAGAATTTGGTCTTAAAGCTAACACGGACATTCCTTTGATTTGTTTTTGGGGACGGCTTGATGGGCAAAAAGGTATTGACCTTATCAAAGACACCATAAGATTTATCCTGGATGAATTTGAGATTCAGTTTGTCATCCAGGGGCCGGCAGAGCAGTACTACAAAGATTTCTTTCTCCAATTGGAAAAAGATTATCCGGGGAGAGTGGGGACCCACTTGATGTATGATCCGCTCCTGCCTCGCAAAGAAGCAGCCGGTGCCGATGTTCTTTTGCAGCCCTCATACTATGAACCGGGGGGGATTGTGGTTATTGAATCCATGCGGTATGGTTGTATTCCCGTGGTCCGGGAGACCGGGGGACTGGCAGATAGTGTGACAGGTTATGATATGGTGCGAAATGTTGGGACCGGGTTCTCGTTTAAAGATTACAACGCCATGAGCTTTTTAGTGGCCGTGGTTCGGGCCCTGGAACTTTATAAAAATAAACGGGAATGGGAAAAGCTGGTTAAACGGTCCATGAGTCAAAACTTCTCCTGGGACACAGTCGCCAAAAAATACCTTGATCTTTACTCCCGGGTAATAAAATTCCGTTATGAAGCCCTTCTCCCAAATCCCCCCACCGCCTTTAGGCAGATGATGTAAACATTCACGAACATCTATCTTGACTGTTGAGCTGGAAAGGTATATTAAAAGTGTATGTTGTCTTCAGAAAGTGCTGATGTCGCTGCTGCCAAGATAGTTAATTTATTAGTCCAAACTCAAGATTTAACTCCTCATAACGGACATTGTGGTGGCAGATGCTTTCCTGGGGGAGCATTAGGAGTTGTTAAAGAAAGAATAGTGATGGTTTTGGCTGATTTACCAGAGGCAGACAGACACCAGGTTTTGGCAGTACCTGTTTTAAGTAAGAGTCGTCTCCTCCAAAGAGCATTTTCTGGCCCAACCTTGACGGAGTCTATAGATGTATACCTAAAAGATCCGGACGGGTTTCGTCGAAGAAGTAGCCTCTTGTCAACTTAGTAGATAATACCCTTCACCGCGTTTGGTTTGAATAAGCTCCGAAGTGAATCCTAAAGACTGAATTTTTTCTCGCAACCTGTGGACTGTCTGGGCAATGGCCCATTCAGAATATTTCTCAACGGCCCGGTCTTTCCAAATAATATCGCCAATAGCCTCAAAATTAACGACAGCCCCGTTTCTGTTTTGCAAATTTTTTAAAATTTCTTTTTCCGTCAGAGTCAGGTTGGTATCGAGTTTGGAGATTACAAGCTTTGAATTACCCCCAAAACCCAGTTTGGCAAAGTAGTTTTTGGACTCCAGAGCGTAGTTGGAGTTTGTCCTAAGACCAACTAGAGTTGGCTTCCATTTTGGGAAAAGCTGGTGTAGTTTTGAGTTAAATATTAAGTTGTCAATGGCGGCCTCAGACTCTTCCCAAGTGTAACCATCCCGGAGATGTTTTTGCCGTAAAATCGAGGACAAAATGCCTTCGGCAATATCCCCGCAGCTGGCTTGCCAATGGATCCAGACCTTAATATCGGCAGGGTTCGTGTTAAAAGATCCCAACCGGTCATACTTTGTTACCCAGACCTCAACAGACCTTATTTTTTGGGCATAACCGGGAAAGGTGGCAAAATAAAACTGCCAGAACTCTCTTTCCACTTTTTGCCAGCGATTTTTGATGTCTTTAAACTCCGGTAAAGTTGCCGGAACAAGCCTGACTATTTGGTCAAGGGTTTCTTTTTTGGTCCCCAAGGGCATGGTTAACTGCTTTAGCCTAGCCAAACGTTTGGCTTCGTTCCAAAAGGAAACGGGGTATTTTAGGTCGGGAAAATAGATTTCCCGGCCGGAGAAATCGGAAATATCGTGGGGGAGTAAGTAAAAGCCCTTAATCTGCCAGAAACGGTTGACAATAAAAATAGCAATCTCCAAAAGCCGCTGGGCTTCCGTTTCAGGGGTGGCCAAAAACGTCGTTTTGGGGATTTTCATATCCTATAGTACCAAAGGATGAATCAGGTGTCAAATTATTGTCAAGATAATATGCCGGATTAAGATATTATAGTCAAATATGACAACACGCCGATTGGGGGGAGTTGAGGTTAGAGACGCTTATGTTGAAGTAGGAGATCTTAAAATCCCGGTCCTTGATTCTTTAGCGGAAGTTATTTTTTCCGGGGGTATGGAAGACCTTAACAAAGTCCTTTCAAGCTTCAGTTATATGTGCCGGGACTGTTTGGTAGTAATAGCAGGAAAGGATTTAGGACCAGACGCAAGAATAGTGTACCGCGAGTTAAAGGGAGCCGGAGGAAATGAACGGCAAGGAATTTTTAACGGTAGGGTTAGTCTTTATGCATCAGCTACTGGTGAAATCCCTCGGCATGTGGATTTAAGTATTGAGGGGGGAAATCTAGCCTTAGCTTGTAAAGTGAGTAAGATTGAGGGCACCGGGAGAAGCAGTGTTGGCACCACCAGGGTCAGGTTAATCAAATTTCCGGCTTAATTTTTCCCTTTCTCCCGGATTAATGTCGGTTCGGGCCAGATTGAGGTCAAAATAGGTGACGGGTTTTATCCCTTGGACGGTAATCTCTCCGTTTTCAATCTGCAAAAACGACCCGTCACGAAGGCAGGCCACGGGGTATGGATGAGGATTTAGCCTCAAATAGTTTTTGATCCGGACAATTGGTGGCGGGCCATGATGAAATTCGTCGGGATCGTGATCGTAATAATGGGTGGCAATTTGGAAGGGAATAACCCCCATGGTGTCATAGGTCACAGCCGGGAGCATGGAGGGTTCCAGAGCGGTATGCATTGTCGGGCAGGCGATAATTGATCCGGCGCTGGTGCCAATGTAGAGAGCCCCCGAGTTTACTTTGTCCCGGATGGCGGGAAAGAGATCATTTTTGGCCAGAGTATTAACAAGCAGGTGGATACTGCCCCCGCCGGTAATAATCACATCAGCCATTTTAATTGCTTCTTCAAAGTTGTGCTCGTTATGAAGCCCGGTTAAAGTTAATCCAAACTGACCCCATTGTTCCTGCCCAAATTTAAACATGTCCTGGGCTCCGTGATCGCCCCAGATCGCCCAGGGGATAAATAGGATCTTTTTATTGACATATGGGGCCAGATACGATTTAAGCCAGTCATAAGCGTAATGGTAATAAGGTTTTCCCACCTCCGTTTGCCCACCGGAAAAAAGTAACATCCGCAGATTTTTATTCATGTGTATTAGTGTAGCAAATATGTTAGAATTAATTAAATCTCAAGGATTCTATTTTATGTATTGGGTTAATTTTCTTCACATTTACCAACCGGGCAATCAGGTAAAGGAGATTTTTGACCGGGTTGTTTCCGAATGTTATGCACCGCTTATTGACTCTCTATTAAACAATCCCAAGACCAAAATCAGTCTCAACATCAACGCGGTTTTAACGGAAAGATTAAATAAAGATTATCCTGAACTTATTGAGAAGTTAAAAACGGTGGCCAGCCGGGGACAGATCGAATTTACCGACTCCGCCAAATATCATGCGCTGTTACCCCTGTTGCCCGATGATGAAATCGAACGCCAGTTAACCTTAAATCGGGAAACCAATCAGAAAATTTTAGGTGACGGGTATAACGCAATGGGGGTTTTCCCGCCGGAAATGGCCTTTTCCCCAAGACTTTTACCGATTCTGGAAAAAATGGGGTACAAATGGATTCTGGTTGATGAAATTGCTTACAACGGGAAACTCAATCAGCTCAAAAAAAATGTCACATATAAAATCCACGGTTCAAACCTCAACATCTTTTTTCGGGAACGCGCGCCGTCAAATTTGATTATGTCCGCCATGGTTCGGCACGAGGAAGATTTAAGAAATTACTTAAAAGAGGAATACGGGTCAAAAGATTATATGGTTACGGGGATGGATGGGGAGACATTTGGCCACCATCGGCCGGGACTCCAGACATTACTGACCGAACTTTTGAACTCGACCGAATTTGAACACACCTTTTTTATTGATCTTCTAAAAACCTTTCCCGAGTCTGTTGAAGTCAACCCCGTGGTTTCGACCTGGGCCTCGTCACAGAAAGATATTGAGGAACAAATCCAGTTTATTAGTTGGAACGAACCTAACAATCTTATTCAAAAACTTCAGTGGGAACTGCAACGGTTGGTTATGACCGAAGTTAAAGCCAAATGGCAGGAACAGAAAGCCAATGTAGCGCGGGAAAAATTGGATATTGGTCTGGCCAGCGATCAGTTTTTTTGGTCATCGGGAAAACCCTGGTGGTCTCTGGAAGCAATTGAACTGGGAGCCTGGACACTTCTCGATTCCTTAAAATCATTGCCGAGTCCCGATTCCAAAATTGTCGGCCAGGCTTATGAAATTTATTTAAACATAATTGCGATGGCCTTTGAATGGCAGCGGTCGGGGAGAGTTCGACAATTGGCCAAAGATATGAAAGACGCTCCGAGAATTCCTTTTAAAGATCGAACCGTGGGAGCCGGGGAACCCTGGGTTTATGACACTTTTATTGACCTGATGAGGCAGGAAATGAAAAAAGCGGCGGAAAAAGAAAATTTTGAAGAAGCAGTTTTATGGCGGGATGCCATCTGGAAACTGGAAACGAAAAATGACATTTTCGATGCCATTCATGCGGTTGATTTACTTCGGCATCATGTTCCAAACATTGATATTGAGAACATGATTAAAAAGTATAAAGCGGACTACGACCATCTCGTCTCCGGCCAACCGGAACAGCGGGCTATATAACACCCTGGAGGCCTCCCTCCCAATGCGGACTTATATGCGGATATGTGTCATATCGATTTCCAGCTGTCTTTTGCCGGTAATACGTTCAAACTGGGTTTCGTGTAGTTGATTCATTTGACAAAAGAAATCAATTCGTATATAATCGAAAAGAGGGGATAAATGTATGAAGAAAATCGAATTGATTTGGCGGGAAGTCTTGGATGCCGGTTTGAAAAATCCTATCTTTGAACAGAAACACTTGGCGCAAAAATTTGGTTTTTCGACCAGTACGGTCTTCGCAGCCATAAAGCCATTACGGGCAATTGGGGCGGTGGAAGTTACCAGCCGGAATTTTAAAATAATAAACTTTGAGAAGATATTAATGTTTTGGGCGACACACCGAAATTTGCAAAAGGATATTATTTATCAAACCCACGTTGACCTTCCTGTTTTTGAAATTGAAGGATTAGTTGATAACAAAACAATTTATGGTGCTTATTCTGCAGCTCGTAATTTACTAAATGATACGCCATCTGACTACGACAAAGTTTATGTTTATGGTGAGACACCACGTTTTCCTAAAATTAAAGGCGTTGGGAACTTTTTTATATTGAAGAAAGATAAATTTATGCAAGGCAAGACAACCTCTGTTTCCCAAACGTTTGTTGATCTTTGGAACTTAACGGATTGGTTTGCAAAAGATTATTTAGAAGCTCTAAAAGCAAAATTTTTAGTCCGGAACGGAGCGTAGCGAGTACTGCGCGCAAGGTTCTTGAGCGAAGCGAAAGGTTCTTATGCTGGGATTTTATAACGATTTAGTCACTCAAAAAAGTTTTTTAACCCTGCAAAATCTGCGGGGAAAGCTGGGTTTTATTTTAATCGGCGGCTGGGCAGTATATCTTTACACGAAAGCCCTAAAGTCAAAAGACATTGACATCATTATTAATTTTGACCAGCTGGAAAAGCTAAAACAGGATTTTGAAATAATAAAAAATGACCGGTTAAAAAAATATGAGGCTCGCAAAGAAGAAGTCCAAATTGATATCTATTTGCCGTATTACAGCAATATTCGCATTCCGGTCGAAAAAATCACCGATTTTACTAAAATTGAAACATTCACTGTTCCAAGCGTAGAAATGTTGTTAATTTTAAAACAATTGGCCTACGAGGAACGGGGGTTGTCACCAAAGGGCCAAAAAGACAAGCTGGACATTTTATCATTACTCTATTTTGGTAATTTTGATACAGTTAAATATCAAAAATTAGTTAAAAAATTAAATTTAAGGTTAAATGTGGGGAAAATTATTCAGGAAACCATCAAAATTCCGGAACTTGGAGTTAATGAATATCAATGGAGTAAATGGAAAAGAAATTTTCTCTCCGGCCAACCGGAACAGCGGGTTATTTAATTTATAGGCCTAATTACGACTTGTTTTCGCAATTGCGAAAGTAAGTTATCGAAAGAAATGCTATAATTTTGGGATCTATGGAAACTGGGGTATTATTACCCGTGGCTTCCTTGCCCGACGGAACCTTTAAAACAGGTTACGCTTTTGTTGACTTTCTTCGTAAGAACAACTTTCATTACTGGCAAATTTTACCCTTAAATCCCCGGGATGACTATGGTTCGCCTTACAACAGTCCAAATTCATTAAGTATCGACAGGGGATACGGAACAAAAAAAGAGTGGCTGACACTTAAAAAATATGCCAATGCCAAAGGAATAAAAATTATCGGCGATGTGCCTTATTTTATAACCCCGCAGGAGAAGAAAGATCTGTTTATAAAAGGCCTTTATGCCGGAGCGCCGCCTGATGCTTACTCCAAAAAAGGCCAATACTGGGGACTTCCGGTCTTTGATTGGCATGACAGGTTTGATCAAAACATGACACATTTATTGAAGCGCTTAAAACTGGCTACCGAACTTTACGATGTTATTCGTCTTGACCACTTTCGGGGGTACTGTGCTCTCTGGGCGGTGCCCAAGCCGTACAAATCCGGCCGTCGCGGGCATTGGTTGAAAGTCCCCGGGGATAAAATTATGAAAAAAATAAGAGAGAAATTTCCCAAAACCACTTTTATTGCGGAAAATCTTGGGGTCATCACTCCTAATGTGGAAATCTTAAGAAGAAAATATCAGCTTCTGGGGAGTAAAGTCCTAATCTGGCATAGAAATAGCCTGGTCAAAAAGGACGAAGTTTTGTATTCTAGCGTCCACGACAGTAACACCTTGTTGGGCCATACCAAAAAAGTTGCCCATGTCAAAAAACTAATTGCTGAGGGAAAAAGAACAAAAGCGGCGATCTTTATTTTTGCAATGCAGGACATTTTGGGACTTGGAAGCTCGGCCCGGCTAAACAAGCCGGGTAAAAAGAGCGGTAACTGGAAATGGAGGTTAACAAATGACGATCTGCGGGTTGGATGAGGCGGGGAGAGGAGCCCTGGCAGGACCACTGGTTGCCGCAGGGGTAATTTGCGAATTGCAAATTGCCAATTGCCAATTAAATATTAAAGATTCAAAACTTCTAACTGCTAAAGAACGTAATAAGGTATATAGGTGGATAATTAGAAATAAGATCCCGTTTTTTGTAGAGATTATCTCCGCCCGACAGATAAATAATCGGGGGATCGGCTGGTGCAACAGGGAGATTTTTAAAAAACTTGCAAGAAAAATAACTGCCGACAAATATATTGCCGACGGCAATTTGAAATTAAGAAATATTGAGAGTGTTGTCGATGCGGATGCCACTATCCTGCCCTGCATTTTGGCCGGAATTGTGGCCAAAGTTAATCGGGATAAACTGATGACGAAGTTGGGAAAGATAAAAAAGTTTAAAAGGTATAATTGGAAAATGACAAAGGGTACGGGACAAAGACTCATATTGCCATGCTTAGAAAACATGGGATGACCCGTTATCACCGGTCAGTTTTTGTCACCACTGCCTTAAAAAAGGATCAACGTTACGGGAAATAAAGTTTTTTATAATAATCCGTGACCATTCGGGAAGATAAGTAGTTTTTAGCCACAATTTCCCGGGTTTTTTGCATCCGGTTTTGCCACTCAGTTTTATTATCATAATAGAGTGGAGCAATTAAGGTTTCAATAAAATTGTAAAGGTTCTCCACGATGCCGTGTTCGGTTAAGATCCAGCCGATATTATCCCAGTTGGGTTCCGCCATCCACCCATCAGCGGTTGAGAGCATAAGAGAGCCGTTAAGCCCGGCTTTCATTCCCGATGTCCCGCAGGCTTCCTGACCGGTTAAGGGCGTGTTGAGCCAGACATCAGCGGCAGCGACCAACATTTTTGATAGCGCCAGATTATATTCCGGCACAAACACCACTTTGTTTTTGAGGTCGGGTAAATTCGAGTCCTCCATAATTTTCCCGGCGACTCCTTGTCCCTCAGGATCGGCGGAATTGGCTTTGCCGGCGACGATAATTTGCACCGGGTGACTGGTCTCATTAACCATTTTAGAAAGACGGCCGAGATCTTCGAAGAGCAAATGGGGCCGTTTATACATGGCGAGTCTTCGAGCCCAGATAATGGTTAGGACATTAGGATTTAAGGTCAAGCCAAAATTTTTGTCCAAATAATCAAATAAAATTGCTTTGTTCTCTTCTTTAGTTTTGCCTTTGGCCTCCCACCGATCAGGCGAAACGCCGTTAGTTATGGGAAACAGCTTGGAATTTGTATGAACTCCTCGTTCGTAGTCAGCATGAATCATGGAGACGGCGTTCATTCTTATTGCAGAACTAAGTAGTAGCTGGGTGGTTGAGAAATAAGCAGGATTATTTTTATGCGTGGCCAAGGGCATAAATTCGTCCAGAGTTATCCCATATTCTTTAATAATTGGCTCCAGGTACTGACTCATTTCCTCCCAGGGGAGATGGAGTCCTGCGGCGGAAAGAATGGTGTGTTTGGTAGCCACAATTTTTGGTTTTATTAAATCAATAATGTCAATTAACATTGAATTTGGATAGGCGGTTTTTTCTTCACAAGCGAGTGCCAGAACAGTCAAGGCGGTGTGGCCTTCGTTTAAATGCCAAATGTCAGGAATTGAGTTCATAGTTTTTAAAAGTTTGACGGCGCCGAAGCCCAAAATTATTTGTTGTTTAAACATGGCCACCTGATCCGGGCCATAAAGGACTCTCGTGGCTTCACCGGCATCAAGTAAAAACAGCTTGGCCGATCCGTAAATTTTCCGCCAGACATTAACGGTCGTGCCAAAGATGTCCAAAGTGAGAGGATATAATGTGAAACCAGCCGTTTGGGGATTGGGAGAAGTTCCATTGTAAAATAATCCCACGGCTGTAAAATCCAGGCCCATTTTTCCAGCCTCAATGACAAAATCTCCGGCCAGGACTCCCAGGCCACCGGCATAAATTGGCAGGGTATCCTCGATCCCGTACTCGGTGCAGATAAAAGCAATTTTTTTACTTTCCATAGCTTTTTTTCCGACAATTTAATTATAATGAATTAATTATGAAATTTGTAGCCGACATCTTAAATCGTCGGTATCTTCTTATTTCAGAGAAAAGAAAAAGGTATAAACCGCCGACGGTCGTTTGCCCCTTTTGTCCAAAAAGTGGGGAACACTGGGAATTAAAAACTTTTCGAAACGATTTCCCTCTGACCGATATCCATGAGGTCATAATTCACAGCCCCGATCATCTGAAAGACATTGACGAGCTGCCGCATACCCAAGTGGAACAACTTCTGAAAACTTATAAAGATCGGTATAACCGGCACAAATATGCCGGAAAAGTTTTAATATTCCAAAATCACAATGCTCACGCCGGCGCATCCGTTGTCCACCCGCATTCTCAGCTGGTGGTTTTTCCCGATTCCAGCCCTTATGTCTCAATTCCTAAGGAGCCGGTAGCAAATGTAATTTTGGAAACTAAGGGCTGTTTGGCCTACTGTCCGGAGTACAGCGAATGGCCTTATGAAGTTTGGCTTGCCCCAAAGTCTCAAATGGATGGATACGGGTCAATAACTGATGAACAGGTTTACGATGTGGCCGTCTTTTTGAAATTGATTCTTCAAGCGATGACTTTAAAATTTGAAATAAGAGGGGAAATGCGAAAACTTGGCGCCACTCGGGAGATTCCCTACAACTTTTATATTTCTCCCGAACAAGAATGGTATATAAGGATTATTCCGCGGTTAAAACATCTTGGCGGCTTTGAACTGGGGTCGGGGATTATGGTAAACACAGTTTCCCCTAAAACTGCGGCCCAAGAATACAAAAAAGATCTGGGTTTGCAACTTTAAATTTTTGGATCCATACCAAGGAGAGATAAAACAGCTTCTTTCTTATATCTACGGTCACCACGGGAGTTAATGCGAATGGCGGGGAGTTTACCGCGCTTGCCCCATCTTTTAATGGTTAGAACAGACACTCTTAAAACTTGGGCAACTTCTTTAACGGTCAGCAGATCTGGTAGTTTATCGAGTGATATGGTTTGATTAGTGTCAGCCATGTAACTATACTTAACTAATCTGGATTATCACAAAGTAGAACACATCTGTCAAGGGGAATAAAAAATCCCCTTTCGGGGATTTTTTGATTCCTAGACTTGTGATAGTCCTTACTTTAGTTCTACCTTTGCTCCGGCAGCTTCAAGTTTCTTCTTTGCTTCTTCAGCGGTTGCTTTGTTAGCATTTTCTAAAACAATTTTTGGTGCGGACTCAACAAGAGTTTTTGCGTCAGCAAGACCCAGGGTTGGGACAACTTCCCGGACCGCTTTAATAACTCCAATTTTGTTGGCTCCGGTTTCGGCTAAGACAACATTAAAATTGGTTTGTTCTTCCTTTGCCTCACCAGAATCCGCGCCCACGGACGGGACGGCGGCGACAGATGTCATGGCCGCGGCGCTAACTCCAAATTTTTCTTCAAGAGCTTTGACCAAGTCGGCCAGTTCCATGACGGTTAATTCAGAAACGTTATCAATAATTTTTTGAATTTTGTCGTTCATCAAAAATTCACCTCCTAATTATTTTCCTTTTTGATTTGGCTCAAGACGTAGGCTAATTTTGTCAAATTTGCATTCAAAGTAAAAACAAACTGACCTCTTAGGGTTTTAAGGTCGGGAAGCTTGGCGATAGCCATTGTCTTCTCGGCGTCGTACTGGGTGTTATTAATATAGGAGAGTTTGACGTTCGGGTATCCAACGGTTTTGGCGTATTTAAACAGTTCCTTGAGCGGGGCGAACTCGTCCTCGTAAGCAAATAAAGCTCCGATTGGTCCGTTAACCGGGTTGTTGGCCAACTGCTCGTTGCCGGCTTGTTTGGCGGCCACTTTTAAAAGCGTGTTTTTGACAACGGTAAATTCCCCGGCCACTTTTTTGACGGCTTTGTGCAGTTCTTCGGCTTGTTTGTGGGTTAGACCGCGATAATCAGCCAAAACGACACTTTTGGTTTTGCCGATTTTGTCTTGTAGTTCTGTTACGGTTTGAGTTTTCTTTTGATTCATAAGAATTTTGCCAAAGGAGAATAAAGAAGAAAAATCTTTAATCCTCGGTGGGATTTAGCTTTATACCCACTGTCTCTGGACAACTTGTCTATTGTACCAAAACCTGAAGTTATTACAAGAAGGAATTTGGACAACTTGACAAAGGGTCTTTGTAATGATATAAACGCATCACAATTTAATTTGGCAATGAGGGATTCGAGATCCTGAGCCAGTCTGAAGAAATCCGCAAGGAAAGTAAGACCAGGAAGAGAGACTTCCAAATAAGGTAATCAGATTTTCTGTCAAGGCTTTACAGAATTTTTTTAGTCTCGTGCAAACGAGGCCGATTACAAAGAAGCGTGGTACCACGGCGTATGTCCGTCGCTTTTGAGATTCATCTATTTGATGAAATTCAAAACCGGCGGATTTTTTGTTGCTTTCAAAGCCAACTTAAAGCACAGAAACTGTCTGTAACAAATAAATAATCAAAAACAAAAAAATATGACAACATTAGATAATAACGAATCTTTGATCTCAAGTTTTGATCAAGTCTGGCATGCTGTAAATCAGGTGGACAGTCATCTTTATAGTGGGGACAAAGTAAAAGAAGCTGTTAAAAAGGCTTTTTCTTTAAAAAAGATTGGATTATTCGCTTTAGATTGTATCGTTAGTTATCCGGACGCTTCTGATAATCAAGTTGGGAAAACACCGGTGCAGACCTTTGGTGAATTTGTTCAAAACTCGTTAGCTTTGTATCATCAAGAACCGTTAGCTTACTTATTGGATGAATTTCATAAAGCAGGTATTGCTGTGGAGTTGTCTGTATTTTTGGGGGATGATGATTATCAATATTCAGTTGATGAACCTTGGAAAATTACCAATCCGGCGGTTTATGGCGCCATTTCGTCTCAGAAAGATTGGTTGACTAAAGAGCTTTCCAAAGTGATGGATTTGGAACAGGAAGATAAACTTCATGTTTTAGGTTGGACAGATGCCGAGCAAATGGCTCCGGAAGTTAAAACACTAAGAGAAGATCTTTTGGACAAGATAGAATCCGAAAAAGGCAAGCTCTTGCCCCACAGAGCCCTTGGTAAGCCGTTGGAACGTTATAAAGCCTTTGTTTCGTGGAGACAAAATGTGGCTGGGGAAACCGTGGACGCCGAACATATAAAGAAATTGGCCATGCAGGAACTGGCATCTTTTGTTATCCAGGGTCATTGTGCCCCAATGGTTGCAAAAAAATTAACCGGCGATATCCCACTGGTTTTTGTTAATACTTTTCCGGGCTATCACGTTTTGGATGATGCTTGTGTTAGGTTGGCAGGTAAATTAGGGGTGCCTGGAGGGATAGATTACGGAACAATTCATTTACCCAACCCAAATGATTTTTCCGTTTTCGGTTATGTTGAAAAAAATAAGTCGAGAGGGACAAGAACTGCTATGACCTGTGGAGATCCCAAGGGAAATTACAACTGGCCTTAATCATATGTGGAAAAATAAAGAAAGAGAGACTAAATCGCTGTATATAGAAACAAAAATAATCACCACCAGTGGTGATAATGTTTCCGTGGGCGGCAAAGAAACTTATTTAAAGCTCTTGACTGAAGCCAAGAAAATTGTAGAGCAAGCCTTTGGGGAAAGTACGAAAGAATGGTTAGACATGAATGCCATCCCAACTACAGCCGAGGGGGGAACGGCTATTTTTTGTAAGGATACGGAAGGCAAGTTAATTGGGTTTATCCATGGCAGACCAGAAAGCCTTATAAATGGACCTGAGGGGAGAGGAAAATGGGTTCTTTCGGTCCTTGCTGCCTATCCGCCCGGTCAAGGAACTGGAGGGGTTCTCATAGAATCACTTAAGAAATCAGCAAAAGACCATGGCGCAAATGTTGTTTTTGCCAGGACGGATCCGGAAAGGACGGAGACAATAAAATTTTACCAGGCACATGGTTTTGTATCTGCCGGACGTGTCGAAGGTTATTATGAATATACAACCGGTCGTGCTCCAGCTATCTGGCTTATGGCCAAATTATAAATATGATCATACAAGATTTAATAAAAATATCGTCAATTTCTGGAGAGGAACAAGAAATTCAGGAATATATTTTTTCTTACCTATCCAAGATAAAATTAGGCCCGTTTTTGGTGGGAGGGAATGTTGTGGTTAAAATTTCTGGTCAGAACAAAAAGAAGGCAGTCATTTTTAATTCTCACGTAGATACTGTCCCGGTTGGGGACGTAACTAAGTGGGAACACAATCCGTTTCAGGGAAAAATAGTTGATGAGAAAATATATGGGCTTGGGGCTAGTGACGAAAAAGCAGCCGTGGCAACACTTTTACTTTTGGCTGAAGAATTGGTTAAAAATCAACCTTCTTGTAATGTTTTCTTGACATTTGTGGTTAATGAAGAAGTCGATGGGTCTGGCACAAAATGTTTTATTGACTGGTTTTCGAAAAACGAACAACAAAAATATCAGCACGTTGCAGCAGTTTTAGGAGAGCCGACCAATTTGGCAAAGATAAAACTGGCTCACAAAGGAAATATTTTTCTAAAGATAACTACGCACGGAAACGGGGGTCATGGATCGAAACCAGAAAAAATAAAAACACATGCCGTCAAGGAAATGTTTAAAGTTTCAGAGAAAATAAGTAAATTGGCCAAAACTTGGACAAAAGAATATAAGGATGATTTACTTGGTTCTCCTACAGTTGGATTGTTGACCTCTGTTTCCGCCGGCTGTGTTTCCTCACCAAATAAATTTCCTGATTCTTGCACGGCTACTTTTGATATTAGAACTACGCCGAAACTGCACAATAAGACTGTTGCTTTAATAAAACATATGCTGCCTAAAGTTGATATTGAACTAGTTTACCCTCCAGCCTCATTTGGATATACAGATAAGGGAGAAAAGATTGCTAAAATTACACAAAAATTAACCGGAGCAAAATTTTCTGTATCTTCAGGATCTAATGATCTATGTTTCTTTACCAGCGTGAAGATCCCCGGAGTTGTTTTTGGGCCGGGAGATGTGAATTGTATTCACAAACCAGATGAATATTGTCAGTTAGCGGATATTAAAAAATGCGTAAATATATTTAAAAAAGTGATAGAAAATTTTTGAATTCTTATGACTATCGTAGATTTATCACAAACATTAGTAACCGGAATGAAAGTTTATCCCGGCGATCCAATCGTTAAAATAGTTCAAGTCCATAATTTAAATTACGAAGGGTGGAGATTAAGAAATTTGTCTTTCGGTTCACATACAGGAACACACGTCGATGCCTTTGCCCACATGGACAAGAACGGAGATACATTGGACAAGACACCATTAAATAAATTCTTTGGTCGGGCGGTTGTTGTAAAAAGTACAGACAAATTCCCCAAGAATGTGGGGATTATCTTTGGGAAAGATTCTTTAAAAATAGAGGATTTTGATAAAATAATTTCAGCTAGACCGCCATTCATAGGAATTTCTGCCGATTGCGATTTTCCGGTCCCGTTGGAAAGAAAACTTTTACTGTCAGGAGTGATAATTTTTGGAAATCTAGTAAACACAGAAAAGCTGCCGGCTAAAAAGCCATTTATGTTCTATGGCTTCCCGTTAAAAATTAAAAATGGCGATGGATCTCCAGTCAGAGCCGTTGCCATTTATGACTAAAGTTAAGCTACTTAATTTCCTATTTTTCGCTTTAAGCAAGCTGAAGCGAAACCATACGCGCTTGACAACGGATTTAAACTATAGGAAAATCCGGAAAAGATAAGGAGGTGAAGAAATAAATATGGCATCAGAAGAATATCAGGAGCAGGCTTTAGGAATGGGACCAAAGTTATTTGAATTGGTTAATAGATCAGATGTTTCAGATAGAGCGGCGCACGATTTGATATTTGCGTTTCAGATAGCTATTAATTTAGTGGCAAGAACGGGGGCAGATTTAAGAGAATTTCGTGCGGGTTCAATAAAAGATGTAATAGACGGATTGCCAGAAAATGTTTACCGGGGGAGTGGGATTATCTAAGCGGTGTGAATCACTTGTCTTTCCTTACAATGTGATCTATCATGGTTTAGAGTGGACAACAACAGTGTAAAAGATCTCACGACGACGATATCTTTAATAATGGCCGGAATCGGAGTAACCGGAATAATCGCCGCTCTATTGTTTTTTGGCCTTAACATCCGCCGTATTCTTCAGCTTCTACCTGCCATCCTGGTCTTTGCCGTTTTTGTAATCGCAGTTCCCTTGACAGTTAACCGTTTGAAACAGCCGGTGACTTATGAATCTCGGGCCAACCCCGAGGAAATTGAAATCCTTCGGGCGAAAGCGGAGAGAGTCGATGCCGAAAAAGTTAAAGTTACCGTTTCTTTAAATAATCCGGCCCGGGTACTATTAAGATATAAAGGTCCGGGGCGCGATTTTATTATTCCTGTAACTCCGGAAGGGGGAAATACTGCCCGGCAAAACCAGACATTCTATATTGTCAAAAGCGACCTAAGCCCCGGGACCGTGGTCTTTGATGTGGAGGGGGAAGAAAAGTTGTATCTGGGGCAGCCGCTAATTATCAATTAAACCTGGATTCCAATGGCGGGAGACATAGTGGACTTTAAAAACAATGACACAATTTTGTCTTTGCCAATGGCTTTTATCAGCACTTGGTAATTGTCCAGTAATTTTTTGTCTTCGAAATCCAATTTCCCAATTATCGTGTGAATGATGGGGAAGTTAGTCTCGGTTTTGTACTGAATTTGCCCCCCGCTTAGATCCTTAACTAATTTTTCCGGTTGCGGACTTATTGTGTTCGTTTTTGGGTTTGGCATCAGTCCCCGCGGTCCTAAGATCTTTGCAATTTTTGCGAGTTTTGGCATCATATCCGGGCTGGCGACCAAAATATCAAAATTTATCTTCCCGCCCTTTTCAATGTCAGTAACCAGGCCGTCTGTCGCAATAACCACTTTGACTTGTTTCCCTGTGCCGTTTGGCAGCGTGGCATTGCCCCTAATACCTTTTTCCAAGACATTGATATGCAGCTCAATTGTTTCGTTGAACTTGGCAAAGGCGATTTTCTTAACCAGGCTTACGGCCTCAGCCGGGGAGTATAGTTTGTTTTTGTCGATTTTTGTAAGTTGTGCCTGATAATTCTTCCCGGAAACATTTGGCTTACCGGATTTACTCGCCTTAACTGCTTTTACCTCGGTTTTAACAACCTCAGGAGCTTCTGCTTCGCTAACGACTTCTACCTTTTCTTCAACTTTCTCTTCGTTTTTGACAATTTTTTTCTGTGCCCTTTTTTCCGCAGCCTTAGCTCGGGCTTTCTCTTCCGCTTCGATATCTCCCATGACAACTTGTTTTACTTTACCCATAATTTCATTGTGCCTTTAAGCCCATCGATCTCGCCGTGCCTAAAACGATTTTAGTTGCGGCTTCGACATCGCCATTAGCGTTAAGGTCTTCCATTTTCGTTTCAGCAATTTTTCGGGCTTGCTCCTGTGTTATGGTTCCGATTGGTTCCCGACCGGGCTTTTTGGATCCCGCGGTTAAGCCGAGGGACTTTTTAATAAGTTCGGACACCGGCGGAAGTTTAGTTATAAATGTAAACGTTCTGTCCTCATAAACGGTGATAACGGCCGGTATAACCTGCCCTTTCTTGTCGGCAGTTTTATCATTATATGCTTTAACAAAGTCCATAATGGGAAGTCCGTGTTGACCAAGGGCGGGACCAACGGGAGGTGCAGGTGTGGCCGCACCAGCTTGAAGATTCAATTTAATAATAGTTTTAATCTTTTTCGCCATATATTTTTACAGTGTCATTGCGGGAGTGAACGAAGAAGTCGCTTCTTAGCGGGACAATCTACTTCGGTTTTAACCTCCCACGCAGACATTAATCTGTTTGGTAGAACAATTATAGCATTTTGGCTTTTAAAGTAAATAAGCAAGAAGATTGTCTCGCTACGCTCGCAATGACACGAAAAGATTTATAATTTTGCAACTTGTAAGAAGTCCAGTTCGACCGGGGTTTCGCGACCGAAGATTGAAACCAAAACTTTGAGCTTTCCGCGGGCTTCGTCAATTGATTCAATTGATCCCAGGAAATCAGCAAACGGACCATCGACAATTTTTACAGCTTCACCGGTTGAGAATTGAGATTTATACTGCGGTGCGGCAATTTGGGCAAACTGCATGATGGTTTGAACTTCTTTTTCGGAAATTGGTGTGGGCTTATTACCGATACCTACAAAAGAGGTAACTCCCTGAGTGGTTCTAACTGCCTGCCAGGTATCGTCGGTTAAAATCATTTTTACAAGGATGTAACCGGGGAAGATTTTTTCTTTTATTTCTTCTTTTTTCCCGCGCTTGACCTGAACGGTGTTTTTGGTGGGGACAAGAACATCAAAGATGAAGGCATCAAGGTGCATTGATTCTGCACGTTGCTTGATGGCCGCGGCCACTTTATTTTCGTAACCGGAATATGTGTGGACAACAAACCACTTTGCCGGGTCTGAAGTCTGCAAATTGTTGGTGTCCTGAGTTGTATTTGGGTCGTCCATAATTTATCTTTGGAGTATTATCTCAAATATCTTGGCAAAAATAAAGTCCAGACCGCCAAGGTACGCGGAAACCCCCACAGTAACCCCGATAACAATGGCCGTCATTTTTATAACTGCCGGCTTTGTTGGCCAGGTGACTTTTTTAAGTTCGTCGCGAACTTCGATAAAAAACTTGGCCGGTGACTCTCCGAAATTTGGTTTCGTAAACTGAATATCGCGCATTTCCATGAGTTGATTTTAACACGCGAGGGGAAGGTTTGGATAGGGAGGGGAAATTAATTGGGAAAGATTAAGTCTTGTAATATAATACTATATCATTATGACTGGCCGATATGATATTTTGCTTTCAAAAGTAGTTAGTGATTTGCCTCCGATAGTGGTTCCACCTTGGGGTTTATCGGAGCACTTAGCTGTCGGGGGTGCGGTGGCAGTAGGAGCGGCGTTAATTGGATTATTTAGAGGCGAAAGTAGTGGCCTAAAACAGGCCCCCGAACCGGCGGACAAAGAATGGGATGGACCGTTCGAGAGAGGAGGAGAACCAAATCCACCAGTGAGAGAGCACGTCGAGTGGGAAGTAGTAGCAAGAGCACAATTCGCCGTTTCTCTTAGTGAGTCCTTTAAGGACTTAATTAGAGGTGGAGCTTTCTACGTTTCGGTTCAAATCGCGTTGGCTCTGAAACCGGACCAGGGCTTTGATCAAATCCAGCAGGCGGTACAGTCGAAAGACGTTACTTCGTTAATTCCTTTTGTTCCGGCAGCATTTTTTACAATAGCCGCACTTTATATGACAAAAAATGTAATATTTAAAGATTTGCACTCAAAGGTTCGTGATAGAATCCAAGTATCCACAACCTCCGACCCAAGAATTCGGGAGCTTCTAAGACGAGCTCGTGGTTGATTTTGCCGGTGAATTGCCGTGAGAGGATTCTTCGCGGTTTTTAACCATCTGAAGAGTAGAAAGCTTACGCCACCACTGCCAACAATGGTGGTAATTGCGTCAACAAGGGTTTTTAACTCCCCATTAATTTCCAGAAAGCGTCGAGGTAATCTTTACGGCGATTTTGATATTTTAAATAGTAGGCGTGTTCCCAAAGATCAATTCCCAAAATTACTTTTTCTTTGGGGGCATCTTGATTGGGAGTGGAAATTACTTTTTGATCGGCGGTTAGCCAAACCCAGCCGGACCCAAATAAGGAAAGAGCCGCTTTGGAAAATTCTGCTTGGAGTTCGGAGTCGGGAGTTGGGAGTTCGTAGCCCGGGGTCAAGAACGTCCAAAACAGATTGTGGTTAAAAACACCGCCGGCCATATTTTTTGTCCTGGGTTCAAAAAGCAGCTCTTCCAAGTCTTTATTTTCTAAGTCCGGATTGTTCTTAATAATGTCGTTAAGCTTGTCGACGTAGGTTTGATGGTGTTTGTCATGATGCAGATGCATTGTTTGGGCATCGATATAGGGTTCCAGGGCGTCGTAGGCAAACGGTAAAGGATTAAGAGTGAACATCACTCTTTTTATATAATTTTTCTTTTAACCTTGTCAAGGTCATGAATGGAATTAGGGTCAAAATTAAAACGGCGGGAGTCAAAATGAACCCTGAAACCTGAGGAAGCAGTCTAAGGGTTATGGTGTGAAAGAGGTAAATCTGAAAGGAGTATTTGCCTAAAATTGCCAATTTTGAACTTCCAAATGGAAAGTTAAAGAAAAACAGGATAAAGCTTGTGGCGTACAAAAGAACCGGTAGACGGGTGAAACGG
>Ga0155162_105_pt2 | contig 37849 bp, 44 predicted proteins | sample RifCSPhighO2_01_FD_106130 | JGI IMG/M metagenome (GOLD analysis project Ga0155162, IMG submission 106130) | Candidatus Gottesmanbacteria bacterium RIFCSPHIGHO2_01_FULL_42_12
CTACTGTTTGACCGCTATTTATACAGGCAATTTTTGCTTTTTCGATAACAACACTATCAAAATTACTCCATTTATCGTAGTCAAGCAGGGGCATTAGCTCTCTAGCTTCCCAATACTCTACGCCATTTTCATCAATTTTCTTGATTTCTTCAAAGTTCTTATGTGGTGCTTTTATCGTTATATCGTTAGTCATAGTTTTTTATGCAATTACTTCAAATGTTTCAAAGTATTCTTCGCCTAATACATCAACAATTTTTATTGCAACTGTATTTTTTCCAGCTTTTTCGTATGTATAGCTGTATTCTGTTTTTATCAACTCTTTCTTGTCGGGAAGGTCAATAATCTCTGCATTAAAGAGCTTTCCATCATAATCAATATCAATTGCGACACTATCTATTATTTGTTTGAAATCTTCTACCTTTGCCTCATCTTTTTTATCAATTACTTTCTCGTTTTCAAGTTCTAGTTTCCGCATAAGAATAGGGGAATAGAACTCTTTAATAACAACGGATAATTTCCTGTCCTTTGTTTTTACTTCAATTCTTGCTTCAGGTTTTTTCTTGAATATAAGACTTTTTTTGTCGTTGAGAATATCCCGTACTATTACTTTTACTCCTGTTTTATTTTCTTTCTTGAGGTAATCTTCTGCGTCAAGCTCTGCCCCTGAGCAAATAATAATTACTCCTTCTTCGTAAATCTCCTCGCTTCCTTTTGAGGTAGTCTTGGGAGTAAAACTGTCAATTGCGTCTTCTACATTCTTAAGGGCAGTTTTTATATCCAATTTATTCAGAACTTTATTAAGAGGCATTATTTTTACAAACTTATTATCCAGAACCCCGTCAAACTGGCTTCGTTTGATAGGCTCAACCCCATACATTTCCATTACAATTTCTTTCGCTTCAATCTCGTTTTTGAAGATGTCATAGTCGTTGACATTATAAATTTTGAAAGCAGAAAGTCCTTTAAAGTCGTCCTTGATAAGTTTCTGATTTTCCTTTTCTTGCTCTTCAATAACTTGTGCAAGCCCTTTCGTAGATGTTTGAACCGCACCTATATTTATATCGCAACCAATCCATCGTCTTCCAAGCTTTTGTGCTTCAACAAGAGTAGTACCACTTCCACAAAAACAATCCATAACTAATTCTCCTGCGTTCGAGGACGCAATAATGACTCGCTCAAGAAGCTCTTTAGGTTTTTGGGTAGGGTAACCCGTATCTTCATTTGCCATTGAGTTTATTCTTGGAATTTCCCATAGTGCACCCACTATTTTTTCGTCTTTTTCATAGTAAACAACATTTCCGTTCTCGTCTTTTACAGTTATCATCTTTTTACTTTGCGGATCCCAAGTTATCTTATTCTGTTTTCTCTTATTCTTGACAGGAACTTGGATATGGTTGAGCGTGTGTTTGCCTTTATTTTTTGCATATAAAAGTAAAGTCTCTGTATCTGTACCAAAACTCTTTGAAAATTCAAACTTGAATTTATTTGTGTAATACCAAGTAATCTCGTTTACCAAGTTTTCGTATCCGAATATCTCATCCATCAATAACCTGAGATAAGAATTTTTATGCCAATCACAATGTAGATAGATGCTCCCTGTATCAGCTAAAAGCTCCTTCATAATTAAGAGTCGTTCGTACATAAATTGCAGATATTCGTCATTTTCCCAGATGTCTGTATATTGTTTTTCTTCCAAAATGCTTTCTTGCACGCCTGCAACTTGCTCACCTCGTATTTTGACCTTCTTTACATAGTCAGCCTTGCTATCAAAGGGCGGGTCAATATAGATGAGGTCAATTTTGCCTCTGTAATCCTTTAGAAGATGAGAAAGAACTTGGAGATTATCGCCCCAAAAGAGCTTGTTAAATTCAGTTGAGTTTTTAACGCCATAAACTTCTTTTTCCTGTGCGGGGTACCATTCAACTTTCTCAAGAGGGTGTTTACCTACCCAAGCAAGCATTGGCCGTCCTTTTGCTTTTGTTATTTGTTGTATATCGTTTGTTTTCATTTACTTCTTTGTTATAAATTTATCCAAGTCAGACTTTTTAATCCTATGTTGTTTACCTGCTTTATATGCTTCAAGTTTACCAGAACTAACCCAGCGGTAGACAGTAAGATAGGCAACTTTCAACATCTTAGCTACTTCTTCTATTGAATAATACTGTTCTTCTGTCATATTAGTTATATTTATCATTGTTTAACATTTGGTCTTGAAAGTCAACTAGCTTTAATGGTTTAAATTCTGTTAGGTGTGTACGAATTGTCCCAAAAATATCTTTTGCTATTGGTAGCTTAATCTTGTTTGCATCTGCGACTAAACGGTACCAGCTACGGTCAGTGTATTTATTAAACAAGACCCGTATTTCACGCATACCGACTAACTCCATGGCTTGTTTTAGTCCAAATAGCTGTAAGGTGCGTTTAGGACCTAATTTAGGATTATTGATTATCAAGTCAGCCAGAAGCTCCTTAGGCTTGCCATTTTGGTAATCCAGTAATGTTGGTCGTCTGCTTTCCATTTCATGTAAGTAACATAACAATATCGTTTGTGAGATTTGAGAGTTGAATAAAGATTTAAAGGTTGGTTCAATATCCAATCCTATGCTTTTTAATATTTGCCTAATTTTCCGTCTTGTACCTAGCCGTACTTCCATTCTTAAAACCTCAAAAGGTTTACTTATGGGTTGAGTATTAAACAAGTTCAGTTGTATTGAATTGTCAGACTCCAAAGCCCTTTTCTCGCTTATTTTGGCTGTCCGCAAGTCTTTTAGTTTATCGTAAAAGGCTACCTCATAAGAGTTACAGTGCCACTTATAACTGTGACCATCATTACGGAAGTCTGTCTGGTTTACATCCAAGGAGAGTTTTATATTAGCTTCTGCAATCCTTTTTATGTATTGGTAGGGCGTTGAGCCATCTGTAAGTGGTATATTTTTAGAGTAGTGAACCGCAGACGCTAGTGCTTCTTTCAGCCTTATCGTAAAGACCATTACTCCCATATCTTTTAGAATTAAACGCAATTTTTCTACTATTGGTTCAAAGTCTTTATCTTCCAGCTCATCAAAATTGTTACCAAAAATTAGTTTAGGTAAGGAAAACTCAATTTTTAGAGTTACTTCGTAGTTTCGGTATCCGTTCATTCGTTTGGTAAGAGTCAAGCGTGGTTTGTATATCCCATTCTTTAATTCAGCGGGTGTAGGGTTTTGTTTTGATGGTGTATAACCTCTGCCACCAAGAGAAATACTGTCATCTTTCAGCCAGCGTGCAGAAGGTTCAAACCTGTCAGGTTCCATTATTGTAAACATACCTTGTTTAAGTATCAGCACTATCGTATCTATCATATTTTTTCATTACATCTTCAAATTTGCCGATGACCTCCTTTTCTATAGTTTCTGCAAAATGCTTATTTATGGGATGAAAGATGTTTATGCTTCGTATGCCTAATTTCTTTGTAGGATAAACCAAGCGATAACCGCCTTCTGGTCTTGTGATGATGCCAATTGATCCCAGATAAAGGTCGTTATCAAGCACAAAACTGACAAAGGCAACTAAGCCGTCTTGTGGTTTTATAGGCACTATTTGTATTTCAGATATTGTCATTTTTCTTGATCCTACTTTTATTTTTTTGGTCAATTTGTATAAGAATGGAAAAGAAGTCCGTGAGCCGTTTTAGCTCGTCAGCAGGTAGAACACGTCCGTTGATTGGTTGTGTTTGATTTTGTTCTATTGGTTTTGTAACTTTGCCTGTTTCCATTAAACAAAGTCTACAAAATAGGGCATGAGCTGAAGTTATATTGCAGTTAGCTAACAGTTAGCTTATGCAGGAATTAGAGATATTTGGAATTTATTTGAACGGTAGATTTGTTGAATGTCAGAAGGTCGTTGATGCCTATTTTTGAAGCTATATGCTTAGTTAAACCATCGCAAGCAGGATAAAATTTACCCTTATTTTCCTTAGTAGTTGCTTCGTCTTTGGTGTTCTCAATGGCTTCTATCACCTCATCCCAAGACCATTCTTTTTTACGGCTTTTATCGTCTTTGAGTAGTAGCTCAAGCAGTTTTGCCCTAAAACTATCCTTATTCAATTTAACTGTTTTATTTCCCACGGTTAGTAAACCTTTGTTTGGGTTGTAAGCTAATTGAATTTTGTCATTGGTGGGTATAACTGGTATTGCAGGTTCTATTTGTTCTTGGGATCGTTTTACTTTTTTTGCGGTTTCCATAACTTCAAGATAACGAGTAATATCTAATGTTACGTCTGCATCAAGAGACATTGCTCCGTGGGAGTAATCTTTAATAACACCTATCTTTTTAAGATATTCCAGCACTTTGATATAGCTATTTGTTAAGTCGTCTACGTCCTCACTATCGTAACCTTGAATATCGTGTACAGAAGTAACAAAACCAAAGTTGAACTTGTCAGATTGACTAAGTTGCAACTGGTCTTCTAATTGAGTTAACACGAAGTACACCTCTTTAAAGTTTGCCTCTGATAAGTTCTCAATTTTCCCTTTTTGTTTGACTTGATAACGCACACACCAATCAGCGAAAGTGTCAGTAATATCTAATAAGAAGTAGTTTGGATTGATTGGCTGTTGCTCAATAGGTAAAAGCCTGTTAGTTTTTGGATTGACCTTGAGAGCGTTTTCGTCTTGGAGTTGTAGGAGGATATTGCGTATTTCCTCTCTATCCAAATGGTCTAATCCGTTCGTGGCATTTAGGTAGAGCGTTGTAGATTGGTCTTTGCGGGTTGCTTTCTTTGCCTCTACTACCGCCTTTACGATAAGGTTTAACTTTTCCTCATAAGTCATTAGGGCATTACCACTTATCTTTGTCGGACTACTTGCAGGGTTTTTACCTGTGAACTCTTGATATTCTGGTTCTTGCTGAATTTTGAGCAAGTAATCGTCAAAATTAGGAAGAATTTCTAAATGGTAGCATCCATCTTCAAAATCTCGGTAAGGGTCTAAGTTGAGAACCATGTAACCTGATGCAGCTTCTTTTAATACTTTCAAAACCTTTTCATCTTTCTCTAGCTTGGTAAATAGCTGTGATAGCTCAACTACTGTGTAATTGTTACTCAAATTGCCAGTAGGGTGTATTAAAATGGGTTGACCAGAAGGAGTAATTATCCTTGCGTCATCAATTCTATTTAAAAGAAAGTACAGTTTTTCTTTACCGCTCATCATAGTTTCATTACATCTTTAACCTTACTTATCATATTTTATCAATTATTGATACAATACGCTTATGGCAAATCCGCAGAAACCAGTGATAGGGCAAGTAATTGATGAGAGGGGGCAATCCCACGAAACCAGGAAAGTGATAATAAGTAAGTTAGAAAAGGCGGTTGGTCGACCAGTTGTTTCTTTGTTTACAAGTTTCAAATATCCTGTCATTTTGAGCGATGATGACGCAGATATGTTGGAAGCAATACTGCAAACAATGAACTTGCAAAGAGGTTTTGCCTTACTTCTTAGTTCCCCAGGTGGTAGTGGTTTGGCGGCAGAGAGAATAATTAACTTATGTAGAAAATACAGTGGCACAGGTGAGTATTGGGTCATAGTTCCAGGTAAGGCAAAATCTGCCGCAACAATGGTAAGTTTTGGAGCGAGTAAGGTGTTTATGGGTCCTGCTTCGGAATTAGGACCGATTGACCCACAATTATCTATTGCGGAAGATGGAAGAGAAAAAAGGTTTTCGCTTTGTAATGTTGTTGCAAGCTATAAAGAATTATTCGACTTGGCTACCAAAGAAAAAGGCAACCTACAACCGTATTTACAACAGTTACAAAGATATGACGCAAGAGAAATTAAAGACTTTGAAGACGCTATTTCTTTGTCAGAAGACATCGCTATCAGAGCATTAAAAACTGGTATGATGTCAGCCGAAACAGAAGCTAACATTAAAACGAAAATAAAAGTGTTTTTGACACCAGAAGAAACAAAGTCACATGGTAGGCTTATTGACAGAGAAAAAGCTGAAAGTTGTGGTCTCGTTGTCGATAAACTTGCCTTAAATAGTAAAGTCTGGAAAACCTCTTATGAACTGTATGTTAGATTAAATACTTTTGTATCGGCTCAGGTAGCTAAATGTGTTGAAAGTAGTCAATTTTCTTACGCAGTTAATGTATAATAAGTGTAGACTTGTATTTATATGAAAAAAACTAATCGTCAGACAGAGTCTAAAATGAGTGCAAGTCAGTCGAAGCGGTTTGGTGAGGCTAAGATTAGTTACGAAAAAATGCTCCAAGAAGTTGCATCATTTGTACCCAAAACTCAAGCGAAAGAAGTAAGCACTGCTGGTAAGTGGCAAAATACTTCGACCCTCTCTTTCTATTAACTCAGATGGCTAACTGAAAAGTTTCAAAGACTGTTTGGATATTTTGCAGACTAAACCCAAACTCAACTTCTCGGTTCTTGAATACATCTACTAGGGGGAGCTGATAATATAATGCCTTTATGAGCGAGCATCAAAGAAAACAAATAGAAATAATTGATGCTATTGAGGCGCAATTAAAGACTAACTCATTTAGAGCCACAGCTATATCGCCAGTTGCAGATTTTAATGTTGATACCAGGATGAGCCTAACGGCCGTTCATTTTCCTGCAAAATATTTAAACTCTTACATTGTTAAAGAAATAATTGAGCCTCTTAAGGCAGTATTCCCGGAGGCTTATTACTATTCTGATGATAACTTGCATATGACTATTAAGAATATTCGCGCGCCGCATGATCCGCCGCGATTTACCGATGAAGACATAAGAAAAGCCGAGGAAGTATTTGGAAGTGTTGTCCCCGGTCATACGAAATTTAATGTTTTCCTCTACCGGCTATTGCTTTTCCAAAATAATCTGGCCTTAATGGGGACAACGGACGAGGAACTTGACAGCATAATTTTTGATCTAGATAGGGGGTTACAAGATTCGGGGATTGCTGACGATAAAAAGTATGTTAATACAAGCCACTTTTTTATCAATGTGAACATTGCTCGTTTTGCTCAATTTCCTCCAGAATTTAAAAGGAAAGCAGGGGAGTTCTCCCAGAGGTTGAATTTCGATCCGTACTGTATCGATACTGTAAGTCTGGTAACTGCTAATTCGGTTTTTAAAAAAGTGAGTCAGGTTAATACTTGGAACTTAAAATAAGTTCGAACATCAGACACGAGGCGGAGCCAGTTTGAGCTTAATATACCAAGTTAAGCCAAAAATAAGTAAAATTAATTATGACCTTTAGAACTAATGGTATAACTTGGCGATATTATTTTTTCTCCTTTTTAAGTGGTTTAACTTTTTATACTGCTGCCCTCATCCCTTTTTATACAAATTGGGGTCATATTTCCCTAACTCAAGTACAATTCTTACAGGCATGGTTAATGTTTTGGGCTTTTGTTTTAGAAATACCTACAGGAGTTATTGCTGATAAGTTTGGAAGAAAATACTCAGTTGCTTTGGGTTGTTTAATGACTTTTTTGTCTTTTGCTGTATATGGAACATTTCCTCATTTCACTGCCTTTTTGGTAGCAGAATTTCTTGCCGCTCTTGGAATGGCGTTAATGTCCGGTGCGAGTGAGGCTCTGCTTTATGATTCGCTAAAAGAAGAAAAAAATGAAGGTGAATTTAAAAATGTTTTTGGTAAATCTTTTTCAATCGGTCAAATAGCTGCCATAATATCTGCTCCGATTGGAGGATTTATCGCCTCAAAATTTGGCTTAAATATTCCAATGATGGCAACTGCAATTCCTGCACTAATTGCTGTTTTTATAATATTGACTGCTAAAGAACCATCAATAGCGATGACGGGTTCAGAGGAAAAAAAGTATATAAACATTGCCAAAAACGGTATTTCTTCATTTATCCATAACAAAAATTTAAGGACTTTAGCATTAAATGGGATACTTGTTTATACCGGAGCCTACTTTTTGATATGGCTATACCAACCTCAATTACAAAATTTGGGGTTAGCAATAATTTACTTTGGATTTATTAGAGCTTTATTTGCATTGTCAGGGATGGTTTTTTCTCACAATTTACCAGGGACTGAGAAATTTTTTGGGTCAAGTAATAAATTTTTCAACATAACTACATTTGCAACTATTATTTCCTTATTATTGATTGTGATATTTCCCTCGGTGTTTACAGTTGTATTAGCCATCATAATTATCGGTGGTCTTGGCCAAGCTAGATTTACAGCTCTTAATTCCTATATGAATGATGAAATACCGTCTGAACAAAGAGCCACTACATTATCAACTGTATCAATGTTAAATAGGATTGTTCTCATTGTCCTAAATCCTGCTGTAGGGTTTATTGCGGATCATTCCCTTAGAGGTGCCTTCCTTTTTGTGAGCGCATTATCTTTAATAGCATTCGTGTTTATTCCTTTAAATGGATTAAACATAAAGAGAATTAGTGATTAAACAACTGGCTTGATTCACTTTTTCTATTTCCTCTCTGATTTGAGCTACAAGCCTGAAATCTGAAAAAGCCTTGAAAATATTAGATAATTCTTTGGTTACTTCGAGTTTTCGAGAAGCAAACTTGTTTATATTAGTGTTACGATTCTCGAGCTTTGAGGTTTGCAGCGTTATAACAATATGAATGCAACATCTTTGGCTTCAATTACAAAAACTTTAAAAACTTTGAGTTATTAAGATTATTTATGCACCATGTAAAATGACCGTCAGTCGGGTCGTTTGTTCGATACATATTCGCTGAAATGAAACTATATATTAGAATATAAATCTGAGTCCTGTCGTAATCTTCTTTTGAAATCCTCTCTTTAACCAAACCCCAAACAAATTCCTTGATTTTAAAATGAGTAACCTGACCGTACATATCAGAAAAAGTTGCTCCTAGAGCGATATCGAATATGGGGTCGCCAATAGTAGTTAGTATCCCAAAATCTAGTAGAGATGTAATCTTCATGTCCTCGTTAATCATTGTGTTCGCAGGAAAAAAATCTCCGTGGATTAGGTAGTTATTGCCTACATAAAAAGATTGAACTTTATTTATTAACTTTTCTATTAATTGAGGAGCATTTTTTACTTTAAGATCAAAAATATCCTGATTTTTAAAGTATTTGACTTTTAAAGCTGTTGTAATTAGTTCTTCCCAGTTTTTATATGATTTGTGAGTAAAAAAATCGCCTGTTAAATCTAATGGCTCAGCAATGTTTAAGAATGATGTTTTGATTCTTTGAATAGAAAATAGTGATTCCACATATGAGGATAGATATTTCTTTAAACTGGTTGCTGGAAAATCTTTAAAGGCATCCATTCCCGGGCAACGACCTTGTAACTTTTTTTCTGTTACTAATAATTTTGTTCCAACCTCTTTGATATCAGTAAGCAGGGGAGTATGAAAAGTAACATCTTCAGTGTCTAAAGATTCGTAAAAACTTTTCAAACGTTTTAAATTTTTAATTCCTATATCTACTCCATATATTTTTAATACATAATCCTTATCCAGTTCGAAAACAGTACTTTGCATCCCTTTTCCCAGGAATTTAAGATTGGGCATATTTATTTCTGCTAAGAGTTTTTGGTAGTTTTTCATTTTAATTCAATAACCTTATCAAAAGGTATGGCATCCAATAAATATCGGTCATGGGAAATTATAAGTAATGTACCAATATAAGATATTATTGCACGTTCTAAAGATTCTCTCGCGGGTATATCGAGGTGATTTGTGGGTTCATCAAGAATTATAAAATTTGCTCCCGAAGCCATAATCTTAGCTAAGGCTAATCGTGACTTTTGACCACTACTTAAATCTTTAACCGGAGTTCTTAAATTTTCACTAGAAAACAAAAAACACTTAGCCAGTTTGTAAGCTGTAGTTTTTTCTTTGGTTACGTTTTCGATTAAATAATCAAGTAAACATTCTGGGCTATTTATCTCTGATTGTTCCTGTGGCAAGTAGCCAATATTAACGTCATTTCCTACTTCAATTTTACCATTGTCAGGGATTGCCTTACCCAAAATTAAATTTATAAGCGTGGTTTTCCCCGAACCGTTTGGCCCGGTTAATGCAGTTCGACTTCCTTTTTCGACAAGTAGATCAAAATTACTAAAAAGTTCTCTTCCTCCTAGCTGTTTAGTTAACCCCTTTACATAGATCACCGTATTACCACTTTCCTTTCGTGGTTTGAAAATTGTCGATAATTCTAAATCAGGTTTTGGTCTTTCAACTTTACTAAGTTTGTCTAGCCTTGTCTCTAGTGCCTGAGCAACTCTAGCATATTTTCTAGATGCCCGGTTTAGAAAAAATGTTGAGGCAAATTTATCATTATCTCTGGTCGGGCGGTCACTTTTTTCAAGTTTTTGAATTCGTTCTTTCTTTTCTAAGATATCTCTCTCAAGTCTTTTAATTGTTCTTTGTTGTTCCTCATATTCCCTGTTCTTTGCTTCGTCCTCAACCTGTTTTTGCTCCCGATAAAAAGAATAATTCCCGCCATATATTTTTATTTTGCCTTCATCGAGCTCTATTATCCTGTCAGTCAATTTATCTAAAAGTCGTCTGTCGTGAGAAATCAACAAGACTGAGCCGTTATAATCCTTTAGGTAATTTTCCAACCAAACCAAGGCTTCTATATCCAGATGATTAGTCGGTTCATCTAACAAAAGAATATCAGGCTTGTTTACGAGTAAACGAGCTAAGAAAGCTTTAGTTCTTTGTCCGCTGGAAAGATGATTAAGGGCTTTATCACTAAGTTCACTTATACCTATCTCCGACATGGCAATATCCGCCTTGTATTCTTCTTCTATAGCAAGTCCTAAATCTTGAACTATAAAATCTCGAACTGTTATGTCGTTCTCGACAGCTGTTACTTGGGGAACATATCCTAAAGTGGTACTCTTAGGTACTAATTGAATACTTCCTAAATCAGGAAGTTCTAACCCCGCAATTATCTTTAAAAGTGTCGTTTTTCCACTGCCGTTTTTTCCAATTAAACCAACAACCTCCCTCTCTACGATTGAAAAAGAGATCCCGTCTAAGACCCTATGACCCGTATATTCTTTTGTAATTGAATTAAGTATTAAATTCATAAAAACACCCCCAAACGCAAAAAAACCAGTCCTGTTGACTGGCTAAATACTGTATTTACTATTATCTGTTAATTACCAACACAAAACCAGCCGTTAGGCGGTTATTAGGCTTGTGGCCTATATGTGTGAGCAATTTTTGTCATCACAAGGATTATATCACAAATACAGTTCTTAAGCACTAAAAGTACTAAAATCATCCACCGAGCGAGCAAATAGCCCTATAGTCTGACAATTCTTACATTGCCGCTTATAATCATCAATATGTATAAAGAACAAGACGATATTGAGTCTGCCTTCTTAGGGAAATTTGATAATGCTATTCGAGAAATAAGAGATTTTCTTGAAGTCGACCCAAGCATGGTTGTAACCGCTGAACAGTTGAAAATTGAAGCTGAAACGTTAGGTCAAAGTATACGTGATATTGTTCTTGAAAGTACCACTGAAGGTATAGCTAGTGGTTACAAAGTCCGTGCATTCTGTGCTGGTGACTATTCCCATATTCAAGGCTATAAGGAAAAATCGAAATTAATGTGGGGCTTAGCGGTTCCTGTAGAAGATATTAATCTGCAAGATTCAATGCAACATTCGCTGGTTCACGCCTTTGATAACAGACATGGGGAAATGAGATATTACCCGCTTCGTCACCCTACAAATGCCCGAGTTCAACAAGGATTTATTGAATTAGCTAAAGAAGCACTGCAATCATTTCTTCAAACAATAAAACAATAAATACTTTCCTAACCCGTCTGTCTAAATATATCCAGATGAATTTAAGCGGCAGTAAGTAGGATTAAATGCGTTCGGCCTAGAAGTCTTTCTTTACCTCTCCAGTTGCCTTATCAACCTGATACCAATTAAATGTTGCCGTATGCCCGTCTTTTATCTCATAAACCTGGACCATATAGACGTCATCTTCCTCACCGTTTACCAAAACGAGTCCACCTGGGACTCTTTTTAAATAATCAATCACTTCTGACAAGGCTTTGACTTTAGTGGTCGCCTCTTCCTTAGAAACGCTTCCGTTTTCTGTGGCAAAAAACTTAAGTGATTTCAACATGTAAAGAGTTGCATTTTCATAAGCAGCCTTGTCTTTATCCGGTCCTTGAGCAAAGACAGCGACTCCATAAACTTTTCCGTTTACGAGAGTGTAAAAATATGTCAGGCATCCCCGATTGCACGCGTAAACTTTCTGATATGTGCGTCCGCTTAAGGTATTTTCTGAAAATTCAGAATATCTGTCATAATATTCTTTTGCCCAACTTGTCAGGTCATTATCTATAGTAAATGGTTTTGAAACAGCAACCTGCGCTCCATCGGTGAGTTCGGTGTTTTCTTTTTGAGTGGGTCCGGAGATTCCAAAGGCACCCGCGTCACCTTTTTCAAAAATCTGGGTGTCTTTGCGGATTTCCCACGCCTCGGGGTATTCAATACTAAATCCATACATTGGGTCTTGATAAACGAGGTATCCTATTGAGGATTGGCTAGGTTGTTCCGGGTCTTCACTATTTTTGCCGAGGAGCAATAGCCCAATCACAGAAGCGGTCACGATAATGACGAGAATCCACTTTCCCATACTCTGTTCATGGTATCATATTTTTTGATCAATCGACATTGCTTTCCGATTTTGAAAGTGTTTATACTAAAAGTGCATGGAAACTGTCCTTTTTTGGATCGCCTGGGGAATTATTTCTTCGTTGGTCCTTAAAACGTTTTATTTTTCGTATAGCAAAGACAAACTTCAAAGGCTTCGGTTAACTGCTTTTGGTATTAATTTTTCAGTTCTTGTCTTGTTTTTTCTCCCTTGGATTTCAGAACCACAAGGAGTCCTCACCGGCTTGGGGTTAATTCTAGAAAGCAATCCGTTTGTCACTCTGCTTGGTGGTTTGATTGTTATTTCGGCGCTTTCTTTCTTGTCTAAAGACAAAACACTTCTCAAGGCGGGTGCAGTTTCACACCTGAGTGCCAGCGTACTATTTATCCTGACAATGATGAGGCTAATGCCTGGCACAGTTACACTGACGCTTGAGTTAATTGCCCCGATTGTTGCAACAATGATATTGTTAGTTGGAAATGTGGTTGTGCTGCTTTTGTGGCAACAGTTACAACTTAAAAAGATTAAAAAGACCGCCCGAAAGGGATCTGTTGCCGTCTTGCCGATTTTGCTGGTTTGCTTGCTTGTCTTGGGCCTGCTAGCATTTTTCAAATTAAGTGGCGGTCAAAAATCAGAAAGCGAAAAAGAAACTTTTGCCCTGCCTCTTAAATCCGGGGTAGTTTGCGCGGGACTGGGAAATTTTTCGTTCCAAATGGATTCCAGATCGTCTCCGATTGCTGAAAGCGATAGGGCATTGATTCTGCAAAGTGCGAGCGGACTATTGCTCGTCACAAAAAAAGAGATAAAAATTGATGAAATTCTTAAAGAGCAAAATGTGCCTTTTGAAAAAACGGGCGACTCTTATGTTTTTTCGCTTTCATCAGAGACACCAGTTTCCGCAATGAGTTCTAAGAAGGGGGAATATACAATTTCACTGCTTCACGACTCGTCAGCTAAGGAAAAAGCTCAAAGGACATTTCAAACAGTGGTAAATTCCATAAAAGGAGGCTGTGACCAGTGAGAAAATATATTCTGATTTTTTTAGTGTTTCTGTTCACCTTATCCAGTTGGCCCGTTGTATTTGCTCAAGGCACACAGGAGGATGCGTTGTTTGCGGTTATTCAGCGACAACTTGCCGGAGACCCTTCGGCATGGAGCGTTCGGGTGGCGAGTAAAAAAAATAACTATGTATTTGTTCCCGTTCATGAAAGTCCCCAGGACATCATGCGAAGGGAAGAGGAAGCGCGCACAACCACGGATGACTTCAACACCTCCAGCCTGTATCCTGGGGAAATACTTAGAAGGGTAGCTCTCTTTAACCCAAAAACAATGGCAGGATTTGCTCTAGGCGATGTGATTCGGGAATTCACCGATAACAGATTCTTTGAAGGAGACTATCTTCTCACAACCAATGAAACTTCAGAACTTGGCAAGATTAAAGATCTTTATGATCAGACAGTCGCCCGAATTACGAGATATGAAGTAGGAAGAACTGGGAGTAATAACACCTTGGCGTCTTGTCTTCGGGATAGCGCCGGAGTGTGTCGGCACATGGCAACGATTTTGCAGCAATCTTTGAAAAAAGCCGGAGTAAAAAACGAGCAGATGGTGTCGCCGGAGCATCATTGGGTCAGAGTGACGCTTTCTGATCCCGGATTTGCCGGCATTACCTTTGATCTTGATCCAACCAGATATCATCAAGCAATTCCTCTGGCTCCCAGGGATAATTCTTCAATGTCAATTGAGTGGTCAAACAGGATGCTGGCGATCACATCTTCTCCTTCAGGGACACTAAATCTTAACGGAATGTGGAGAACAGAAAGTGGAAGACTTTTAGAAATAAGACATGTGGGCAGTGGAATTGTGGCTGTAGTCAAAGAGTCGGATAATGCTGCCACAATTGGGCGAGTTTCTCTTACCGGAATTTTAGCTAAGGACAGCATTACAGGCACCCAGCTTTTCACGGCTAGACAATGTCTCAACCTAGAGCGTCAATCACCCACGTCGGGGACGGTTTCCTCTGATGGGAACACTATTTCGCTTAACTCTACAGCGAAAGTTTACTACGTCGATAGCTGCACATATTCTGGTGAAACGCAAGAATCCAACAGCATCCTAACAAGAGTGAGATGATATGACGAAAGGTTTTTCAGCCATTATTTTAATAATTCTTGTCTGCCTCGGGTTTGTGAGCTTTTTTGCGCTAAAAAACTGGACCTCTAAAAGTCCCGTTCAAACGACTCCGGTACCTGCAGTTAGCCAAACCGTGGCAAAGAAATCATCACTTCGGGAAGTTTGTTTTGACAAGATCAAAAATCTTCCAGCACCACCTTTCAGCTACAAAGATAAAAAAACCATGGGGACACTTCTGCCTTTATACAAAACAAAGGAACGCTTCCCCAATGAAAACAATGCCAGTGCTTGCGTTACTGATTACCGGGTTTGGGATGTGAGGGAACAAGCCTTTAAGGACATGGGTTTTGATTACTATACGGTTGATAGGTCCGGTAATCGGGTTCTAAATTTCCCTGCGGTTAATAAATTATTTGATCCCGCTGTCGACAGAGCTTACACCCAACTAATGAATGCCAAAGGTTGGAAAAAGGTTTCCCCCGAAGGGGAAAGATATGGAGGACTACTATACATTGTTTATTATAAAGAAGACGGAGCGTATAAAATGTATACCGATGTCACCCAAGGCACAGACCAGTATCTGTTTGTCACTCTAACCGTTATTGGCCAATAATTTTCTCAGAATGGAATTAGTAGCTGTCTACAAAAAAGCAATTATTGATCTGGCAATTAGTTGGGTCTTATTCGAAAACGGCACATGCGTAATGATTCTAAAACCCGAAAACGATCTTCGAGCTCAGGCAATTGAGATAATCAAAAGTCACGGATCAGCAATTCCAGGGTCGCCTTCAGGGGATTTTGACGTGACAAAAATTCCAGAAATTGACGGGTGGCTGATAACAGGGGATTACCCGGGTATTATGGACTATGTTTCGTCCCAGGAGGGCAAGAGAAAAGATGATTTTGAAATCGGCATGATTGGCAGGATGAAAAGAGAGAGCGATGCCAAAACACAAAAGGTAGTGCATATTGAAGATAAGAGAAAAATTCTAAATGATTTATGATTTTAGTGAGATTTTTGGTCCATTACCTGAGCTTAATAAATTGATTCGTTCAGTAAAATTTTTAGAGGATCCTAAGATATAAAAGTTCTAAAATCATCCCACGAAGCGAGTTAGTATTGTTAACCTCGTTTTGACTTTACCCAGTGTACTTGAGAGACTGATTATAGAGTTTGTCTTTAAATTTTAAGGGGGTGAATAAAATATGGCCACAATTATTAACAATCCACCAGCCTCTGACAATTCTGGAGGGCCAATTGGGATGATCGTTGCGCTTGTTGTCCTGCTGGTTTTGGCTTATCTGGGGTACGTATATGGGCTTCCTGCACTCCAACAAGTAAAGTTGGGCGGCGGTACACAGATTAATGTCCCTAGCGAAATTGACGTGAACATTAATCAAACTAAATAAGAAAAGACTAAGGAACCAAAGGAGGTGAGAAATATGGGCATAATTTTATGGATTGTTTTTGGTCTAATCGCCGGAGCAATTGCTAACTACATCGACCCTCGACCGTCAAAAGGCGGGATTATTGGATCAATCGTTTTGGGTATCGTCGGTGCCGTGGTGGGAGGCTATTTGGGAGAGATGCTTTTTGGTGTCGGCGTTACCGGATTTAATGTAATGTCATTTGTCGTTGCTGTCGTCGGAGCATTGCTGGTGCTTTTTGTCGGGAGGTTGTTAATGAAATAGGGAAAGCGGTAATTCATAGATAAATCGGGTGAAATTTACAATAAAATCATCCATACTAGCAAGCTGGGAACGTTGGCCTATCAATTCTCTACTGTCTGACATATAATCAAAGTGTGACAGAAATAAGTGAGACTTATTCCCCCCCGTCATGTCCCAAACCCAATGACTGTTTTCTTTTGCTTTATATCCTAATACATGGACCAGCTCATGGTATCCTTGACCCTCACCAATGCGGTCTTTGCATAACGTTTGATAAAAATATGAAAGCAGTTGATGAACGTATCCTAAACCAATGCCCATAATAATAACCGTTTTTTGATTTGCCTTTCTTCTCTTCGCATATAGTAGACAATAGCTCTAAAATCGTCCCACAACGTGAGTAAAAGTTTTTTGATGTTGATTACTTAATGGTAAAATAGTGAAATTATGAGAAATTACAAAGCAAAAGACGTCGATTCTTACATTGACAGTTCGAAAGTAGAAGCCCGTCCACATCTTAAAGAGCTTCGGAAATTAGTAAAATCGACTATTTTGAATGTTGACGAAAAAATAAGCTGGGGCGTGCCATTTTACAGATATCACGGTCTCCTTGTCGGCTTTTCCGCCTTCAAAAATCATGTTGGTTTTGGCTTTGCGTTCGTGCTTCAAGATAATGACCGCAAGATACTTGAAGAAAAAGGTTACGCAACCGGGAAAAAAACCATCCAAATTAAGTTTGATCAAAAAGTGCCGGTCACAGCAATAAGGCAAATTCTAAAGACCCAAGCAAAAGTGAACGAAGCCATATGACCTTATATTTAGCCCTGGGAATCCTTCTTCTTTTTATTCTTATTTCTGAAAAATATCTTAGAAGTTCCGGGGAAGCGAAACACTTTCGAGTTGATGGTAAATGGCAAATTAATACCTTTTTATATTTTTCCCTGGTTTTTGCCGGACTAATTTTCACCGTCCTGTTTGCTGCTTTTAAGGTGGGTTTTATCCCCGGCTTTGCCGTTTTGGGATGGATAGGGATAGGTTTATTGCTGTTTGGTCTTTTTCTGCGGATCGTTGCCATTAAAACTCTTGGCAAATATCACACCCGTTCAATCGTCGTTGTTCCCAATCAACATATTATTCAGAATGGGGTGTACAAATACTTAAGACACCCGGGATATTTGGGAACTATTATTGGGGGTATTGGTTTTGCTTTGGCGACACTCAATTGGATAATTATTACTTATGCCATTATCTCACTTCTTGTCATTTTTCTACCGCGAATTGCGGCGGAGGAAAAAATGATGATCAAGGCATTTGGGCAAGATTACAAGGAATATATGAAAAAAACTAAGAGACTGATTCCGTTTGTTTATTGATTAAATTAAAATATTTCTATAAATTTCTTGTAGTCTAAAAATTTTATTCTTATTTGATTATGCGGGGTGCGCTCTTACTAAAGGTTGATTGGGTTTACCCTCGTAGACGACAAGTCTATATTGATCAAAAAGAGAATTTAAAGGTTGTCTATCCATCTCCGCGTAATGTTGGTCAATCGTTTTACCTTGGGATAACATTTCTTGAGGGCTCGTCAAAGGTCCTTGCTTGGTTTCATGAGACCTAAAAATTGCGATATTTTGTTCAGGAGTAACCATAAAAAGTAAACTGTGTCCTTGCTGGGTTGATAAATAGAAAACAAGATCGTGATTTTTATAGTCATGCTGAGCGATAATATATCCAAGTTCAAAAAGGAGTCCTTTCTCTTCAAGTCTCTTGTTTTGATCAACAAAAAATTTATAATCTATTTCTACAATTTGATCAGGAGTCAAATTTTCATAAGCATTAGGTTTTTCCACAAAACGTGGTGAAATATGAAGCTCATCCCTATTTGCTGTGACTCCGATAATCGCCCAGCGCTGTTTCATATCATTGCTGTTTGCCGATCTCATCTCGTTAAATACTTCATTCCAGACGGAACTGAGCCCGATACTTTTTGGGAATAAATTACGCTCTAAACAGAAATCTTTACCGTCATGGTTATATGCTAGAGATAAAAGGTAGAACTTTAAATCATCTGAAGTCCAATGGCCCTGTCCGCGACTTTGCTCGATATTATTGATAGCGTCTAATAAAGATTGATCGATTGGTTCTGCAGGTTCACCAAGCATCTTTTAATTATATCTTATTATTTAAAGTTATGATGTTAAAATAAAGCTATGAAGTATCTAATTATAAATGCAGATGATTTCGGAAATTATTCCCAAGCTGATAAGGGGATTATCGTGGGAATAAAGAGTGGTGTTGTCACTAGTACTTCGGTTATGGTTACCAGAAAATACGCAAGTGATGCCATGGAACTTCTGCAATTTCCAAATATTTCTATTGGTTTACATTTTGAAATACCAAAAGGGAGTATATCTTCAGTGGAGGAATTCGATAAACAAATTAAAATTTTTAAAGATCTTGTTGGCAAAAAACCGGACCATATTGATACTCATAAAGTTAAACCTAAAGAGATTACCGGGTTTAGAGAGTTTCTAGAAACTTGTGAGCTGGAAAGATGTCCCATTTTTTGTGCTACACTAAATTAGTGACGCAAGCCGTTATTATTTACCTTCTAAGGAATAACCAAGTTTGTTTGGGAAGAAAAATGAGGGGACACGGGGTGGGGAAATGGAACGGGTATGGAGGAAAGCTGGAAAATGGGGAATCTCCAAAAGGTGCAACCGTCAGAGAATTATTTGAGGAATCCGGCGTAAGAGTTGAAGAAAAAGATCTCACAAAAGTTGCCCAAATTAATTATAAGGAAGATAAAGGTGAATGGATGGTTTACGTATACACTGCCACTAATTTTTTGGGTGTTCCGCAACCAAGTGAAGAAATGGAACCTCAATGGTTTGATTTGGATAAAATTCCTTACAGTCAAATGTGGGAAAATGACAAATTGTGGTTAGAGAAAATATTTCAGGGGGAAAAGTTTAATGCCACCTTTTGGCATGATAACGATGGAAAAATTCTTCGACATGAATTTACGCCTATTACTGTGTAATTAGAAGATAAGATCCGAATAAAGCAATTATTGCGGCAATTACTTTTTTGTATTTATGTTCTTTTTCGCCAAAGATAATTATTGCTAAGGCCACCGTTAAAAGTGTCGATGTTTGAAGGACGGGAATTAAGAGTGTCGCCTCGGTAAGTTCAAAAGCTTTAAGCTGAAGGTAGTATCCGACGACATTAAGTATCGCAAGAAGAACCACTTTCCAAGAGGTTCTTTTTGCTTCGCGGATAAGCTCTGATCTTTTTACGTACGGAAAGTAAATAAAGACAAGGGGGACAATCCAAACAAAAATTTGGTAGGTATCGGCATTAAAATACTGGGCCCCTTTTTTGTCCAGTGACCAGGCCACACCAAGAGCGGTAAATATAAAGGTGGCAACCATTATGCCTTTGAGGGAAACTTTCTCTTTGGATTTTCCGGTCCAATTTACAAGAAATAGGGCAAAGATAATTAAACCACCGCCGATTATTTTTTCCACCGTTAATGGTTCGGAGTACAAAAATACCGCCAAGACAAAGGCTATCACAGCACTTAAATTTGAGATTATAGAAAGAACTGAGGCTTCAAGAAGTTTTGCGGCGGTAAAGCGCCATCTTTCAAAAGCAGCATACGCGGCACAGGCCACAAGCATAAAGACATAAGCAAGTGGCTCCGTCGGAAAACTTAAATGTCTATAAGAACCGGTGAGAAAGAAAAGAATAATAACAAACAAAGAGGCCCAAAGATTAAATACCACTGCCGTTGCCCTCGGATACGGTGAGTCGGAAGCAATTTTTCTTTGGACTAAATTTAAAGAGGTGAAAAGTATAACGGAACCTAAAGCGTAAGTAACCCAACTCATGGGGGTAATTATAATCTAAAATTGACAGGGGGGTTTGGATGTGATTGACTAAGTTGTGGGGAAAATCTGGCTGATTGTAATTCTTTTTGTCGGCGCGCTTGGCCTTGGTTTATACTTCGTCCGTCCCTCACCTCAAAACTATCCGGTTTCGGTCCCAACTGCCGAAAAAGAAAAAGACGCCGATCTTTCAGCTTTGGAAAAATACTGCAAAGAAGAAGTTTTGAAACTCCCCGTTGCCCCCTTTACTTACGATTCCAAAGAAGGGCCGAGGACTTCGGGTGCCATGCCGTGGATTTCGCAATTTATGCCCGAAGACAGACGCATAAACCAGCACAAAAGTTGCAGCATGGCCTATTCCTTTAACGGCAAAATTGCCTACGGGGAAATGGGCCAGAACTATCCGATGTACACTGATAAATTCAATGCGGCTGTTGTTTCCAGATTGTCGACAAAAATCGGCCCGCCATGGGAGAGAGTTTATGGAGACAACATAAAAGACGGAGCATTCCCTATGGTTTACAGACGGGAAAATACCCAGATGGGAACTGTGGATTTTATTGATGTTTTCAGCGGCGGATTAACCCTTTATCTTAAAATTAACACTTATTACAAATAGTTGGGATTAACGGTTACTTCTCGTAGGCAACAAAACGAACATAAAAAACGTTGCCGCCAAAATCGGCTGTGACAAACTCCGTTGTGCCGGCATCCTTGTTTTCCCTTGTAAAGGCTAACGGGAAACCGGGGTAGCTATATCCTGGTCGGCCTCTTTCATCCTTCCCAAGCGGAGATATTTTTTGCCAGCTTTTATCTATCGCTTTTGAGAAGACGAGGTCGGCGTTTTCTTCGAAAGCATTATCCAGTTTTATATTCATCCCGTATTCCACACCAAGAGAGGCATAGGCTTCTTTGGGGTCATATTTATACCAAAGAGCGCACGTTTTGGCTTTGTAGAATTTGTCGGTCGGAATCCTCTTCTTAAGAGAGACATCAGGGATGGCATAGGCGTGGACATCACCGTCAAGGCGGGTATATTTGAATGGGGCAACAGGTAGCTTTTTAACTTCTTCACGGCAATATTTTTCTAACCATTTCGGATCAGTTTTATCAACTTTAGCTGTTTCTGATTGAGAGACAAGGATCTCCTTTGTGGCCGGAGATTGGATAAGTTTTCCTTTTGCCGTCATATAGGCCACAAAAATTACAACAGTTATAACAGTTAGGCCAATCAGATATTTAATCATAAGTCCAGTCTAAAGGTTTTAAGGATTTCCTGCAAGACTTCTTGGTACAACGGGAACTTTAAGACCAATGGGAAAATTAAGAGAGTGACAAGAAGAATTAACAAATACTCCATGTATTTAAGTTAGCAGTTGACAGTTCGTTTGACAAGATGAATACTACTTGTAACTTATGCGGCTGCCCAAAGATAAGCAATTTTCCCGTCGGGGGGCATTTCCCCTCTTACTTCTTTTACTTGTCGGCGTTGTTGTCCTTGTTTCCGGGGCTTATCTTGTGAGGGAACAATTTTTAAAGGAGGGCAAGAGCGGAAAAACCGCTTATGATCAGAACAAAATTCAAGAACAGATAGACAATCCCCAAAAGCTGCCTGAAGTTAAGGAGGAGCCAAAAGGGGAAATGGCCGTGGGACCATATGTTTATAATGGGAGCGCAGCGGGGGCGACATCTGTTGCCACGCCGTCGTTTTCCATTGTCCCTCCGGTCGGTTGGGAGAAATTTTCCCCCGGAGGGTCAATTCTTGTTCAGTTCAAATCAACTGAGGAGGATCGGGTGGACCAGGAAGACGGGCTATTTGTTAAATCGAACGCCCAAATTTCGGTGGGGGTTCAAAGCATGCCGGGAAAAAGTTTGGAGGAAATTCTTCCCTTAATCAAAAATACTGTGCCGACAAAATATGATAAGGTGACGGTCATAACTGAGCGAAAGACCAAGTATGCCGGCCAGGATGCCTATTATTTTGAAGTGGAGTTGGCCAGCAAAGGGGTGAGCCTATATTCCGCCGATTATTATATTTATACCAATGGCTATGTTGTCCATACTGCCGGAACCGCACTTAAAGAATTTTGGAGTAAGAGGGGACCAGCCATTTCCGGTTCGCTGGCCACTTTTCGGTTGCTCTAAGTTTCCTATTGACAGGGGATTTTGCCGGTGTTCTAATGAAAGTAGTGAATAAAAAATCTGCCCGACGAGGAATCGCCGCATTACCTATTATTATTGTTGTGGCGGTGGCAATTGGGGCAGTGGCCGTTCTTTCCGCAACGGGCGCTTTAAAATTTTCCGGCTATGTTCGCGTTGATAAACCTCAGGGGAGTTCTCCGGAAGTATCTGAGACTCCCACTCCCACTCCGACTCCCCAGCAGGCAAAAACTTCTGCGGCTCTGGCAGTTGAGTCGTACCAGAATGCCAACTTCTCCATTTCCTATCCCGAGGGTTGGAAACTTCAGGAATCAGGTAGTATGGTGGCCATAACTCAGGCGCAGCCAAGCGCCGGGTTGTTAATAATCACTAACCCTGTCGGGTCTTTGGCGGGAGCAAAGCTATCCACTATTGCCGATGCCAATAAACTTGTGGCTAAGGGGCAGTTTAAAAATGCCAATTTCTTAAAAGAAGAAGAGACAATGCTTAACGGGCAAAATGCCTGGAGGTACGAATTGACAGCCAACAACGACGGCACGGATATCAAGGTCGTCTACTATGTGTTGGCCGACTCTAAAAACATGTATATCCTCATTGGCACAGCTTCGGTGGAAAACTGGACTAAGCTTGAAGGGACACTCGCCGCCTCCCTTGAGACTTTCAAATTAGAACAATAGAGTCCTTCTTAATGAGGAAAAAATTAATTCTTGCCTTATTATTTCTAACCTCTCTTATATTTCCTTCGCCAATTTATGCCGCGACCCGTACAGTTTGTGCAACGGGGTGTCAGTACTCTAGTATTGCCGGAGCGATAACGGCCAGCGCGCAAGATGATACCATTTCAGTATCAGAGGGGGCATACAATGGCTTTATCCTCGGGAAAAAAGTTACAATTACCGCGGCAAACTTTGATGCCGCGGATCCGACAAAAAACACGACCAATATAAATGGCCAAGTGATTATTGATACCGGGGGCAGTTGGGCCTGGGACCAGGGGCCAATTGTTCGGGGGTTTCACATAAACGCTGTCGGCCCGGTTAATCTCAAGTCACCCGCGACGATTGAATATAATTACATTACCGGTGGCGGGGATCACGTCAGTATCTCCGGAAGCGGGGGAATTATACGGGGGAATAGAATTCAAAATGCCGGGGATGACAATATTGATATTGATAATCAAAGCAAAAATCTCCTGATAGAAAATAATTATCTTTTAAATGCCGGTGAAGAAGGGATCGAAATGAGGCAACAACCTTCTACAATGTCGCAGCGGATAGATGTAATCGTCAGAGGGAATAGAATTGAAGGCAATCCCAGTGACGGATTTCAAATTATGGACTACGGGAATTTTTCCAACCGACGTTACATTTTTGACCGCAATCTGTTTATAAATAATAGCAAAGGGGGGATTGCGATTATGCCAAGTAATATTACCAAAGAAGATCTTTCCGGGGCGGCCATGCCGGAACCGATGTATGTGGTTAATAATACTTTTGTCGGAAACTACGCCGGTATCGCCGGCGGGGCAAATGCTGTGGTAATTAATAATATTTTTTCGGGGCAAACAGGGTTTGATTTAAAAAATGTCAACGGAAAATCGGAAATTAAATATAATTTATTTTTGGCTACCCCAAAATTGCAGGGCACAAATAATTTAAACCAGGCGACAACTTTTACCGGAAATCCATTATTGACATCAAACTACACTCTTTCTCAAGGAAGCCCGGCCATAGATATTGGGATTGCAACGTATCAGTATTCTTATGTTTACGACGGATCCGGCGGTGGCACGGCGCAAACATTTACTGATTACGTAATAAATTTAGCGGCCGGACAATATAACGGCCTGGCGCCTGATTTGGGGATAGGCGAATACGGCGGCGTATCCGGTAAAACTGGCGATGTAAACTCTGACGGGCAAGTCAATATTTACGATCTTTCTATGGTTGTTGCTAATTTTAATAAAACCCCGATAACAAATGCGAAAACTGATGTAAACAGAGACGGCGTTGTCAATTTAGCTGATATTCGGTTAATCATCACCAATATCTTAAATTGATCACTTGATAAGCGATCAATCTGGTGGTTAAACTTTCTACCTGGATACTGCCCCGGGGATATCTTCCCAATCGCGAATTTTCCTTATTTTTAAATTCTTGGCCCAAACGTTTTTCAACACCGACAGGTCAGCTCCCAAAACTTTTGCCAGTCCCAACAGAGCGACGGTGTCTTTTGGAAAGCACTTTCCGCCAAACCCGCGGTCTGTGGTTATGTCAAAATGTGAGTCATAGATTCTTTTATCGGCGACCACCATTTTCTTTACCTCTTCATATTTAATTCCCAATTTCTCACACAAATCAAACATCTCGTTGGCAAAGATAACCTTGGTGGCCAAATAAGTGTTGGCCATGTACTTGACCATTTCCGCCGTCACCGGATCAGTCTGAAAAATTTTAGTTTTAGGGAAACTTTCCCGGTATAAATCCACGACTCTTTGTCTGACCCAGTCAACATCTCCGCCAATAATGATTCGATCGGAATTGACGAAATCATCAAGATAATTTGCCTCCGTTAAAAACTCCGGATTAAAAGCAATCTCTTTATACTTGTACTTTTCTCCCAATCGGCGGGTGGTTCCCGGAATTATTGTGGATTTGATTACAATAATTGGCGCCTTTTTAAACTTTCGGGCCAGTTTGATAATATCACCGACAACTTGTTCCACAATCGACAAATCTATTTTTTGGTAATTGGCGTCCATCGGGGTCGGAACGGCGACAAAAATAATTTGAGATTTATTTACAACCTGGGAAAGTGTTTGTGATGGGAGGAATTTATCGTGAATTAGAACCTGGTTTTTCGGTTTAAAACCATACTCTACAGCTTTACCGACGTACCCATATCCCACGACGCCAATTGAGGACATACCGGTATATTAACACAACTTTTCTAAAAATTGAGTCTATAGAGAAGCTTTGGATATTTTTAAATTGCGTTGGTGTAAAAAACGGTTGATAATTTTATAAATATCCAAGTCAAATTTAATTTCCTTATTAATTTCATCGTCATACGATTTCCTCGTCCCCAGATAGCACCAGTTATCTATAATGTGCTGTTCAGCGTTGTCGTCGTCAGTTTTTTCTTCAATCATAATCGGCCCATTAAATGGCCACCGCTGTAATTTCAGGTTGGCAAAAGCGATAAGGAGACGGCCGTTATAAAGTGTCGGAGATTCCAGTTCCAGACAGGCACCCCTACATTTACCTATGCTGTACCCAAAACAAGCGCCTTTGCCACTTTGTAACCCCATTAACTTTTCGCAAAGTCCCTGTTCTTTACAAACGGCTAAAAGAGAATTTTTTGCCTGTGACCGGCTTTTAAAAATTCCCAAAATATTTTCCAGGGAATCGGTTTCGATACCATCTGTTTCTTCCAGAACAACTTTGTAATATTTATCCTTAACAAGTTTCGCGATGATAAATTTTTGTGTCTTTCTTAGCTGACGATTGTAGAGGGGCTTAAGTTTTTTGACCAATTCCGATTCTTTAAAAAGGGCTCCTATTTCGCCGGCGGTAATTATCGTTTCCACGCTTCCCACCTGTAGGGATATCTTTTGTTCAGTTGAGGATAGGGCATCACCGGCAAAGTGAGAGAGAACCCGGTCGCGGATGTTAACTGATTTTCCCACATATAACGGCAATCCCTCTTGGTTATAAAAAATATAAACGCCCGGAGATTCAGGGAGCCGGTCTAGGGTGTCGGTGGTTAAATTAATGGGAATACTTGGCCGTTTCATGACTTTGGCAACCGCTTCTTCAAAATGCTCTTTGGGGAAAAATTCTGCGGCTTGTTTGTAAAAATCCCAACAGACCCAGGCGTCGTCAAAGGCCCGATGCCGGCGGGGACAGGTAATTGCATGCCGTTTAATAATTTCATCCAGATTGTGTCTTTTAAACCGGGGGTATAAAACCCGGGATAATTTAACCGTGCATAAATTCTTGGCGTTAAAAATTAATTCCTGCCGGGCAAACTCCTGTTTAACAAAACCGTAATCAAACCGGACATTGTGGGCTGAGAAAACACAGTCATCTAAAATCGATAACAGGTCTTTTTTGACATGAGAAAAAGTGGGAGCATGATCCACATCCTTAGCGGAAATACCGGTTAACGCCTCAATTTCTTTGGGGACATAGGTTTCGGGGTTAATAAGGGTTTGAAATTTATCAACAACCTTGTTGTTTTCAACTCTTATAACCCCAATTTCAATTATCCGGTCACGTTTGATGGATGTCCCGGTGGTCTCAATATCCACAAATGCAATTTTTTTGCCTTTCACTACCCTCTCAAAGAAGAGCTTATTTTTTTTTGATTAACTAGTAGTTTAAAGATATTTTGTAAAACATTGTTGGTTATGGAATAATATTAATTATGGCGGCAAAACCGACAGCAGATTTAATCGAAGAACACGGCGGCATAATGCTTATGCTTCTTATTATGGGCAAAGTCGCTTCAAAGCTCGAAAAAGACGAAACTATTGAACAGGATCACTTAAATAAGATTGTCGAATTTTTAAGAAACTTTGCAGATAAATGTCATCACGGCAAAGAGGAAGGAATTTTGTTTCCCGAACTTTTAAAGCTTTCTGAAGATAAAAAAGTTGTTAACGAACTTTTAGGCGATCACAAAACTGGAAGAGATCTGATAAGGGGAATTGGAGATTCGATTGGTTCATATCAGACAGGAAGCCCCGATGCCTACCACATTGCTGTTAACTTTAGGGAATACATCCATATTCTGACAAAACACATTGAGAAAGAAAATGAAATTCTATTTCCAATGGCCGATAAACAATTATCGCCGGAAATGCAGGAGGTAATCGGAGCCCAATTTGTAACGCTGGAAAAAGAAGTCATTGGCGTTGGCAAGCATGAACAATACCACGGCTGGCTGGACGAGTTGAAAAAGATATATCTGGTTTAGTTATCCCTCTCCGTGATTAATTCTCCCTAACCGTTTCGCCAGGCTCAAAGGCATACTCATTACGGCTCCCGCCTCAAGGAGAGTACAGATTATCGGAGTTTTCTGTCCCCAGACAATTACCGTTTCTCCCTTCCTGACATTACTTTCTGCCAAAAGTTTGCCAATACCGACAGTTTCAAGATCGTCGTGAATGTGGATTTCCCGCATTGAGGTAATTGTACTATAATTTAGGTTTATGACACCGGAAAATGAAATGGGTTTGCACCCTCCATCAAAAGTTAAAGAACTTCTTAATTCTGCCCACCTTAGACAAATTAGACCGGGAGACATTGGTAACGCGGAAATAATTCTTCAAACATTTCCCGATCTTGCGGGAGATCCAGAATTAGGAATTGGCAATGATGGTGATTGTCAATCATGGGTTGGTGATTGGGGTTGGCATCGGAAATTTTTGCGTGAACACAATATTACTTATTGATGAGTATGAATTTTATCCCTATACTTTTAATTGTATGGGGAAAATGTATGTTGTCAGACACGGAGAAACTGATTTTAATGTCCAGGGGCGTTATCAGGGGAATTTGGAGACACAGTTAAACGATGTCGGGAAAAAACAGGTTGGCGATTTAGCCAAGGTTCTTTCTAAATATAATTTGGACTTAATAATAACTTCCCCGCTTGCCAGAACTCGAGAAACTGCCCAGGCAATTTCGCAATTTCATGCCGTTGAGGTTTTGATCGAGCCGCCTTTTATGGAAAGGGGTGTCGGAGTGTTTCAGGGTTTAACAAGAGAGGAAATAAAAATGAAATTTCCCGATCTTTGGGAGAAAAATGTCATCAAACTTTATAACGACGCTCCGCCCGGCGGGGAATCGATAAGGCAAGTTGAAGAACGGGTTGTCAGAACCCTCTTGGAATTAAAATTAAAGTACCCGGATAAAAATATATTAATTGTTACCCATCTATTTATTGCCAGGGTAATTTATATGCATTTTAATAAGCTGTCACATGACACCGCCTCAGCCTATCTTTTAAAAAATGCCGGAATGGACACGTATGAATTTTAAATGCCGCTAATTGGGGCTTTTAATAATTTTACCCCCGGGGCCAATGCGTGTTTCCAACTTAGGACGGATAGTGTGTCCCGAAAGGACTAAGCACTGTTTGGTTGTGTGAACCTTTTTCGGACAGTTGTCGTCCCTGACTGGTTCGCCGTTGGGAGTTGAAAGCAATCTATCTCCGATCGTTCTGCAATAATAAGCCTGGGGAACACGACCCTCCTTAGGTAACAAACAGTACGGACATAACTCACCCGGCATACTTGAATTATATAACCTCGGGTCAAATCAGACGCGAATTATCTAAACCGCAGACCCCTTGTAAAACCGTAAAAAGGAGATAATATTAATATATGGAGCTGGGGAATTTTTTTCAGGTTTACGTAAATTACCCCGCAGTTTTACTTTCCGCTGTTGCCGGTATGGTGATTGGCTTTCTCTGGTATGGCCCCTTATTTGGTAAACAATGGATGAAGCTGACCGAAATGAAACCGGACAAAAAAATGGTCGCCGATAACCAAATGACGACAACCTATACCCTTATGTTTGGATCCCTTTTGGTCATGGCCTACGTTTTGGCCCATTTTGTTTGGTACGCGGCCCCCGGATCTTTGACTCTTTTTATTGCCGTTAAAACTGCAGTTTGGGCCTGGTTGGGCTTTGTGGCGACGTATGCTTTGACCAAATTTCTCTTTAATCCCAATAAACGTCCGCCCTTAATGCTTCTGGCCATCGATACCGGTTACTATTTGGCAACTTTAATGGTCATGGGTTTAATCTTTGGCTTTCTTCGATAATCTGCTAACATTAAATTGTGGAAAATATTACCCGAATTGCCAAATATTTACGGTATTTAAGTTTGGCTTCAACGAATGTGGCCGGATCCGGACACCCCACCTCCTCTTTGTCTGCCGCAGACCTCATGGCCGTCTTACTTTTCGGTGGTTTTTTCCGGTCTAAACTCGAGGATCCCAGTTTCCCAAACAATGATCGGTTGATTTTTTCTAAAGGGCACGCTTCACCACTCTTTTATGCTCTTTGGGTCGCAGCCGGAGGTATAACCGAAGAAGAACTTATGACTTTGCGGCAGTTTAACAGCCGGTTGAGCGGGCATCCGACACTTGATTTTCCTTACACCGAAGTTCCGACCGGATCATTGGGACAAGGATTATCTGTCGGGGTGGGCATGGCTATAAATGCCAAGTATTTAGACAAGTTACCTTACAGGACCTATGTCTTATTGGGAGATAGCGAAATGGCCGAGGGCCAAAATTGGGAAGCGGTGCAACTGGCTTCCTTTTATAAACTGGATAATTTAATCGCCATTTTGGATGTCAATCGTCTGGGCCAAAGAGGTGAGACGATGCTTGGGAGTAACGTGTCTGTTTATCAGGAAAGACTTCGGGCTTTCGGTTGGGAAACAATTGTGGTTGACGGGCATAATCTGCATGAAATAGGGGATGCTTTTACCAAGGCCCAAACAGCCAAAGATCGTCCGGTTGCCGTTATTGCCAAAACTGTAAAGGGCCGGGGGGTGTCTTTTCTTGAGGATAAGGAAAACTGGCACGGTAGGGCTTTAAATGACGAGGAGTTATCCATTGCCCTTACAGAACTGGGAACAATTGACAAGACGGGACGGGGGAAGTTTTCCCCACCGGAGGAACTGTTACCACAGAATGTGACTCTTCCGGTCGTTACCGTTTCGGAGAATTACCAGGAAGATTTCTCCACAAGGCAAGCCTATGGCCACGCCTTGGTAGAAATTTACCAAAACTTTCCCGACATGGTGGTTCTTGATGCGGAAGTGAGTAATTCCACCTTTGCGCAAAATTTTAAACAAGCTTACTCTTCCCGTTTTTTTGAGATGTTTATTGCCGAACAGAACATGGTCTCGGTGGCCCTTGGTCTTGCCGCCCGGGGAAAAATTCCTTTCGTCTCTACCTTTGCTGCCTTTTTCTCCCGGGCATTTGACCAAATTAGAATGGCCCAGTATGCCGGGGACATGGCGAACATTAAATTTGTCGGGTCTCATTGCGGGGTGTCAATTGGGGAAGATGGCCCGTCGCAAATGGGACTTGAAGATATTGCCCTTTTTCGTGTTATTACAAACAGCGTTGTTTTATATCCGGCGGATCATGTGGCCGAAGAGAAATTAATAGAAGAAGCGGCGAGACATAAAGGAATCGTTTACCTTCGCACGTCGAGAAATAAAAGAAAACCAATTTATAACAAAGAGGAAATCTTTCCAATCGGAGGCAGCAAAATTTTGAGGGAGAGCCGGGAGGACAAAGTCACTGTTGTTGCCGCCGGAGTGACTGTATACGAAGCCCTTAAGGCTTATGAAAAATTAGCCGGTGAAGGCATAAAAACCCGGGTTATTGACCTTTACTCGATAAAACCGGTGGATAATGTGACTCTGGAAAAAGCCGCAATTGAGACCCGGGGAATACTTGTGGTAGAGGACCATTACCCTCAAGGGGGAATAGCGGATGCGGTCAGGTCAGCCATTTGTAATTTGGCCACTCCGGTTTATTCTCTGGCCGTTAATAAAACTCCTCGTAGCGGAAAAGCCGAAGAGTTGTTAACATTTGAGGAAATTGATGCTCAGGCCATAGTTTCCCAAGTCAAGAAAATCTTAAGTTGAAAACAAAAACATTATGAAGTTACTGTATAAAGATATAAGTCTGGTTTCCGAGGAAAAAATTGCCAAATACCGGGAAAAGCTGGCCGGTTATCTTGACCATTTATGTGAGGTTAGTTTAAGAAATAATTATGACGACCCCGAGAGTTCCTTAAATTTACCCTTTGACGAAAGTCTTTTAAAATCTGTCAGGGATTTAAAAGAAAAGATGGTAACGCCTCAGCTTAAATATATCATTGATATTGGTATCGGCGGCTCAAGTCTAGGGACAAAAGCAGTTTACGATGCCCTCTTTGGCACCTTTGACATTCTCCTGCCGAAACGTTATCCGAAAATGATTTTCGCCGACACGGTCGACCCCGAATTTATGGGAAAATTGTTCCATCTGTTAAAATCTGAGAATTTGGTCCCGGAAGAAGTGCTGCTTTGTGTGATTAGTAAATCCGGCGTGACAACGGAAACCCTGGCCGATTTCGAAACTGTTTTCTCACCCGATTTAGCTTCTAGGGTTGCGGTTATTACCGATTCAGATTCTAAGCTCTTCCTTTCTGCCCGAGAGAGAAGTTTCCCCGTCCTTCCTATCCCGAAACTTGTCGGCGGTCGTTTTTCGATTTTGTCGGCTGTGGGACTATTTCCCCTATGCGCCTGCGGTGTTGACATATCAGCCCTTATTGACGGGGCAAAAGCCAGCCGGGCAGATCTTGAAACACCGCTTATTTCCGCGGCCGTGTTATACGAAAATTGGTGTACAGGCAAAATTATTAACAATAACTTTTTTTTCCATCCGGAACTTGAGTCCATAGGGAAATGGTACCGGCAACTAATGGGGGAAAGTTTGGGGAAAAAAGGCCTGGGGATAATCCCTGTCGTTTCAGTCGGTTCGACGGACCTGCATTCCATGGGACAGCTTTACCTGGGCGGCCAGAATAATGAGACAACCACTTTTGTCTCGACTCAGGAGATGGGGAAAATTATGGGAGCGATTTTATCCGGAGTTAAAATCGCTTATCAAAAGCACAATCTTCCATTCATCGAGGTCGTCCTTGATGATTTAACCCCCAAATCACTGGGAGAATTTTTTCAGTTTAAGATGATCGAAATGATGTATTTGGGACAACTCATGGAGGTTAACACTTTTGATCAACCTAACGTGGAATCCTATAAAATCGAGACTCGGGAGATATTATCAAAAGGGTAGTTTCACTGAAACGGCAGTGAACCGGTTTGTCAGTCATGTTTTAATGATTTTAACTTTTGGGCAAAAAGCGCGGGATCTTTAAAAAGATAGGAAGTGGAGACAAGACGGGTAGCTCCGGCGGCGATAACCGTCTTTGCCGTTTTCTCGTTTATCCCTTCGTCCACTTCGATGGGAAGATTCGGGCGGAGGTTACGAATGGCGCGGATTTTGTCCAGATGCTCCGGGTGCAAGGGTAAATTGCTGGCTCCGGCTATGGCCATCATGATCAGGACAAAGTCCAGTTTATTAAGGTAGGGTTCGATTGCTGAGACGGAACTCGGGCCGTCTATGGCCAGGCCAACTTCCAGGTTGTATTTACGTGCTTGGGCTATAAATTGTTCCAGGTTATTAGCCTCAACATGGCCAATGACCCTTTTAAATCCGGCTGCAGATAAATCCGGGATCATGTCGACCGGGTTAATAACCATCAAATGAGCTTCAAATGAAGCTTTATTCGTTACTGTCTTAAAACGGGCCACGTCCAAAAATGAGACTGTCGGAACCAAAATTCCGTCAGCGAAGTCGATCTGAACCCAGGTTACCTGGGGGGTGGCTACCAGGATTTTATTTTCAATTGCCGGCCAGTCTTTTTCGAATATTCCGGGGATAATCTCAATCATATTTGGCAATTTTTTCCAATCGTCTTACGTGGCGCTCAATATTAAGAAACGGGGTTTTTAAGAAACTGGTGATTAACTCTTGGGCTTTGTCCTCATCAGTATAATCAGAGGCTAAAGCCAAGATATTTAAATCTTCATCCTCCCGGCCGTTTTTGACCTGGTTTGGGGTAAAACCCAGACAACAGCGGGCCTCTTTAATTTTATTGGCGGCAATGGTTACCCCCACCCCGGAACCGCAGATAACGATACCTTTGGAATCCGGTTCCCGGCGGACATTTTCCGCAACGCTTATGGCGTAATCGGTGTAATCGTCGTTGGGGTCAAAGATTGCCCCGCTCTTGTCGATGACTTCGTGGTTAAGATTTGTCAACCAGGTTTTGAGGTTTTCTTTAAGTTGGTACCCGCGGTGATCGGTGCCGATAAAGATTCTCATGAAGAAAAGTTTATCACTTATGGGTAAATTATGGTAGACTTGCGAAGTGAGCCAAACTAAGGATAGTGAACCGCCGCGTCGAATTCCTGTACACGAGATTATTTTCAAAATGGATGATGAATATGCACTTTCCGAACAACAGATTTTAACTCGCGAGTTGGAAAAATTAAGACTTTTAGGTGAAGAATTTCTCTACTCAGGTTACTATCCCCGTTTAAACAGTCGGGTTCTTACTACCAGTAATTATCTCTCATCAAAGAGCCCGGATGTAAATAAAATTTGGGCCTGTACACTAATGACCCCGCCCGAAGTTGAAGAAAAAGGAATTTGGCATACTGACGGGAAACCAATTTTTGATTATGGGTTTACTTTCAACGGTAATCCCTACGGAATGATTGCAGTTTATGATCGAAGTCAGTTTGAATGGCCTACGGAAATCGGAGATGATGGCCAGCCGTTTATATTTGCAGCTCAGGGTAAATACCAGTTCAAGCATCCGGAAAATAAATTAGCGGCTCTTGTGGCAGTTGTTAAGATTATTACCCGTTAACCAATGGTTCTTTCCCCGGATTTTTTGCGGGTGGCGGAGTCGATAACTCTTTTCCCGACAACAATATCCTGTTTGGTTTGGGCGGAAAGAGGGATCTTTGAGATTTTGGCTGTTGGAAACCACCCGAAAGTAAGATTTTTTATCGGGGAAAATTCCTGGAGCTTTTTTATCTCGGCATAGGAAATAAAGTGTTTCCCCCCATTGACCGGGTAATCATAAATCGGGCAAAGTTTCTGTCCGAAAATTTTTCCGTCAGTGGCATCAATTAAAGTCCACGTTGAATTTTGATCTGACGAATCTTTTTGCAGAAGTATCTGCTGGGACTTTGGGTGATATATAAAACCGCCGTAATAATTATTGTTAGTCAGTAAGGTCATTATACCACAAGTTATTGACAATTTGGATTCAGGGTGATACAATACTGAAGCTGCTTAACTTTAAGCTCGTTTTAAGTTGGTAAGATAAAGGTACCTCAGATTTTTTTCATTTGTATCTTTTCTTCAAATTAATTACTACTTCACCGTTGGCAGCAAAAATAATGCAATACACAGCAAATAAATTTCGTGGGCGTCATAACCCAAAAACTTTTGATCCGACTAATTTTATAAGTAAATTGGCTGGTGATTTTAGTGCCGAGCCTAAAGTAGAATTTACCCCGGTCCACCGCTTTGCGGACTTCGCGATTGCCGACACCCTCAAAAGAAATATAATAAGTCGTGGATTTAGTGAGCCTACCCCGATTCAGGATGAGGCTATCCCTCACATCTTGGAGGGACATGATGTTGTCGGCCTGGCCAATACCGGGACAGGGAAGACTGCAGCTTTTTTAATTCCTTTAATAAATAAAGTGGTGAGCGACCGGTCGCAACGCGTGTTAATTATTGCCCCGACCCGGGAACTGGCCGTCCAGATTCGCGATGAACTTACTCAATTTTCCGCCGGATTAAACATCGATTCTGTTTTAGCCATTGGGGGAGTACATATCGGTCCGCAGATAATGAGGCTTAGGAGAAATCCCCAGTTTGTCATTGGGACACCGGGAAGGCTTGGGGACTTGGAACAAAACCGGGCATTAAATTTTACCCAGTTTAATAATATCGTTCTGGACGAAGTTGACCGGATGCTTGACATCGGTTTTGTCCGCGAGATTAAATACATTATTTCCCGGCTTCCGGCAAACCGCCATTGTCTCTTTTTTTCAGCCACTCTTACAGTGGGCGTTACGGCGGTCATGCAGGGGTTTTTGAGAAATCCGGTGATGATATCCGTCAAATCTACAGAAACAGTCAAAAACGTTCGGCAGGAAGTGGTGCGAACGCAGGGACGGGCAAAAATTCAAATTTTGCACGAAATGTTAACTCAAAAGGAGTATACGAAAGTTCTGGTATTTGGGAGGACAAAGTTCGGGATGGAAAAATTGGCTAAAGACCTGTCAGACCGGGGTTTCAGAGTGGCTGCAATTCATGGCAACAAAAACCAGAGCCAAAGGCAAAGAGCCCTGACCGATTTTAAAAATAATTATGTTCAGGTTCTTCTGGCAACAGATATCGCCTCCCGCGGACTGGATATTGATGATGTTACCCATGTCATAAATTACGATCTTCCCGAATCACAGGAAGATTACATTCACCGCATTGGTCGAACCGGTCGGGCGAATAAATCCGGTATCGCCGTAACCTTAATTTAACATCCAAAATCCGCTATACTAATATTGATGGCTTGGTATAAAGAAACTTCAAATAAGGTCCTTAAAGAGTTTGGTGTTGCAAAGGAGAGCGGATTGACAAAGAGTCAGGCAGAGGAAAACCTGAAAACCTACGGACGTAACGTTTTGGCGGCCAGAAAGAAAGAAACAATTCCCAGTATTTTTATCCGTCAGTTTAAAAGCCCGTTAATATACATTCTAATTTTAGCGGCCGCCTTGGTCTTCTCTCTTGGCCAAATAACTGACGGATGGGTTATTTTGTCAATCGTCATTTTTAATGCTTTTATCGGGACTTTTCAGGAGGGGAGAGCCCGTAATTCTTTAGAAAAACTTAAGGACTTAACAAAACATAAGGCCCTCGTTTTAAGAAACGGGGAAGATATCCTTTTGTTATCGGAAGAAGTTGTTCCCGGAGACATCATTGTCCTTCGTGAGGGTGACAGAGTTTGTGCCGACGCGAGAATAATTATTGCGGAAAGTCTAAAACTTGACGAAGCCATTTTAACCGGAGAAGCGTACCCCATTGCCAAATCTGATGAAATCATTGAAAAAAATGATATCCCCATCGGTGATCAAAAAAACATGCTTTTTTCCGGAACCTCCGTTGTTTCCGGCTACGCCAAAGCTGTTGTTGTGGCCACAGGAATAAACAGTGAGTTAGGGAAAATTTCCAAAGGGTTACTGGAGACGGGGAGTATCCCCTTGCCGCTTGTTAAAAAGATCACGAGGTTGACCCATTTTATTGCCGCTTCCGTTTTTGGCATTGCCTTTTTTATTTTTATTTTGGGACTGGTAAAAGGTATTGCGCTCAAAGAAATTTTTGCAGCCGTCGTCGGTTTGAGTGTTTCTCTCATCCCTGAAGGATTGCCGGTTGTCGTGACCATTGTCCTGGCAAAAGGAGTCTGGCGGATGGCCAAGGCTAAAGCCGTTGTCCGTCAGATGGCTGCGGTTGAAGCAATGGGAAGTGCTGATGTGTTAATGGTCGACAAAACCGGAACTATAACGACAGGAGAGATGTTAATTAAAGAGCTTTACATGGAGGACGGCCTTTTTCATATTGGCGGCAGCGGTTATACTCCTTTAGGCACAATAATCGGGGGAGCGCCGGAGTCAAAAGAAAAGCTTAATAAAATTCTGTCCCTTACCTATTTGTCTTTGAAGGCAGATATTGTGCTTGATGATGGAATCTGGAAACCGCTTGGTGATCCGACAGAAGCGGCGGTTGCTGCCCTGTGTCGTAAGGCCGGATTTTCCAAAGCTCAACTGGAGGAAAAGTACAAGACAGTTGTTTCAAAACCTTTTGATTCTAAAAAAAGATATTTGGAAGCGCAATTTAAGGATAAAGACCAAACCTGGAGTGTCTTTGTGGGTGCTCCCGAATTTTTGAGTCAGGATCTAAAAATTGACCATAACCTCAAAGGAAAATATCTTAATTTAACAAATGATGGTCTGCGTGTCGTCGGGGTGGCAGTGTACGGACCTTCAAAAAGTCAACTTTATGGCTATGCTCTGTTGGCAATTGAGGAAGAACTAAGGCCAAATGTTGCCCAATCGATAAAGGAAGCAAAAAGCGCCGGACTTAAAGTGGCAATGCTTACCGGCGATTTTCCGAAAACTGCATTGGCAATTGCGACCGAGGTGGGTATTTACGACCCAAGCGACAAGTTTCTTACCGGGAAGGATATTGATGGAATGTCGGTTGAAGAGTTAGAAAAACAGGTGGAGGGAGTGACCGTTTTTGCCAGGATAACACCAACTCATAAGTTGAAAATTGTCAACGCCTTTAAAAGGCGGGGTCACATTGTGGCCATGACCGGAGACGGGGTCAACGATGGCCCGGCCCTGCAGGCGGCGAATTTGGGGATCGGTCTTGGCAGCGGAACCCAAGTGGCCCAAGATGCCTCAGATATTGTTCTTATGGACAGTAACTTTGAAACAATTGTCAGGGCCATTGCTGAAGGCCGGGGCATATATTTAACTCTTAAAAAAGTTATCCTATATCTTCTTTCCACCAGTTTTGGCGAGGCTTTAACAATTGCCGGGACGATATTAATCGGTCTCCCGTTGCCGCTTGTGGCGGCCCAAATTATCTGGCTTAATTTTGTAACCGATGGGTTTTTGGATATATCC
>Ga0155162_108_pt1 | contig 36864 bp, 42 predicted proteins | sample RifCSPhighO2_01_FD_106130 | JGI IMG/M metagenome (GOLD analysis project Ga0155162, IMG submission 106130) | Candidatus Gottesmanbacteria bacterium RIFCSPHIGHO2_01_FULL_42_12
AGGCTGACCCAGAGGATTTGGATAAAAAGCCATACGAAAAAATTTACCCGGTACTCCATTTCCCGAATCAAATTATTTTTAACTATTGCCAGTGTTACTTTAAAATATTTATTCATATTAGTTACCGAAGGCAGAATACCTTTTAACTCCAATCACCCATAACTTATGGTAAATAAAATATATTAAAACCACAAAGATAATTTGCAGAAATAATCCCAAAGATTGTTCCGACAAACTTAACTTCCCAAGTAAAATTTCCATCGGAAATGACAATGAATACCGAAACGGCATAAATGTCGCTAAATTACGAACAAAATCCGGCATTAAAATCATGGGGATTAAAATACCGGAAAATATAATGTGGAGAACATTGTAAAGATCATCAATGGCTGATATATCATCAAACCAAAAGGCTAGACACCCAACGCACATGTCAATTAGAAAATAAATTGCCCCGGCCAAGCCCCATGTCCAAAAGAAAATCACCCAACCAAAAACTGATAAATCAGGCCAGGATGGCTTCAAAATGAGAATTAAAACTACAACCAAAGGAACAGTCAATAATGTTTTCAATCCTTTTTCCCCCAAGTTTTCGCTTATATGAAAATTAATATAGGCAAAAGGTTTTAGGAGATATGGTGAGAGCTTCCCGTGCCGGATATCGCCGGCAATAAACGGAGAAGACCAGGCAGAAACCCAAAGCTGGACAATTAACAGCCAGATATAGTATTGGGCAAATTCTTGGGCCGTCATGGGTAATGATTGGCTTGATGCGGAAACGGCCAGCCAAACTAACAAATAGATCACCGGCTGTGCCGCGTACGACAGTGAATAAATCAGCAAATCACCGCGGTACTCAAAACACTGAATAAAATTCATTTTAATAAGGGCAATTAACTTTTTCATCTACATTGATTTTAGCACTATGGAAGGGTTAAAATCATTTTGTGATTCATATTGCCATCATGAAGAAAAGTTGGGAATTATTGCCAAAGATTTTATCCGGCGAGAAAACAGTTGAAAGCCGATTTTACAAAACCAGACGGACGCCGTGGGGTAAAATCTTTCCCGGCGACACAATCTATTTTAAAAATTCAGGCGAACCGGTGACAGTTAAAGCCGTTGTAGGAAAAGTTGAACAAATTAATATAGATTCCGACATTCGTCGGAATGACATACCCAAAGAAGTTTGTGCCCCGGAAGGCTTTGCCAATCTAATCAAAGACAAAAAATATTGTTTGTTAATTTATTTAAAAAATCCCGAAAAAATTAAACCGTTTGAGATAAATAAAAAAGGCTTCGGGGCAATGTCGGCATGGATTACTCTACCTTCCCGCCGGCTTTTTCGATTTTTGCTTTCGCCCCGGAAGATACAGGGAGTTTGACTGTTAAGGCGACATTCAAATCACCATCGCCTAAAATTTTAACTTTTGTTTCATCCTGATCAACCACTCCTGCTTTCTTTAAAGACTCAAGGGTCACCTCTGAGTTTGCTTTCAAACCGTTTAAAAACTTGACATTGATAATTACGGGTTTTTTATTATTGATTGCCTTATTTTTTCCCTTACCGCGAAGAAGGGGTAACCGTTTAAGCCACGAGGCTTGAAGTGATGACCCGGCAAAAAGAAGCGGAATCTTGCCCCGAGCTTTTTGTCCTTTGGTACCGCGACCGGCCGTTTTCACCTTCCCCGATCCGTGACCCTGCCCCAATCTCTTCGAACGCCTTTCGACAATTGAAGGTAAATTATTTAAACTGAGTACATCTTCTTTTTTTGTCATTTGAGTTGTTTTAATGCTTCTAAAGTAGCGTAGACATTACTTGCCTTGTTTCCCGTTCCCAAAACTTTCGAAGAAATATCTCTGACCCCGGCAAGAGAAACTACCGCCCGAACCGATCCGCCGGCAATAATTCCTGATCCGGCAGGGGCTGGTCTTAACATGATTTTCGCCGCACCAACTTTAACATATACTTCATGAGGAATTGTGGTCCCCCTGAGATTGACAGTAATTAAGTGCCGTTTGGCATAAGAAATGGCTTTTTGTGACGCGGACTGGACGTCATTGGCTTTACCATGACCGACGCCGACACGACCTTTTTTGTCTCCGACAACCGCAAGGACCGCAAACCCCACTTTATTTCCTCCGGAAGTTTTCTTTGAAACCCGGTTTACCTGAATAACTTTCTCTTCAAACTCTTTTGGCATTTGATTATCTATCATATTTTTAAAACTTTAATCCCGCCGACCTGGCGGCCTCTGCTAATTTTTTAATGTTACCATGGAATCGATAACTGTTCCTGTCAAAAACAACATTTGTAACTTTTTGCTTTAGCAGCTTCTCGGCAATTATTTTGCCCGCCTCTTCAGCACTTTTGACCTTGTCGGCTGACGCTAAGGTTTCCCCTTTAGAGTCATCAACCGCCTGGGCGTAAAAATATTTATTAGATCTAAAAACAACCAGTCTTACTTTATTCATATTATTTTGCTCCCGCTCCGGCAGCTTTCGCGGCTTTGCCGGCTTTTCTTCGAACGACTTCTCCTACATATCTTATTCCTTTTCCCTTGTAGGGTTCCGGCGGTTTGACTTTTCTGATTTGAGCCGCTGTTTCTCCAACCCTCTGTTTATCAATGCCTGAGACATTGATTATGTTCTGTTTGACTTCAAAAGTTATCCCCTCCGGGGCGGGAAATTTTACCTGATGAGAAAAACCGACGTTTAAAATGAGCTCTTTACCATTTGTCTCTGCCCGGTACCCGACACCGACAATCTCCAAACCTTTATTCCAGCCCTTAGAAACGCCAAACAAAAGATTTTCTACCAAAGTTCTTGTTAATCCGTGTAAGGATTTGGCTTTTGCTGTCTCGCTCACCCTTTCAACAAGGATTGTGCTGCCATCAATTTTTACGGAAACTTCCGGTCTGTGTTCATAAGATAAATCTCCTTTAGGGCCGGTGGCCGTGACCATATTCCCGTCAATCTTAACGGTTACTCCTTCCATTACTTTAATCGGTTTTTTTCCAATTCTGCTCATATATTTATATTCCAAGCCCTGCCTTAACTACCATATTTTACAAAGTAACTCCCCGCCCAACCTCTTTGCTCTGGCCTCTTTATCGGTCAAAAGTCCCATGGGTGTTGAGATAATGGCGATACCTCTGCCACCAATAACCATGGGAATATTATTTTTATTGACATAAATTCTAAGCCCCGGTTTACTTATTCGGTCAACATCGGTTATGGCGGCCATTTTCTTGTTGTACAAAAGGCCAACTTTCAAGCCGTCCTGATTCTCGATGTTTTTAAGAAATCCGTTTTTAACCAGGACCTCGCATAAAGCGAGAACCAATTTTGATTTTGGTAATTCCACTTGCGCTTTGCGGGACATGTACCCGTTTTTAATGCGAATAATTGCGTCTGATAAACTGTCAGCTACCATGTTGCTCTTATAACTCCCGGAAGTTCTCCTTTATGCGCCAGTTCCCGAAAGCAAAGCCGGCACAGTCCGAATTTTCCTAAATACCCTCTGGCCCGGCCGCATAAATTACACCGGTTTTTATTCCGGGACGTATATTTTTGATCGTGTTTAAATTTTAAAATGTTAGATACTTTAGCCATTTTTTTCAAAAGGAAACCCTAGCGCCTTAAACAGCGCTAGGCCTTCGCGATTATTTTTAGCGGTTGTGGTTATTGTCACTTCCAGCCCGCGGATACGATCTATTTTATCATATTCTATCTCGGAAAATACGATCTGTTCTGCAAAACCCAAAGACAAATTTCCCTGCCCGTCAAGACTTTTAATCGGGATCCCATGAAAGTCCCTAACTCGAGGGAAAACAATCGTCACCAGTTTATTAATAAAGTCCTGCATTCTTTTTCCGTGCAGTGTCACCATAACTCCAATTGGTTCCCCGGCACGAAGTTTAAAGGTGGCGATGGATTTTTTGGCTTTACGAACAGCCGGCTTTTGCCCGGTAATAATTGCTAACTGAGAGGAAACTGCCTCCAGAACCTTTTTATCGGTGATAGCCTCTTTTACCCCGACATTAACCGTCACCTTGAGAGGCCGCGGGACCTGCATGATGTTTTTTAATTTTAATTCCTCTTTTAATTTGTTTTTATCTAAGTTCATATTTCCATTTTGCATTTCTTGCAAACTCTAACTTTTTTACCTTTTTCCAAAAGATACCCTGCTCTTGTAACCATGTGGCACTTTGGACAAATTAAGGCGACGTTAGCCACCGGAAGGGGTCGCGGTACCTCGACAATTTGGCCTTTTTGCCCTTCGGCTCGAGGTTTCATATGCCGCTTAAATAAATTAATTCCGGCAATTACCACCTTTTCTCCTTTGGGAAAAACCCTGTCAATAATTCCGTCTTTTCCCCGATCTTTTCCTTTTAGTATTTTTACTTTATCGTTTTTATGTATTTTCATATTTTTAAAGAACTTCACTAGCCATAGAAACAACTTTAGCAAAGCCGCGATCCTTGAGTTCCCGGGCAACCGGTCCGAAAATTCTGGTCCCCAATGGATTTCTATCTTTCATATCAATAATGACTACTCCGGCGTTTTCGTCAAACCTGATGTAACTGCCGTCGACCCTTTTCTGTTCCTTGGCGACTCTCACAATCGTCACCAGAACCATCTGTGAATCTTTAACCATACCGTTAGGATCTGCCCCGTCAACAACGCATTTTACGATGTCCCCCAAATACGAGAATTTTCTCTTAAACCCACCATAACAGTGAATTACCCGTAATTTATGGGCCCCGGTATTGTCAGCAACTTTTAAAACTGTTCGTCTTTGAATCATATATTATTTTTTTGACTTTTTAACTTTTGTGACTGTAACTCTTTCTTCCTCTTTTTTCACTTCACCCAACACTTTAAAGTTCACTGTTCTTGAAATCGGCCTTGTCTCTTCAATTGTCACCTTGTCACCAACGTTTAAGGCAGACTCTGTATGCGCATTTAATTTCGACACCCGCCGCATAATTTTTTTATACCGGGGATGTTTCACGAACCGCTCGATTTTAACAACCACCGTGTCTTTCATTTTGTTTGAAACAACAATTCCCTCCAACTGTTTAGCCATTTTTTTCTGTCTCCTTTCTGGCGATTTCCCGCCGCAAATTTTTGGCAAGATTTGTATTTTTTTCCTGCCTGGCCCCAATTCTCATCGCTGCCTCTTTTAAACTACTTTTTAATTCTTCTAATGTTTGTTTAGATTTGTTTTTCATATTATACTTTTTCAATAAATTTTGTGGCCACTGATAATTTATGTCCGGCCCGTCTTATTGCTTCCTTGGCTGATTCCCGGGATATCCCACCCATTTCAAATAACATCTTGCCCGGGCGAACAACGCAAACAAATTCTGACACATCACCTTTTCCAACCCCAAGTCTCACCTCGGGCGGCTTTTTGGTAATCGGATGATCCGCAAAAAGCCTTATCCAAACTCTTCCACCTTTGGCCGTATAATGGGTTAAAGCTTTCCGGGCAGACTCAATTTGCTTTGAGGAAACCCACCCTCGCGATGCGGCCATCAAACCGTACTCCCCGAAGGAGATATCACTCCCGCGTGATGCCTTCCCGGGCATTTGGCCCCGGAACATTTTTCTATATTTAACTCGTCTTGGTGTTAAGACAGGCATACCCAAACTTTAACCCCGATGTACCCCGAACGAGTCGGAGCATGCACCTGGGCATATTCAATTTTTTCTCTCAATGTTGTCAATGGTAAAACTCCTTTTTGCACATGTTCAATTCTTGAAATCTCTGCCCCGTTAATTCTTCCGCCGAGTTGAACTCTGGCCCCTTTTGCTCCTGAGGCCATAATTTTTTCGATGGCCTGGTTCATGACCCGTTTGGCCATCATTCTTTTTCCGAGCTGATCCGCAATGGTTTGCGCCATAAATTGAGCGTTAAGATTTGGCTCTTTAACTGCCTCGATTTTCAGGTCTATTTTCTGAGTATTCTTTTCGTCTTTCTTAATCTTTAATATTTTTTCAACAATGTATTTTTTAAGATCCTCAAGACCGGTCCCTCCTCGCCCGATTACCAGTCCGGGTCGGGTGACATGCAACGTCAGATTTAGTTTATTTATCGACCTTTCGATTTCAACTTTTGTCAGTCCGGCGACCTTTAACCTTTTCGCCAGTTCTTTTCTTATATTTACATCTTCCAGAAGGGTCTCCCGGTAACGTTTATCATTGGTCGAGAACCACCGTGAGTCCCAGGTGTAAAATTTTCCGAGTCTAAAAGCGATTGGGTTAATTTTTTGTCCCATTACTTACTCCTTTCTCTTCAAGAACTATTTTTAAATGCGATGTCCTTTTTACAACGGTCCCTCTGTCTGTTCTGGCATTTCTCCCCTTGGCAGCCCGTTTCATTTTCATCCCCTCGTTAATAATTACATTTTTAACGATCAGGGTTTCTGTCCCCACTTTGCCATTGTTTGTCGCATTGGCAAGAGCCGACTCCAAAGCCGAGAGAATCGGCGGGCGGGCGGAACGGTTGACAAATTTCAGACCGGCCATAACCTCGACAACCGGTTTGCCAACCAAATCTTTGGCCAAAATTCTCATCTTTCTCGGACTGACACGGACATTTTTGACAAATGATTTCATATTTTTTTACGTCTTTGTTAATTCTCGGGAAACTACTCTCCCGTGACCGTGGAAATAACGGGTCGGTGAAAACTCTCCAAGCCGGTGCCCGACCATTCCTTCGGTAATAAGAACAGGCACATGAATGCGCCCGTTATGGATAGCAATTGTCACCCCGACGAATTCCGGCGGGATAGTACAGGCCCTCTTCCAGGTTTTAATCGGCGTCCGGTCATTTGACGCCTTGGCCTTTTGAACTTTTAATAATAATTTCGGATCGATGTACGGTCCTTTTTTACTTGATCTGGCCATATTATTTCTTTCTCCTCTCAATTATTAATCGATTGCTGTATTTCTTCGGATTTCGGGTTTTTACTCCCCTGGCTCGTTTACCCCACGGAGTCTTCGGTTGCTTCATGCCCTCCCCGGACCGTCCTTCACCACCACCGTGCGGATGGGTTCTCGGATTTTGAGCGGTACCCCGAACATGAGGTCTTACTCCCCGTAAGCGATTTCTTCCGGCTTTTCCCAAAACAACGTTCTTCCACTCAATGTTATCGAGTTGGCCAATTGTAGCGCGACAGTCACCATTTAGCAACCTGGTCTCACCTGAGGGAAGTTTAACCGTCACCATCCCCTTATCTTTTGCCATGATCACAGCATAACTACCGGCTGATCTGACAATTTGTCCGCCTTTTCCGGCCGTTAGTTCCACATTATGAACCATCTGTCCTACCGGAATTTCGGCTACAGGTAAAGTATTCCCCGTTTTTACTTCCGATCCTTTTCCCGCTACGACTTTTTCCCCAACAACCATACCCTGAGGGTGGAGGATATATCTCTTGTCCCCGTCACGATATAAAACAAGGGAGATGTTAACTGAGCGATTGGGATCATACTCAATTGTTTCGATGCGGCCTTCTACCCCCACTTTATCGCGGCGAAAATCAATTAATCGGTAATACCGTTTTTGACGGCCGCCAATATGATGAGAACTAATGTGCCCGGAATTATCACGGCCGGATTCTTTTTTGAGAATCATAATGAGGGATTTTTCAGGTTCGGTAGCCGTCAAAATCTTTCGGTAATTTAATCCGGTCGAGAATCTGTTATTTGTCGCGCCTCGTAATCTTTTAAGCATGTGCCTCTCCTCCCTGAATATCAAATAATCCTATCTTTTCTCCGTTTTTAAGTTCAATAACTGCCTTTTTCCAAGCAGCTGCTTCTCTTTCCTGCCGGCGTTTTCCCACGCGAACTCTACGGCCTTTGACAATTGTCGTTTTAACCGAGACCGGATGAACCTTAAACATGGTTGCCGTCTCCTGGGCAATCATATATTTGGTGGCCATTTTTTGAACCATAAACGTAAACCTGCCAACAGCGGCATCACGCATGGCCTTTTCCGTGATTATTGGTTTAATTAAGATATTCATGCTTTTTTCTTAGTGACTTTTTTAACGGTTGCCCTTTTAGCAGGCCGGCTAATTTCTTTCTCTTTTTTAACCTCTTCTTTTTCGTCCTTCAGATCAATCTCCTCGTCCCACAAAATCATCCCTGCCCTCATCACTTCATAGGCGTTTAGGTCTGTAACCGGTAAAACCCTGACCCCCGGAATATTCCCAGCTGCCCGATTGACATTTTTCATCATTTTACCGGTGACAATTAACACGTGCTTCCATTTTAGGAATTCTGCCAATTCCCGGGTTTTCCCGGTTAGTTTTGACAGCCCGGAAACCGCCATGACTTGTTTTGCCTTGTTTTTCAAAAAAAGTGCTCCCTTTACGGCGGCTTTTTTCGCTTTACTTGGTAATTTCAGTGTGTAGTCACGCGGCTTTGGACCGTGAGCCACGCCCCCGCCTACAAAAATCGGCGCTTTGGCATCTGAGTGCCTGGCGTGCCCGGTTCCTTTTTGCTTGTACATTTTTCTGTTTGTTCCCTGGACCTCAGAACGTGTCTTTGTGGCCTGGTGGCCTTGTCTTTGATTAGCCCTGTACACTCTGACAGCCTGGGCCAAAAGTAGAGGCGAGCTTTCAGTGCCAAACATTTCTTTATTAAATTTATAATCTTCTATAAGTTTCATATCTTTGTTATTTTTAGTAATCCGTTTTTATATCCCGGAACCAAACCTCTTACAATGAGCAAATTTTCCTCACCTTTTATTTCCACCACCTGAAGATTACGAATGGTAACTTGGTCAACCCCCATGTGTCCGGCCATTCTTTTACCCTTGTAGACCCTACCGGGAGTAGTCGTCTGTCCAATAGACCCGGGGGCTCTCTGGCGATCCGACTGACCATGGGTCTTCGGTCCGCCTTTAAAACCGTGTCGTTTTACCCCGCCGGCAAAACCTTTACCCTTGGAAATTCCCGTAACTTTAATCATATCCCCCGAAATAAAAACATCGGAGATTTGTATTTTCTCTCCGACGTTTTTGTCCGTATCCAGTTTTTTAATAAACTGCGGGGTAATTTTCTCTGTTAAATTAGTAAGCATTCCGGACCATGGCTTGGAAATATTCTTTTTATGGCCGATGGCCACAAGGCTTTTCCCGATGACGACATTAGGATCAACTTTAATATAAGTCACGGGAATTCTTACCCCTTCCGGTGTGTAAGACTGATCTTGCTTTAATTTAAAACCGTAAAATGTGTCCATAAAAAAATCCCGCGGCTGCGGGATCATCCACCCCTACATCCGACTATAACTAGTTAGTGAGTTTAGGGCTAACTAACATTCTCTCAATTTTAACACATGGGCACGGGGAAAACAAGAAGAAACCGACTTTAAAATAAAGGTCGAGAATATGCATTCTGCTTTATAATTGCCTTAGCAATAGCAATCCTATCAGTGGGACGAAAATAGTTACAACCTTCCATCTCTATTGCATTAACTTCCTGTCCATCATGAGGGGATTGGGGATTCCGACAATTTAACACTGTCCCCCACTTATCGAAAAACCTCTTCGTAACTACGCACTTAGAACAACGGCCACATACTTCCAACCTTGCCATTCTTAACGCGGCACCTACTTCATCGTCTTTGAGAAGAGGCCTGGCACCAGGCTCTTCTCCCAAAAGCTTCAGAGCGTATACATGGGCGATACCTAAGTCAATAAATTCATTCTGACCGAGCATTGTTACATTTTTATTTCAATATCCACACCAGCGGGGAGTTCAAGGTGCATAAGGGTATCGATGGTTTTATCGGTCGGTTCGATGATATCAATTAATCGTTTGTGAACAGTGATTTGGAAGTGTTCCTGAGAATCTTTATCGGTAAAGGGAGATTGGCCAACAGTAATTAGGGATTTATCAGTGGGAAGAGGAATTGGACCTACGATTTTTGCCCCTGTTCGAATTGCCGCGTCAAGAATGGTTTGACAAGTCGCATCAAGAACGCGACCATCATAAGCTTTTAACCTGACTCTAATTCGACCTTTAGGCATAAATGTGCAAGTGCGTAAAAAATTACGCTAATATCTTGGTGACGACTCCGGCTCCGACGGTTTTTCCGCCTTCTCTTATCGCAAATCTCATTCCGTCTTCCAAGGCTACCGGTTGAATCAGTTTTACTTTCATTTTTGCATCATCCCCGGGCATAACCATTTCTACACCTTCCTGAAGAGTAACTTCCCCGGTGACATCGGTTGTTCTTATATAAAACTGCGGTCGATATCCGGAGAAAAATGGAGTATGGCGCCCGCCTTCTTCTTTTGTAAGAATGTAAACCTGAGCTTCAAACTCTGTGTGCGGGGTAATGGAACCGGGTTTGGCGATAACTTGGCCTCTCTCCACCTGATCTTTTTCTACCCCTCGAAGCAAAAGCCCGACATTGTCACCGGCCTGACCTTCATCAAGCTGTTTTCGAAACATTTCTACTCCTGTGACCACCGTTTTCACTGTTGGCTTAAGTCCGACAATTTCCATTTCTTCATTAATATGACAAACCCCTCTGTCGATTCTTCCGGTTACGACTGTTCCCCGCCCTTTAATTGAGAAAACATCCTCGACCGGCATTAAGAATGGCTTATCAAGATCCCGAACCGGAGTGGGGATATATTCGTCAACCGCATTCATTAAATCCATAATCTTCTGTTCGTACTCGGCATCCCCTTCCAGCGCTTTAGTGGCTGAACCCATGATAACCGGGGCTTTTTCTCCGTCGAAACCGTACTTGGTCAGCATTTCCCGGACCTCAACTTCTACAAGTTCCAGCATTTCCTTTTTGTCTTGATCTGAACCGCTAAGCATGTCAACCTTGTTCAAAAAGACAACAATGGCTGGGACATTGACCTGTTTTGCCAAAAGCAAGTGTTCCCGAGTTTGAGCCATGGGACCATCGGGAGCGGAAACAACCAGAATGGCACCGTCAACTTGCGCCGCACCGGTAATCATGTTTTTAATAAAGTCCGCATGTCCCGGCATGTCTACGTGGGCATAATGCCTTTTTTCGGTTTCGTACTCGATGTGAGTAATATTAATGGTAACCCCGCGGGCTCTTTCTTCGGGAGCATTATCAATGTCTTCGTATTTCTTAGCTTGTGCCAAACCTTTTTTGGAAAGTACGGTAGCAATAGCGGCGGTTAGCGAGGTTTTGCCATGATCGACGTGACCAATGGTTCCGACGTTAACGTGCGGTTTTGTTCTTTGAAATTTTACTGCGTCTGCCATAATTTAATTATTCAATAAAAAACTCCTTGCGTCAAGGATGAGATCAATTATACAAAACTATTTTTATTGTGCAATAGTCAAGTTTAGCCCTCTACCCCTGTCTTACTGTCCCCACTTTAGCCACAATTTGATCCTGAACATTCTTTGGGACTTCGTCGTAGTGTGACGGTTCCATGTAATAACTTGCCCGACCCTGAGACATACTTCTAAGTTTTGTCGCGTAACCTGACAGTTCTGCCAGCGGAACCAGTGCCACAATAATTGTGGCATTCCCCCTTTGTGACGTCCCTAAAATCTGCGCCCGTTTTGAGGAAAGATCCCCAATAATATCCCCCATAAATTCATCAGGGGTTGTCACTTCAACTTTCATGACCGGTTCCAGAAGAACCAGATCTGCTTTCTTCACCGCGTCCTGAAGGGCCATACTACCGGCAATTTGGAAAGCCACATCGGAAGAATCAACGTCATGATATGACCCGTCAAAAAAAGTAATTTTAATGTCTGTCAGCGGATAACCGGCCAAGACTCCGTTATTACAGGCTTCATGAGAACCTTTTTCCACCGAAGGGATGTACTCTGCCGGGACAGTGCCCCCTTTAATCTGGTTGATAAATTCCCAACCTTCGCCCCGATTTTTCGGTTCAACTTTAATGACGGCGTGTCCATACTGCCCCCGACCCCCGGTTTGTCTTATATATTTCCCTTCACCTTCCGCCGGTTTTTTTATGGTTTCTTTGTAAGCGACCTGGGGCGCCCCAACATTGGTATCGACATTCATCTCTTCTTTCATCCTGCGAACCCAGACCTCAAGTTGCAATTCTCCGACTCCGGAAATAATTGTCTGTCCGGTTTCCTGATTACTTTTGACCTTTATCGTCGGATCTTCCTCCATGACCCGTTGCAAAGCATAAGACAATCTCTCCTGATCAGATTTAGTCTTTGGTTCAATGGCCAGAGAAATAACCGGTTCCGGGAATGTAATCCCTTCGAGTAAAATCGGGTTGTTCTGATCACAAAGCGTGTCCCCAGTGCGAACATCTTTTAGCCCGACAACGGCCACGATTTCTCCGGCGTAGGCCTCATCAATTTCTTCCCGTTGGTTGGCATGCATGAGAAGCAATCGGGAAATTCGTTCCTGGTTTACCTTCGAGGCGTTGTAAATGTAAGATCCCGCCTTTAATGTTCCCGAGTACACCCGCACGTAGTAGAGCTTTCCGACATGGGGATCAAGTTGAATTTTAAAAGCCAGCCCGGAGAAAGGCTCCTCATTTTCTGATTTTCTTTCCACCTCTTCGTTGGTTTTTGGATTAACTCCTTTGACGACACCACGGTCAAGTGGAGACGGCAGATAGTCCACGACGGCATCAAGCAGAGGTTGGACCCCTTTATTTCTTAAGCTCGTCCCCGTGTACATGGGAACTAATTTATAGGAAATAACTGCCGCCCGAAGGGCCGCCTTTAACTCCTCAACACCGGGAACTTCCCCGTTTAAAAATTTCTCCATCAATCGGTCATCTGTTTCCGAAATACTTTCAATCAACAAATCGCGGTATTTTTTGACATCTTCTGTTGAAAGTTCCGAAGGTATCTCCTTTTTAATTTCAAATTTGGCTCCCAGCTCATCACCACCCCAAATAATGGCTTCTTCATTTAAAAGGTCATAAACGCCTTTAAAGGTATTTTCAACCCCAATGGGCAAAACCATAATTGCCGGCTTGACCCCCAACCTGTCTTTAACCGCTTCCACCGTTTTGTAGAAATTAGCTCCCAACTTATCAATTTTATTGACAAAGATAATTCTGGGGACTTTGTATTTATCGGCCTGGCGCCAAACCGTTTCTGTCTGGGATTGGACAGTCTCTTCTGCATCAAGTATCGTTACCGCCCCATCAAGAACCCGCAGGGATCTTTCGACTTCAGCCGTAAAGTCCACATGCCCCGGAGTATCAATTATATTAATTCTAAATTCCTTCCAGAAAGTTGTTGTGGCGGCAGAAACAATGGTAATTCCTCTTTCCCGTTCCTGTGACATCCAGTCCATTTGGGTATTCCCTTCATCGATATCACCGATCTTGTAGCTTTTCCCTGTGTAATAAAGTATCCGTTCGGTTGTGGTCGTTTTTCCGGCGTCAATATGGGCAATAATCCCGATATTTCGGACTTTATCCAGGGTTAACTTTCTATTTTTACTATTATCAGCCATAACATTCTTTCGTTTACCACCGAAGGTGTGAGAAGGCTTTATTGGCCTCGGCCATTTTTATGACGTTATCCCGCTTTTTGATGGCGTTCTCTACTCCATTTTTGGCATCTGTTAACTCCGCTGCCAGTTTTTCCCCAAAAGTATGAAACTCTTTGTTCGATTTTGCTCTGGCCGCATCAATGAGCCAGCGCATCGCCAGATGGTTTTTCCGTTCGCCCCGAACTTCGGAAGGAACCATGTAGGAGGCACCACCAACACGCCGGGACCGCACTTCCATTTTCGGAGCGATAGCGGCTAAAACGCCTTCGAAAATTTTTACTGCCTCTTCCTCTGGGAATTTAACCTTTATAAGGTCCAATGCCCGATAGACCTCTTTGGCCGCAGCCTGTTTCTGGCCGTCGTACATGACCTTATTAATAAACTTTGACAAAGCCCGACTGTTGTAAATCGGATCACCTTCAAGGACAATTTTTTTAACTTTTTTTGATCTTGGCATATGTTTTAATTTTTCTTTGCGCCGTATTTACTGCGGCTTTGTTTTCTTCCTTTAACTCCGGTCGTGTCAAATTTACCTCTGACGACATGGTATTTAACCCCCGGAAGATCCCGCACCCGGCCACCCCGAATCAGGACAATTGAGTGTTCAGCCAATTCATGGCCGATTCCCTGAATGTAGGCAGTCACTTCCTGTTTATTTGAGAGTCTGACTCTGGCCACTTTTCTTAAAGCGGAATTTGGTTTTTTCGGGGTCATTGTTTTGACCACGGTACAAACACCCCGTTTAAAAGGGGCAAAATAGCCGAGAGTCCGACGGGTTCTGGCATTAAAATACTTACGCAGTGCCGTCGCCTTTACTTTTTTTCCGGTTGTTTTTCGGCCTTTTTTAATAAGCTGATTAATTGTCGGCATCTTACTCTAACATCGCTCTTTCCGGTGAGGTCGGTATCAAGCGCCCAATGATAACATTTTCTTTTATCCCAATTAAGGGGTCAATATTTTTTCGGGCGCCGATAGAAGCGTCAACTAAGACATTTGTAGTCTGTTCAAAGCTGGCTGAGGAAAGCCATGAGCTTGTGAAAATAGCGGCCTTGGAAACTCCCATAATACTGACTTCCGCGGTTGCCGGCTCGCCACCTTCGGCCAGGACCCGAGCATTTTCCTCTTCAAATTCAATCCGTTCCAACAACTCGCCCGGAAGCAGTGTCGTGTCGCCACTTGATTTTATTCGAACTTTATCGGACATCTTGCGGATAATAACCTCAAAGTGTTTGTCATTGACCGGGATACCCTGGGATTCATAAACAGCCTGCAGTTCTGAAATAAGATATACCTGGGCTCCCCGCATCCCTTTAATCGCAAGAATTTCCTCAATATCTAAAAATCCGCTCGAAAGTTGTGTACCCGTGGCCACCAAATCGCCATCGGCCACTTTTAAAGTCGAGGTCAAAGGAACAAGGTATTCTCTCTCTTCTGCCGGTTTAATGTTCGTGTTTCTCACTCTTATCTTGTACCCGTCTGCGGTCTCAGAAAGTTCGACTTTCCCCGCAATCTCGGCAATGGGAGACAAAACTTTCGGGCGCCTGGCTTCAAATAATTCCTCTATTCTGGGTAATCCTTGAGTCACGTCCATGGCCACAATTCCTCCTGAATGTTTCGTCCGAAGCGTGAACTGAGTACCAGGTTCACCAATGGATTGAGCGGCAATGACGCCAACGGGGGTACCCACATTGACAAGATTTCTCGTCCCCAGATCAATGCCATAACAAACAGCACAGATTCCGTATTTTGATTTGCAGGTAAGCGGGGACCGGACCATGACCATCTCCGCTTTTTCCACATCAAGCTTGGTAAACCTTGCCTCGTCAATTATCTTTCCGGTAGCAAGTTCAGTTTTACCTAAAATCCTTTGGGCAAAAGAGGCGGACCGTTTTTCATTTCTAAATATCTCTATACCGTCGGTTGTTTTACAGTCATTCTCCCGAATAATGACGTTGTGGGACACATCGACTAACCGGCGGGTAAGATATCCGGCGTCGGCAGTTCTTAGGGCTGTGTCCGCCAGACCTTTTCTCGAACCACGCGTTCCGGTGACATATTCAAAGACTGAAAGTCCTTTCCTAAAATTTGATTTTGTCGGCATGGGAACGATTTTCCCGGTGGGATCGGTCATAAGTCCCCGCATCCCGGAGATTTGTTTGACCGTGTCGCGTGATGCCCTTGTCCCTCCCGATAAAATCAACTGTTTAACAGGATTAGATTCCGGATATTTCTCCCAGGTAAGATCAGTTATTTTGTCCGTTGCTTCAATCCAGTTGTCAACCGATAGCCGGCGCATTTCTTCCAGAGTGATAAGTCCGTTTTGATAATTAGCCTCAATTTCTGTATCTTTATCTTCTGATTCCTGAATTATAACCTCTTTATCTTCCGCCATAACCAGATCAAAAATCCCCACGGAAATTCCGGACGCAGTCGACCCGACGAAGCCGAAATCTTTCAAATTGTCAACCAATTTTGCCACATCTTCATTAGTGCAGTGGTTAATGGCTTTGGCCAAGAGTTTTTTAATTTGTGAAGACGACATGGTTTCGTTAACGAAACGCAAATTTTCCGGCAAAAGTTCGTTAAATAAGATTCTCCCCACGGTCGTTTCGAAAATCTTCCCGTTGTAACGCACTTTAATTTTTTGCCTCACGGAAATTTTCTTATTCTGATATGCCGCGATGGCATCGGAAAAATCGGAAAAAACAGACTCACAGGCAGGAATGGCTTCATCAATGTACGTGTGAAGATAGGTACCCAGGACCATCTCTTTATTCGGAGAGACAACGGGGGATCCGTCGGCGGGTTTTAATAAGTTATGTACCACAAGCATCAAATTTTTGGCCTCTTCTTTTGCGGCATTGGAAAGGGGAACGTGGACAGCCATCTGATCACCATCAAAATCGGCATTAAATCCGGAGCAGACTAAGGGATGAAGTTGAATCGCCGAACCCTCCACCAAGACTGGATAGAAGGCCTGAATACCCAGTTTATGAAGCGTGGGAGCGCGATTTAAGAGCACCGGGTGATCCCGGGTTATTTCTTCCAAAATGTCAAAAACTTCAGGAACTCTTCGTTCCAAAACTGCCTTGGCACTTTTAACGTTGGGAGCAAGCCCTCTGACGATAAGTTCTCTTAAAACAAACGGCTTGAACATTTCCAGAGCCATCTCTTTCGGCAAACCGCATTGGTCGATTTTTAAGTGCGGTCCGACAATAATAACCGATCGGCCGGAATAATCGACGCGCTTACCCAAAAGATTTTGTCGGAAACGGCCCGTTTTCCCTCGAAGCATATCTGATAGTGACTTCAGTTCCTGGGAAGCCGCACGAGATGTCGGTCTTTGAGAAGCGTCAATTAAGGCATCAACGGCTTCCTGAAGCATCCGCTTCTCGTTTCGAAGAATAATCTCCGGCGCTCCAAGATTTATCAAGTGTTTAAGTCGATTGTTCCGGTTAATGACTCTTCTGTAAAGATCGTTAAGATCGGAAGTGGCAAACCGACCGCCGGATAATTGGACCATTGGCCGAAGGTCCGGGGGAAGAACCGGTAAAATCGAAAGGATCATCCATTCCGGCTTAACCCCTGTCCGACGTAACCCGTCGACTACCCTCAACCGTTTAGTCGCTTTCAGGTATCGGGCGCCTGATGCTTCCAGAACTTCCTGACGTAAATCAGCGGCCATTTTGTCAAGATTTTGCTTTGACAAAACGTCCAAAATTGCCTCTGCCCCCATCCCTACTTTTATGAAATTAGAGGCGTTATATTCGTCAAGTTTAATATACTCTTCCTCTGTTAACTGGGTTAGGGGCCGAATGCTTTTGACAAGTTCCGTCAACATCTTATAAATTTCATCAAGCCTCGAAAGCTCAGAGGTTTTTTGCTCATTTAACCTCATCAAGCGCTGTTTGCTTCCAACCTTTATTTCTTCTACCGCAATATCAACCTGCTCCTCAGTTTTTAGTTTTTCCTCAACTTCTTTAACTTTTTTAATCGCCTCTTTTTCTTCTTGGGCAACTTTTCCCTCATAATCTTTAACCAAAGATTCTTGGCGATCACTCATTGTCACCTTTAACTTTTTCAAAATATCTTCCTTTTTCTCTTCCTCAACATCTAAGACTAAATAGGAGGCAAAATAGATAACATTTTCCAAAGCCCTTGACGGGACATCCAAAAGTAAGGAAATTTTGGAAGGAATACCTTTGAAATACCAAACGTGAGCGCAGGGAACAGCTAAAGAAATGTGGCCCATCCGTTCACGGCGAACTTTACTTTGGGTTACTTCGACGCCGCACTTATCACAAACAATTCCCCGATATCTTATCCGTTTGTACTTTCCGCAATAACATTCCCAGTCCTTGGTCGGACCAAAGATTGTTTCCGAAAACAACCCGTCTTTTTCAGCACGAAGTGTCCGATAATTAATGGTTTCCGGCTTGGTCACCTCACCATGAGACAAGGCCTTAATTATCTCCGGTGAAGCCAGCTCCAATTTAAGCCCTTTAAAGTCAATAACGTTATTTATTAAATCAACAACTTGTTTATTGTCTGCCATATTATTCGTGTGTTTCTTCTACTTCCATCGGTCCTTCGGATTTTAAATCATCCACGGCAATAGTTGTAGCCTCTAATTCCTCCACCAATTGCTTTGCTATCTTTTCCGTATTCTCGTCCACTGTTTGCTGAGTTTGTTGCACTTGGACCGTTCCCACGGGGACAATATTTAGTCCCAAACTTTGTAACTCTTTGACCAAAACCTTAAACGATTCCGGAACCGTCGTCTGGGCAATATCTACTCCTTTGACAATAGCCTCAAAAGCTTTGGCCCGACCGACGATATCGTCAGACTTTATCGTCAGCATTTCCTGAAGAGTGAAGGCGGCTTTATGAGCCTCAAGGGCCCACACTTCCATTTCCCCGAGCCTCTGCCCACCCATTCTGGCTTTACCACCCAGTGGCTGCTGAGTAACCAGGGAGTACGGACCGGTAGAACGAGCATGGATTTTGTCTTCGACCATGTGGTGAAGCTTTAAGATGTAGGAAATTCCGACAACAACTTTTTGTTCGAATGGTAATCCTGTTCGGCCGTCATAGACCGTCACCTTACCGTCAGCCGGGAGACCGGCCGCCTCAAAAGATTTAATTATTTTATCTTCAGATATCGGTTCAAAAACAGGGACAGCAACTTTTTGCCCGGTTCTTTGCATGGCCCAACCAAGATGGGCTTCCAAAATTTGGCCAAGATTCATCCGTCCTAATACGGAAAGGGGAGAAATGATAATATCCACGGGTTGACCATTAGCAAGATAAGGCATATCCTCGGCGGGAACTATTTTGGAAATAATGCCCTTATTTCCGTGCCGTCCTTTTACTTTGTCTCCCACCTCTATTTTTCGAACTTCCGCTACTCTAACCTTGACTAATTTATTTACACCCGGACTAAGTTCGTCGCCCTTTTCTTTGTCCAACATCTGGACATCGATAACCGTACCAAACTCTCCATGAGGCATCCGAAGGGAGGTGTCCCTAACTTCTCTGGCTTTCTCCCCGAAAATCGCCCGAAGAAGCCGCTCTTCTGCCGACAGCTCTGTTTCCCCTTTGGGTTGGATTTTCCCAACCAATATATCGTTTGGACCGACTTCCGTCCCCACGACCACGATCCCGTTTTCATCAAGATTGGCAAGTTCCGCCTCTCCGACATTTGGAATATCCCGGGTCAACTCTTCCGGACCAAGTTTGGTGTCCACGACTTCAGCCAAATACTCTTCGATATGGATACTTGTCAGGGCATCATCTTTGACTACCCTGTCAGAAATGACAATCGCGTCTTCATAACCATAACCGTCATAATGCATGTAGGCAATTGTGAGATTAGCTCCCAGGGACAGTTCCCCGTTGACAGTGGCCGGTCCGTCGACCAGGATTTGGCCTTTCTTGACCTTATCACCGGTTTTTACGATTACTCTCTGGTTATAACTTGTTCCGTTAGGATTAGTTCTTTTGAATTTTACGGTTTGGTATGTCTGCTTTTCCCCTTTATCGGTTTTTATGACCACTTTATTGGCATCGGCATATTCCACTTCCCCGTTAGTTTCCGCTTTGGTAAGCCAGCCCATCGCTTGGGCAATCTCACCTTCAATCCCGGTACCCACAACCGGAGATTGGGGCGCAACCAAAGGAACAGCCTGCGCCTGCATATTTGAACCCATCAAGGCCCGAATTCCGTCATCGTGCGCCAAAAAGGGAATAAGGGAAGCTGCGGCTCCGACTACCTGTTGAGGGGTAACGTCCATGTACTCGACCTCGGTTACAGGGACTTCGATAAACTCTCCCTTATACCTTACGGGAATTCTCTCGTCCATTATATAGTTATCTTTATCCATGTTTAGAGCGGCATAAGTAATCTTATAATTGCGTTCATCATCAGCCGCAAAATATACGATTTCATTCCCCATCCGGACTTTTCCGTTTTTCTCTTTAACAACTTTCCGGTAAGGCGAAAGTAAAAATCCGTATTCGTCAATTTTGGCGTAGAGTGATAAGAAGGTAACTAAACCGATATTTGGTCCTTCCGGGCTTTTGACCGGACAAATTCTCGAATATTGGCTGGCATTAATATCCCGAATTGAAAAGCTGGCTCTTTCCCGGGAAATTCCCCCCGTTCCCATAACCGATAGTTTTCGCAAATTGTCAACTTCCGACAACGGATTAGTTTGATCAAGGATTGAAGAAAGCTGAGATGTCCGAAAAAATTCATTAATTGCTGAGATAATCGGCCGGGCATTTACGACCTGATTTGGTTGAGCCTTGCCCGCTTTGACGTCAAGCATCGACATTCTTTCTTTGATGGCTCTCTCTAGTCTTAAAAGCCCCACTCTAAAAGCGGCCTGGCCCACAAGTTCACCGACCCGGCGAAGCCGACGATTGGCCAAATGATCAATATCATCAATTTCCCCAACTCCCACCTGCAAAAACATAAGATATTTCACGGTCTCCAAAATATCTTCTTTGGTAAGAATCATGTTTTCATCTCTATTTTGCGGGACTGTTCCTAATCTTTTGTTAATCTTGTAGCGGCCCACTTTCCCAAGATTGTAGCGGCGATTATTAAAAAATAAGTTCTTAATAAATTCCGCCGCCGTCTCCAAAACGGCCGGTTCACCTGGACGCATCTTTTTGTAAATTTCAATTGTTGCTTCCGCTGAACCATGAGTGGCATCTTTTTTTAAGGTGGCTTCCATAAGAGTTGACGCCTGGGGATGAGCATCCAAAACTGGGGCTAACGCCTTCAAAATTTCTTCATTGCTGCCATATCCTAAAGCCCGCAAAAAAGTGGTCACGGGAAACTTCCGGCGCCTGTCAATTCTCACGGAGACGACATTGCTACGCGAAACTTGAAACTCGAGCCAACAGCCTCTAAGAGGTCTTACTTCGGAAAAATAGAGCGTCCGGCCGGTTGTCGGATCAATGTCTCCCATAAAATAGACGCCGGGAGAACGGACCAGCTGGTTAATGACGCAACGTTCAATTCCGTTTATGACAAAGGTGCCGTGAGTTGTCATAACGGGGACATCCCCCATAAAGACTTCCTGGGAAACTTTTTCTCCGGTTTGTTTATTGGTAAGAACCGCCTGAACTTTGAGTGGCATGTGGTAAGTGAGACCTTTTTCCAGACAGATGGCCGGAGTAAGTTTCGCCGCTCCAAAGACATGAGATCCAAGTGAAAGATTCCAGTTTTTTCCGGTAAAATCATCCACTGGGGAGATTTCCGAAATTAAAGCATCAATTCCGGTGTTTAAGAAATCGTTATAAGATTCGATGTGGCTGTCGACAAATTCAATCTCCGGAACATTATCGTAGGACCGGCCCCAATATAGACGCGGCGTGGAAGCAGTAATTGCAGGCTCTAGACCATTATCAGCGGATTGGGATTTCTTTGGCATCAATGATTTAAGTTAATACAATGTCGCAATGGCGACAAACAAAAGCGTACAGATCATGTACGCCATAATAAAGCTATTAACTTAGACTCGATTATACACCACTATATTAAGGTTGCAAGGGTCAATCAGGGGTAAGGTATTTTGCAACGTTTTGATTATGTTGGGAGAGAGTTTTAGCGTAGTGCATCTTGCCCTCTTTGTCAGAGATATAAAAATAGAACTCAGTCGAGGCAGGGTTTACAGCTGCATTTATCGATGACAGACCGGGGTTGCAAATTGGAGCAGGCGGCAAACCGGAGTTTAGATACGTATTGTATGGGGATTTAAACTTCAGATCGTCTATTGTCAGCTCCTTTTTCCACCAACCATTCTCTTTGGTTTTTCCGATGGCATATTGAACAGTGGCATCAATATCAAGGGCCATATTGGCTTTTAACCGGTTATAAATCACCGAGGCGACAATTGGTCTGTCCACCTCAGTCCGAGCTTCTCTTTCCACCATTGTGGCGACAATCAGTTGTTCTTGGGTAACCGGAAAGGTGACCTTTTTGGCAAAATTTTCCTGCATCACTTTTAGAAAACTGTCTCCGGTAATTTCCTTGGGGACAAGATAGGTGTCAGGAAAGTATTTTCCTTCCATCCCCTGGGCGGTAAAATCATTAATTCCCTTACTCTTCAGAAATTCTTTAATCTCTTCGAGACGCCATCCCTCAGGAATGGTCACCCAGACGTCTTCTGTTCCCAAAGTAAGTTTACGGGCAATCTCCTCAGCGGTATCTGCTGGTGAGAGTTTATAACTTCCTGCCTGAATTTTTGTCTCGAGATTTAATTTCTTGACAAGAATAAAAAAGGCAATTTGATCCCGAATTATTCCGGACTCTTTCAATTTTCGGGAAATCTCCTTGACACCGTCACCTCTGGCAATAAGAAACTCCTTTGAATCTGAATTTGAAGAAACGGGGGAGAGTGAAACATTCCACCAGACGCCTCCTGCTAAGAGAAGAACAAAAAGGACAATAAGAGCAACTACTGCCTTTTTCATTTTACTTAGACTTCGTCCAGTTTGGCCCGTCGAAACGTGCCCGTTTTTTCCCGGATGTATATCCGGCGGCACTTACAGGTGATGCGATCCCCCTCGGTTTTACCCTTGGAGAGGGGCATCCCGCACCCCACGCACTTTCCCTGGGACAAAAGCCAGGCTTGGACTGGTGAAATAATATTTTTAAACATTTTCTAAAAACCTTTCTAAAATTATCGCTGCGGCGATGGCGTTGTCGTCTTTTTTATTAGTAATTTGTCTTGCTTCAATTGTTGTTAATGTCTCATCCACAAGTTCTGTCTTTAATCCTAACATATTTTCCACTTCTTTAGCAAATCCCAGGGCAAGATTTGCCGATTCCCCTGCTGATATCCCCACAATTACCATGTCAGGATTTAGACTTTTTATTTTCTGAATTACTTTTTCAGTTTTAACCGAACAGAGCGGTTCAGCCAATTTTCCTTCATAGCTAACGGCTAACCCACATAGACTTTTCCCATAATCGACGGCAATAATCATTTAATATTTAGAAATCCGGGCTCTCACCATGAGTCTTTTCCAGTACGTTCCGGGTGGAACACAGGTTATCAGTGTTATATATGAATCATCAAACCGTTGCTCTAAAATGGAAAAATCTTCCGGCTCAACGGTTTGCATCTCGAAAACGGTGTATTTGTAAGAAACACCATCATAGTCGACAAGAATTTGATCGCCATTTTTAAGAGAGGGTAAAAAAGTAAAGACCGTCAGATAATTTTTGGCATCATAAAACGTCGGCAGGGCACTGTGCCCAAAGATAATATTATTACCGGGCCTGCCGGGTAAAGGGCTGTCAGCCCACCCTAACAGACTTTTCTTAAGATCGGTACCGCCGTACTCAACAACAGCCATTTTTATTTTTAATTTCGGGATAGAAATTGTGTAGTTTATCTTGTTTTCTGCGGCTTTTTTACTTTTGGGCACCCAATCTGTAAATTCCGTCGTCAGGTTTGTAGCGTTTGCGGCGAGGACCGGTGAAGCGAATTTCGGAACCGGAGAAACAAATTTCTCCGATGGCTGCTTTGGTAAATAAACCAGTTGCCATTGAATGATAGGCCAAAGAACCGAGGTTATCATAAAAACTCCTGCCAGGGAAAACATGGCCGCAAAGGTCAAAGACACTCCTTTTCGGGGAATTTTAGGGACATTTACAACCAGGGTTACCGTCTTTGGGGGGACCTTTTTAGTGTAACCGTACTGAGCCATATTATCAGTATAAAATTATAGACTAATAATTTCCAGACCAATATTCTTTTGATTCGGGGAGAGGGTTTTTAACCCGTCCAGAAACTGGGGGGTGGAAATAATTTTACTGTCAACAACAATCCCGGTTTTTGTCAGGTAATCTTTTGCCGCTTGGTAGTTTTTTCCGGTCAAATCTTTTATTATTTTTGACCGATCGATTTTTGGCAACAGCTTTGCCGAAAAATTGACGGTTAAAATTACATTTCCACTTTTATCAACCTTGCTCCCCAGGACCGAAACCGAGGCTCGGGAAATATCAAAGTCATATTCGGGCGGAATATCCGAGCTGGAAAGGTTCCCCATCTTGGCAATCAACTGTTTCTCTTCAACAGTGACTCCGGTTACTTTGACTGTCATTGTCAACCCGACACTGTCAGCCTCAGTATCAATCTCACGATCAAATTTCTTCAAAGTAACAGCCGTTGCCAACGCATTCTCTAAAAGATTCTGACCCGACGGCACTTTGGCTCTTAAATCTTCCAGTCCTTTCTGAGACAGTTCTGCCGAAAGTGTTGCCAGTAATCGATCCTGATCCTGTTTGGTAACCACCAGAACTTGATGACTTGATCCCCCCGTAAAAGCGGTATCGGTTTTACCCTGATAAGAACTTTGAGGATAATCGCCGATTTCAAAAAGTGTCCCGGGGCTGACATTAAAACTGTCTCCGATCCCGCTGGCCGTGACACTCACGGTAGCTGTCGCCGATGAGGCCGCGCTACCTGTCGCAATAGTGACAGAATTATCCATTATAAATTTTAATCCTGAGCCCGTAACAACCGTCCCGGCGGCAAATGTCCGCCCCAGAGTCGTACCGTAAATAGTTATTGATCCCTTGGCCTTTTCCCCAACGATTTTTTTGCCGGTGACTACCCCCCGCTTTGATCCGATGGCTTCAGTTTCAATTTTATTTGCGAGTAGTTTAAGATCACTATCCGATACTTCACCGGCGGTAACAACGGTTATGTCCTTTTGATTCTCAATTGTTTTGGAATTGACGGTGACAACTACCTGGTTTTTTAAAACAAGATTTAACAGAGCGAAGTAACCCCCGACAACGGCGATTAGTAAACTTATAATAAATACGCCGATGATAAGGGGCAGTTTCCCTGAAAGATTGATATTAAATTTTGGCATGGCCGGAATTTTATTTTTTAAATCGGTGAAGTTTAGTTTAAATTTTGGTTTGGTAGCCTCCTCCTTAATATCTTTATCGACTGTAAAACCGGTATCCACAACTTCCTCATCTACGGGAACAACATTTTCCGTCTCATTTTTTACCTGTTCATCTATTTTGGCAACAACGGGGACTTCATTTACAACCGGTTCCACCGTTCCGCCCATTTCCGTTCCTCCGGCAATAGCTACCGCTTTGGCCACATCCGCATCAACTACCGGTTCAACTTTAGGAAAGTGAAGGAAGGGCATCTTTTGAGTCCAAGGATAGGAGAGAATCTGATTTTTTAAGATTTCAAGATCTTCGCCTCCGTCATAAATAAGGATTCGTGACGGCAGGACTTCTACCTCGGTAAACTTCTTGAGAGCCCCTTCTATCAAACTGTTAAGATCGGAACTATCGATAATATTCACAACCTCGGTTTTTAAGACCTTACCGGCCCTAATATAAGTGACATAGAGCTTGGAGACCTCAATTCCGACAGTTATCGCGGTAAGAGGAGTGCCTTCCAGTTCTTTATAATAATTAGCAATTGCTTCCGGCAAAACGACAAAACCTAATGGAGTAAGAGACAGTTCCTTACTTGTCTGACGAAGCAGGGTGAGGTACGGTTCTATTATTTTCCCTTCGGCAACCCAATCCGGAGGTAATCCAAAAAGAACTTCTTTCGGTTCGGGGATGACCCCCAAAATGACAGCGGTCACCACCTTGTCAGCAACGGGAAGAAAGTCCTCAATTTTAGTTGAGGTGACAGGAAAATGTACTAATTTTCCAAGTTCGACTTTACCGCTTAGCACTTCCCAAACGACCCCAGTCACACTTTGCGTCCCGATTCTTATCGCCAAGTATTTTTTATTAATTTCTTTTTTTTGACCAAAAGACACAAGGCTCTTAAAATCCATCAAATTTATGTTAGTGGTTTTACCCTACAATTGCAAGTCAACCTCAACCTTGACACGGAATATTATGGAGTTAATAATTGTAGTGAAAGCTAATTAAGCCCGCTTCAGGAGGCGATGAATAAGGGAATATGCGTAATTTCAGGTTACTAATTACTTATCCTCTAGCATACATAATTTTCTATTTTGCTTATTTACCCTTTACTGTCGCCATTGCTGAAACATTTACCATAACATTAATTTTGATCCAAGGAACAGGATTTGAAACGTCTTTTTTTAAAATATTTTCTTATACCCCAACCCTTGGCCTTTGGGGAAAATCAACTTCTGAAGGCGGAATTGAGCTGGCAATGAAATTTTTTGCTTTTTGGTCATTTATATTTCTTTTACTCGATAAGTTAATGGGCCAAATTACAGGAAATAAATTCCAAAACAGAAGAATTTTTCTGGTTTTCTTTACAATAATTCATATTTTGGCGATAGTGCGAAGATGGAATACAGATATGACTTTCGCTATTATCTTTTTTTATTTTATGTCAGGTGGTTTCCTTGGTATTTATTACCTTTTAAAAAAACTTAGTCAGACAATTTCGCATAAATCCGCCTAACCCCAGCGGAGACGGCTTCTTGTTTAAAGATTTGAAAGTTACCAAGTACCCCGGTGTTGTCAACGTGCGGACCGCCGCAAATTTCTTTAGAAAAATCACCGAAAGAATAAACCGTAACTTTCTCCGGATAGCGTTCCTTAAAGAAGGCCATCGCCCCGGATTTTATGGCCTCCTCGTAGATCATTGTCTCCATTTTTTGGGGTAAATTACTTTTTATCGCCTCATTTACCAAAACTTCCACTTTTTCAATCTCAATATCACTCAACTTTTGCGGGTGAGAAAAATCAAAACGAAGTCTTTCTCCTGTTATATTTGACCCTTCCTGGTGGACATGATCTCCTAAAACTTGTCTTAAAGCTGCCTGTAGCAAATGGGTAGCCGTGTGGTACTTTGTTACCTGTTCCGAATGGTCGGCAAGCCCGCCTTTAAACATCCCCGCGGACGAAGTTCGGGATAGATCTTGGTGATTTTTGAGTTGGGTTTCAAAGTCTTGCCGATCAATTATTTTCCCTCTATTTTTGTACAGTTCTTCAGTCACCTCGATGGGAAATCCGTACGTCTGATAAAGGTCAAAAGGGGAGACCTCATCGATTTTTTTCAAGCCCAGTTCTAAAGTTTTGCCGAACTTATCTCTCTCATTCGCAATAACTTTAAAAACCATATTTTTGTCAACATTTTCAAAATAAGGCGACTGTTTATAAGTCCCAAAAATCGAGTCCGCGATTTTGAGATACGTATCGTCTTTGACCGGCGTATCGATATGACCTTTTAATTCTTGCATCTTTATCATGAGTCGTCTTAAAAGCCGCCTTAGGAAATAGCCCTGCAATTTATTGGACGGCAAAACTCCATCCGTTATCAGAAAAACCGAGGCTTTCATGTGATCGGAAATTACCCTAAAGGCCTGTTTGTTGTCATCGTACTTTGATTTTGTTACATCTTCTATTACTGCAATTGGCTTGGCAAACAAATCTGTCTTAAAAACATCTGGGTTGTCATTCACCGCCGCCAAAGTTCTCTCAAGTCCACCGCCAAAGTCAATATTTTTCTCTTTGAGTGGGACGAAACCGGTTTCAGTTTTTAAATAAGTCATAAAAACACTGTTTCCGATCTCCAAAAACCGCCCACAATCACAATTGGGATGGCATTTCTCACCATATTTTTTGTCGTGTGCCACTTGAACAAACTCAAAAAACACCTCGCTGTCCGGCCCTCCCGGTTCACCCACAGGCATCTCATCGGGGGTTCCCGCCCGACTCCACCAATTTTTCTTCGCATCATAGGGGAATATGTGATCATCCAAAATCCCCAGGGATTTCCAAATTTCAACGGTTTCGGTGTCTTTATCAAACTGTTGATCGCCGCCAAAGACGGTGACATACAGTTTTTCCTTTGGCAACTTTAAAATTGTCGTTAAAAACTCGAAGTACCAAGCTATTTGTTCGCTTTTAAAATAGTCGCCCAGGGACCAGTTCCCGAGCATTTCAAAAGCGGTGGTGTGCCGATTGTCGCCCACCTCTTCAATGTCCTGGGATCTAAAACATTTTTGGGAGTCAGCAAGTCTTACACCTTCCGGATGTTTCGCCCCCAAAAGATACGGCATCATCGGTTGCATCCCGGAACTCGTAAATAGAGTTGTCGGATCATTTTGGGGAACTAAAGAAGAAGAGGGAAGTATCCTATGCCCTCTTTCCTTAAAAAAAGTTAAATATGCCGTTCTTACTTCATCTGCAGTCATAAAAAAAACCCGTCGCTATACTGAAATTATATCAGTATAAGGACGGTGAGCGAAGTCGAACCGTGGTACCACCTTAATTACTTCTTATTCTCCTATTTTTACGGTAGGATTTCCGCCTCACCTCATCGGCGGGAGCTTGTGGATTGGCTGGAATTTCTTCCTCTTTCCACTTTATCGCTTTTATTGAATTATTGAATTCTAACAACCTGGACCCCAATTGTCAATTCTTGACAAACTCAGCAGTAGAGGCTAATATCCAAAAAGATGAGGAATTTAACGGGTATTGAAGGCTTAACTTGCGCTCAAAGTGTGATCGCCGACTTAGTTAGTCAGGGTTTCGAGCTGACGGATAGAGTTATTACAATGGAAAGTCATGATCAAAACGGGGGATCGTGCACAGATAAAGATGGGTATCTACTTCGTGAAGCAAATTGCGGAGTAACATATCCTAAACATCGTGTAGTTTGTACTGTATGCGGCGGTGTAATAGAAGTTAACTACGGGATGTTACAGTCACGGGTTAGAGCTTCCGGCCGTTTTTGACAAAACGCTTTTTTGGGGGTCTGATCTCCTGAAGGACTTCTTTTTTAACTTCTTCAACTTTTTCTTCGACCCTTTCGACCCCGGCATCAAGGCTTTCTTTAACATCCAACAGGGTCCCCTCAATTTTTTCAAAAACCTCCGGGTACTGTTTTTTTATCTTGCTTTGAAATTCCCGGCCTTTTTTAGTTCCGAAAAGAATTGCCGCTCCGGCGCCTAAAACGGCACCTAATGCAAGCCCCCCCAAAAGCGGTCCGGCAGATGATTTAGACTTGTCACACATCCTGTTTTTTGTCCATTAAACTTTTAATAAACTTGTTACTTCCTTTTAACCCCATGAGCATCATTGAGACCATGTTTATTGGTTTGGATACAGATTCCGATATGACTCCGGTGTCGTCCAGGACCTTGTTCATTTTTTCTATGGTTTTCCTAAGTTCCCCGAGTAACTTGACGACCTGGAACCCAATAATCGTCAACATCGTCGTGGTGACAATGACAACAATTCCAAGGATTAATTGAGTAAAATCAATCATAGGGCAGTTACTCCATATTAGCCAATTTACTGGGGAGTTTCAAGTCTCACATGGCGGACAACCCGGGATTCCTTTTTAAACTTGTTGGAAGCCACAAAGGTGAAAGTATTAAGCCCCGCATTAAGATCGATTTTAAGTTCAAACTGACCCGAATCGCCAACCGAAACGATTTCATCATTAACTTTTAACACGGCTTCAGGATCAGTTTCTCCTCTAACTTCCACCGGGCTGGTTTTCATTATTAAATAGTCCTGGGGCGAATCAACCCGAAGTCGGGGCGACCCACTGTATTGAAAATACTGCCATGAAAGGTAAGCAAAGAAGAGAAAAAGCATTATTCCCACCCCGACATAGGTCACAAGTTGGGGAGTCAAAGCAAATTTTTGCCGAATCTTCTGGGGAGGAACAGGGAGAATTTTGTCTTTTTCTGAATTTACCTCCCGCCGGTAAAAAGCCAGAATTTGTTCCGCAGGAAGCCCCAAAAATATGGCATAATTTTTGATAAATCCACGGGTAAACGTCGGCGGCGGAAGGAAGGAAAAATCATTACTTTCAATTGCTTCCAAAAATTTAGCTCTTACCCTTATCGCCTTTTCCACGTCAGTAAGACTCAGTTTTTTTTCGAGCCTTTTATCTTTTAAAATATCCCCAACTGTTGTCATTTGTTACTTGTATCCCAAATCTTGCTTCCAGATCATTGCGGTTCGGAGGCAGGTTGCGCTTGGTTTTGAAAATACTCCTCAGCGTTTCTTATCAAAACATCACGGGGTTTGGATCCTTCAGCCGGCCCGACAATCCCCATTTCCTGTAACTGGTCCAATATCCGGGCCGCCCGGGCATAGCCCACGGATAGCTTCCGCTGCAAAAGCGAGGCTGAGGCTTTGTCAAATTGGCAAACAAGTCTTATTGCCTGATCGGTCAACGGATCCCCGCCGCCGGAAGAGGAATTACCCGCCCCAAATTTTGTCAAAACCGGCATCGAAGTTATTTCATCAGTATACTGTGTCGGACCACCCTTATCCTTTAAGAAATTGACAAGATTATTGACCTCTTTTTCAGAAACAAAGGCTCCCTGAATACGCGACGGCTTGCTCTGATCTGGCGGGATGTACAGCATGTCACCTTTCCCAAGCAGCTTCTCTGCTCCCGGGGTATCGATTATTACCCGAGAATCAACCATCGAGGTAACATTAAAGGCAATTCGGCAAGAAATATTCGCCTTAATAAGACCGGTAATTACGTCAACTGAAGGCCGCTGCGTAGAAACCACAAGATGAATCCCGGTAGCCCGCGCAAGCTGGGCAATCCGGCAGATGGCATCTTCAACCTCAACTGGGGCAAAAAGCATAATTTCCGCCAGTTCGTCAATAAAAATAACAATGTAGGGGAGTGCTTGAAATCCCGAGAGTTCATTGAAACTATCAATATTTCTAACTCCGCTCCCCGCAAACAATTTATAACGCCGGTCCATTTCCGCAAGAGCCCACTTAAGCGCCGATAAAATCTTTTCCAGGTCAACAATAACCGGGGTTAACAGATGGGGAATGCCATTATAAAGAGTGAGTTCTACCCGCTTGGGATCGATAAGAATTAGTTTTAATTCTGAAGGGGAGTTGCGAAATAAGAGGGAAGTAATAAATGAGTTTATACAAATAGATTTTCCGGAACCGGTGGAACCGGCCACCAGGATATGCGGCATCCTGGCAATGTCGGCGACAACCGGTCGACCGGCCACGTCAAGGCCAAGAGAAACGGCCAGTTTTGACTTTGAGTTTTGGAGCATCTCCGATTCCAAAATTTTTCGAATCGGAACAAACTCTGGCGTCCGGTTGGGGATTTCCACTCCGACAAGGGACCGTCCCGGTATCGGAGCCTCGATTCTTATCTGCCCGTTTGGCGCGGCCAGGGCCAAAGCCAAATCATTTTGAAGTGAGGTTATTTTGGCAATCTTTGTACCTTGGGCGATTTCTAACGCATATTGAGTTACCGCCGGACCTTTGTTGACTTCCGCAACTTTGGCGGTTATTCCGAATGAGTCTAGAGTTTTTTCAATAACATTCGCATAATGATTGGGGTCACCGCGGTCAGCCTGTCCTATTGTAGCATCCGATAGTAAAGTGAGTGGGGGATACTCCCACAATGTAACGGCACCTCCATTATCATTTTGTGCTACCCCGCCACCAAATTCATTTTGGATCGGCTTAGGGGTCACGGTCGCCACGACGGGCATGGGTTTTAAAGGAATTTCTGCCGATTTCTTTTGATCTGTTCTGGCTTGGACTTGTAAATCCTTTATAAAAACCGGTTCATTTTTCTTTAACTTTAGATTTAAGGTGAAAAAGTTTTTGAGAGCCTTGGACAGATGTCCGAGCAAGGCCACAAACTTATTTATCCACTCCCCTATTGAAATATTAAAAGCAATAGAGACCCCAAACAATAGGGTAAAAATTAAAATAATAAAAACCACTAAACCAATTGGGAAGATTATCTCTAAATTCTGCCAGATTCCCCAACCCACCGTTCCCGCCGAGGTAATTCCGGCCAAACTGAGCCAAATAACAGTTACCCCTGCCACAAAATTTATTTTGGCAAAAGCCATTTTTATTTGGGTTACTAATGCGGCGGTCAGTATGAGAATAAGGGGCAAGCCAAAAGCCGTCCAGCCAAAGTATGTACCAATGACATCATTTATTTTTAATAGCGCCCCTCCCTGGGGATATAAAAGCGAGATCAGAGATAATACGGCCCCGGCAACTAAGCCAATTGACACCATTGAGTAAATCGTCTGCTTTTTTAATTTTAATTTAAATGCGCTCCTTCGACCCCTGGCCATATGAGGATCATTGTAGCATAGAAATTTGAGGAATTTCCAAGCCTATCAAACTAACTAATAATTCTGTCTAAGGCATGTGTCCCGCCATTATTTTCCGAAGAGCATCTTTGAAAAGCAATTTCATCAAAGTTAACTCGAGCGGCCTTTTTTTCATTGTCAACATAATATTCACCAATATCTTTTCCATCCATCCACGCCGAACTAGCCGCTTCCTTTGCCTGATCTTTACTTAGATTAGTAGAATCTACTACTACCGTAATTCCAAACTTTACTCCACAGGTACAAACTGCCTCTAACTTCATAATGAAGTATTATATTACGATTATTATTATATCTCCATAACTACGGGGAGGATCAAGGGGCGGCGGCGAGTTGAGGTAAAGAAAAATCTCTCCAGTTCCTCAGCAAGCACTCTTTTTAGATAACCCATGTTATGAATTTCCTTCCCCCGATCTGCTAAAATCTTTCGTACCACCTCTTTGGCTTCCCCAATAAGTTCATCTGACTCTTTCATATATACAAACCCTCGAGAAACTATATCAATATCGCCAACCATTTCTCCGGTTGCCTTTTCATAGGGCAGAAGAACCATAACAATCCCGTCTTCAGCCATGGTGATTCTGTCACGTAAGACAATAGTCCCAACATCCCCTATCCCAAGACCATCAACCATAATATTTTTAACTTCTGTCTTCCCGGAAACGACAACCTTACCGTTTGTTACCTCCACAATCTGACCTTCATATGGAACAATTATCTGCTCATCTTTATAGCCCATGGTTTTGACCATTTTTTGATACTGTTTAATTTGCCGAAGATCGCCGCCAATTGGCAAAACATACTTCGGCCGAACGAGATTTAACATAAGTTTCAATCCGTCAGCAGATTCATGTCCGGACACGTGCAGATCGTCAAGAATGCTCGAATAAAAGACTTCTGCCCCCGTTTTAATTAGAGAATTAATAAGATTGTCAACTGAGGTTTCTGTTCCCGGAATGGGATCTTGGGAAAAAGTTACAAAATCTCCCTCAGTTATTTTTATTTTATGGTCGCCGTTGGCCATTCTTGCTAAGGCGGAATTACCTTGTCCAAAAGCTCCGGTAACTAAAATCAAAAGGTCTTGGGAGGCGTGACTTCGGGCATTATCAACGGAAACAATCTGATCAATCGGAAGCTTTAAAAAACCCAGTCTTATGGCTGCCTCGGCATTTTGTTCCATGCTTCTGCCGGCAAAAACCACCTTCCGGCCGTATTTTATCGCCACATTCACAGCCTGCTGTATCCGGGAAATGCTCGAGGCTGTGGTTGTGACAATAAATTTTCCTTTGCATTTTTGAATTTGTTGATCAAAAGTTTCCTGCACTTTTTGTTCTGATGGCGTATATCCGGACTTTTCTACCCGTAAACAATCTTCAAGCATAAGAAGCACGCCTTCACTTCCTGCCCGAGCAATTTTTTGAACGTCGGCCGGCGCCTCGTCGACCGGGGTCCAGTCAAATTTGAAATCAGAGCCGTGATAAATAACTCCAACCGGAGTGTGAATAACTAAATTGGCCGAGTCGGGAACGGAATGATTGACATGAATATAGTCAACTGTAAAATCCCCAACCGTTATCGGAGTTTTGTAATCAACTTCCCGATAATCAATTTTCATTCTTTCCTGATCAGATTTGGTGGACGCAAGCCCAATTGTCAGTTTTGTTCCGTAAACCGGCACTTTTGGCAAAGAGGGTAAGAGGTAGACCAGTGATCCCCAATGATCCTGGTGCCCGTGTGTTAAAAATATCGCTCTTATTTTCTGCTTCTTATCTTTCAAATAGGAGATGTCGGGAATAATAACATCAATCCCCGGCATATTTTCGTCGGGAAAACCAATACCGCAGTCAACAATAATAATGTCTTTCTCGGTTTCGTAGACATGCATGTTGCGGTTCACTTCCGCCCCGCCTAACGCCAGAATTTTTAATTTACTATTTGTAGTATCCATATATTAACGTGTCATTGCGAGGACCCCGGTCGTACCGCGGGTACGAAGCAATCTTCTTAGTGTATTATTACATATACCTGAAGAATAAAAAACCAGTAATTAAGGACGCACTTTAGAAAGTGCGTTGGGAATAGACGCCACTATATCCTTCGGATCCTTACCTGGCAAACCATAGCCATCAGGATTTCTAAACATATCTGGGGTGTCACTACCGCTAAAATGAGCAATAGCAGCTGTACATAAATCAACAATATGCGGGTTGACACCATCTAAATCCCGATATTCATATCTCATCTCTCTTTCTGGTTTTGTCATCCAATTTCCTAACATCCCAGCGGGAATATCGTCAAGCGATCTGGCCCGAACATCGGCCGTTCCAAAATACCGCACATCACCGTCTTGTGGACCAACCTGAAAAATATGTGTTTCTGTTGTTGGCCCGGCGTTTAAAGTGACCAAAACTCTCCTCTCTTCATCACCTTGATCTACAACATCAGCCCGTGCTTGCCCCTGGTCCACCAAAAACGACGCTTGGCGAACTACAACATCAGGACCCCCGTCTTGAGAATATTCTCTCCTGACAGAGTAAACTCCCTCTTCAACTGACACCATACCCTCAAAAATTCTTGCCCTTGGCACACCAAAAGCATTAGCTACGTGATGTCTATCTACTATTTTTATTGACTCGACAAAAGAATCAGCCTTTACCCCATTTCCAATGTCCATTTTGGGGAAAAAAGATAGACTTTGATCAGTGCAAACAACGTGCCCACCTTCGATATCAAACGTCTTTAGGGAAACTGTTTTTAGCGGTGGAAAGTTAATTCTATTGTCCACTTGTCAGATTTTATCTTTTAAGAACTTTTATGTCAAGACAAAAATAATCAAATCAATTCCATTTGTTTTTCAGGGGGAACTTTAACGACAGGGGGGACTTGTTGATCAAGAGTTTCGACAAACTCTTTTAACTTTTTAAAATCTTCGACAAATTCTTTCATCATCTCCCCTGCCCGAAGCGCCGCTGCGGGGTGAAACATGGGGAAAATATAATATTTACCGACTTTTCGTGGGACACCGTGAATTTTACTAATGCTAACTCCCTCTCCCAAAAATTTATACATGGAGAACCGGCCAACCGTAACAATAATTTTAGGATCTATAATTTCAATTTGTTTGTCTAAAAACGGTTTAAAAAACTCAATTTCGAAAGGTTGAGGATCCCTGTTTTCCAAAGGACGAAATTTTACAATGTTAGTGATAAAAACCGTTTCGGGTGGAAATCCGTTCTCGCTCATTGTTCGTCTGAGAAGCTGCCCCGAAACCCCAACAAATGGCCGGCCCGCCTTGTCTTCATGAAACCCCGGGGCCTCCCCAATAAACATTATTTGGGCGTGCGAGTCACCCTCTCCCGGAACCGGATTTAATCCCGGTCCGAACGGTCCGCCGTTTGTTTGGGCAATTTGCGCGGCAATATCTTCAAGAGTCATCACTAATCATTCTCCTATCTTGAATTAATTTTTGCAATTCGGAGGTTAAAGAAAGAAACTCTTTCTGCAAGGCATCATCATCTCCCTTTTCTTTTATTTTCAAAGAGACATCATTTAATCTCTCCCTAATTGTTAAGCCTTTAATATCCCACACCAGCCGGGAGATTTCCTCTAACATTTTTTGTTGATCGTCAAGGACCGGACCCAAATCGACTAAAAAAAGTTTGTCTGCCATTGGTCTTAACTCCTCCGGTAATTCCCCAATAAATAATTTTATGTCAAATTCGTTTTTGGTTTTCGTCAAACTGTCATAAATTTTTCCTCTGCCGGCACTTTTAAACTCTTTAGGTGACAGTTTGTCTTTAATAAAGACTAACCAATCCTGCGGATTTTGGGCCTGTAAAAGTAAGGCTAACAAGTATTCCTCAATGTAATCCCGCCGTTTCATGACTTCAACTTTTTCCGGCATCTCCGTTTTTTGTTCGACGTTTAGACGATCTCCCTCTTTCTCAATCTGGGTCGCAATGACATCTTCTTCAAGGTCAATTATCTGTGAAAGTTTTTTAAGATAGTGAGCCCTCACCACGGCATTTTCGATGGGTTTTAAAAACTTGGCAGTATCCTTTACAATATTTTTCTTCCCCAAAGCCGAATTAGGATCATATTTTTTTGCGGCTGAATCAATAACATAATCGTAAAATGGCACGGCATCCTGGACAGCCTGAAGCCAGATTGCAGGATCTTTTTTAATACATTCGTCAGGATCTTTCCCATCCGGGATCTCCACAACTTTGATATTTAATCCGGCATTATCGGCAGTTTGGATACCACGATGTGCGGCGGCGTCCCCGGCCATATCGGCGTCTAAAGCCAGAAAAATATTTTCCGCAAACCGTTTTAGCAAATTTACCTGAGCCTCAGTTAAAGCAGACCCCTTTATGGCTACCACATTTTTTGTACCCGCCTGGTAAGCCTGAATCGTGTCTATCTCCCCTTCACAGATGACGGCATTTTTTGTTTTTCTTATCTCGTCTTTGGTAATATCTAATCCGTAGAGAATATTGCCTTTTATGTATACCGGAGTTTCCGCTGTGTTGACGTATTTGGCTTCCTTGGCATTTGCATCTAAAAGCCGCCCGGCAAACCCCAGAACATTCCCCCGATGATCGCAAAGGGTAAACATTACTCTCCCGCGGAATCGATCAAAAACTTTTCCTTTTTCCGAAACGGATATCAATCCGGCAGTTTCCAAATCTTTATTGGTGTAACCCTTTTTAT
>Ga0155162_115_pt1 | contig 34401 bp, 29 predicted proteins | sample RifCSPhighO2_01_FD_106130 | JGI IMG/M metagenome (GOLD analysis project Ga0155162, IMG submission 106130) | Candidatus Gottesmanbacteria bacterium RIFCSPHIGHO2_01_FULL_42_12
AGCCAGAAAAAATCTTTATGCAACCGGTTACCCTAAAAATAACTTTGTATTCATCCAGGGGCCCGTTGAAACAACCATCCCCGCCCCTTCGACTCCGAAAAAGATTGCCCTTCTTCGATTGGATACTGATTGGTATCAATCGACCTATCACGAACTTACTTATCTTTACCCAAGATTAGTTAAGGGCGGGGTCATAATTATTGATGATTATGGTCATTGGCCCGGAGCAAGGAAGGCGTGTGACAAATATTTTAAGGTAAACAATATCAATATATTACTTAACCGGATTGATTACACGGGGAGAATTGGCATCAAAACTAAAATTGGCTAGACCTAACCTTAAGGTCAAAATAACCAGGCTCAAGTTTCGCACAGCCATAATTAAAAACAAATGGCTATTTATTCCTTTATTATAAAAATCAAGAAACTCTCCATAATTTAGAGGGTAAATGATCTGGGTTGAAACCAAGGCACAGACCAGTAAGAATATTGTAATTCTGTCGATCTTATCCATAAGTAGGACCAATATTGCCGGCCAGATGATATATTGGGGAGAAAGCAATTGAGAAGTTATAAGTAATGTCAGAATAATTAGAAGTCCGTCGGCTATCTTAAAAGTTTTATACCGAAATAAAATAAGGGCGTAGACAAGAGCTACAAAAACAGGACTTATTAATTTAAATATTCGGGCGTGACCCAGAAAATAGAGCGGGGAAATGTTCCATCGGGCGTTTAAAAATTCCAAACCGTGCGGCCCGGGGTTGGTTATTGCTGTAATAAGAGTTAAAACGGTCGCCATAACCGATTCGACATGAACAGATGTGGAGAGTCCGCCTGTCGTCTGAGAAGAAATGGCCCGAGGGTCTTGGTTTGTAACAAGGACAAAAAAGACAAAGATGGCAACTTGAGAAAGGATAAAGGCTGATAACCAAGGCAGAATTTTCTGACGGTTATTGACAAATAAGACGAAAATAAAATATGGCAAAAGGATGACCGGAAAGATTTTGGTAATTGTCGCGGCCCCAAGTAAGATCCCGGAAAGGTAAAATTTATTCCGGCGAAAAGTTATAAGCGACAATACAACCAAAAACATGACTAAAAGGTCAAACCGGAAAAGTATTATTGGCCCGGCGGCAAGAATAATTAAAGCCAAAAGTGTTGGCCGTTTCGTAAGCCTAGCTATAAAAAATAGAAAAAGACAGTTAATAATTATCAGTGACCATTGATTAAATTCCAAAGAAACAGCAGGAAGCATCATAAAAAACAGGTTGGCCCCGGGAGGGTAAGCGGAAACTCCGACAAAATCCGTAAGGTTACCGTTTGACCAAAAATAAGAAGAGACGGCAAAATAAGTTCCGCGCAAATCTCCGATTAAGATGTCAAGCCATCTCTTTTGCATCCCGAGGTATATGACAGTAAGAAGTGAAATAACAAAGGGAAGATATTTCCTCATCTGTTTACTTTTGATTCCAGATATTTTAAATAAGCAACAGGAAAATGAAGAGCGGAAAAAAGGGCCCAGATAAAACCGGGAAAGCCGTCCATAAAGCCAAGGTGGCGAAAATATATTGTCAGAAAGCCTTGCCGACGATCAATGAACGGCTTAATTAAAAAATTCCCAATAACCCCGCCGGTCACGGTTTTTGCCTCCAAATCAGTGTACCTGTTAAACCGATTTACATAATGCCAAAACGTCGGATCGCCGTAATGCTGCAAATTATTTATTAACCAACCAACTCTACCTTTAATCTCAATTTGTTCATGAACAGACCCCGCCGGAATTTGAGCAAAGCCATTTTTAAATAAACGGATTACCCCGTCCGGGTAAACACCGCCGCGTGTAAGATATGACCCCAGAAAAAAATTTACCCGGGGGACGAAAAAGGCGGTATATGGACCTATGTCTTCTCCAATCTTCCCGTCTCTTAATTCCACAACTTGTTTATGGCGTAAAAATAGTTCGGGGGTTTCCGCTTGCTCTTTTTCGATCTCATCGTCATGTAATGTTAATAATCTTTTTATCTCACCGGCCAGTTTTGGGGTAACAACTTCGTCGGCATCAAGCTGTAAAATCCAGTCGCCGGTACATTTGTCAATCACCTTTTTTTTATTGATATGGAAGTTGTCCTCGTGTTTTAGAATAAAGACGTATTTTGTGTATTTTTTGGCAATGGCGGCGGTGTTGTCCGTAGTTTTGTCGTCAATCCCTATGATAATTTCATCGGCAAGTTGTCTGACAGCTTCGAGGCACCGGCCAATATTTTCTTCTTCATTGCCGGCTAGTATGGCAACTGAAAGTTTCATACCTTTATTATATACCCATCACAAGGTAAAATTTAATGGAATAAACTTATGAAAAAGTGGTTAATTCTTTTTGGGGCAATTCTCTTTCTCTTCCGCGGCGCTTTTTCAACTTATCTTTTTCAGGATGACTTCTTCGGCTTTGGGATAAGTAAGATCAGCAGTTTTAACCAGTTTTTAAATTTTTTTTCCATCTTTAGGGGAGACAGGTTTTACCGGCCCTTAAGTACCGAGGTATTTTATTTTATATCCCAAAATCTTAATAATCTATTTTTAACCCGACTTTTGGTGTTTTCCGTCTTTTTTACAGGTTTACTTTTTCTTTATAAAATTATTGTTTTGTTAGCTAAAAACAAGTCACTTGCCTTTTTAACCGTTTTTATTTATGCCGTAAGTTTTACCCACATCTTCCAACTCTACTGGCTAGCCACTTTTCAGGAAGTTGCCATGTTTAGTTTCAGCTGCGCTGCGACCTATTTTTTTCTAAAACGTAACTGGTTAGGACTCGTCTTTTTTTTAGCCGCTCTCCTGTCTAAAGAATCAGCCATCGTTCTCCCTTTGGTCTTACTTTTACTTACCCGAGATTTTCGGCGGACGTTTCCTTATTTTCTGTTAGTACTTCCTCTCCTTATAGTTTATAAAATTAATTATGCCGGTGTGGCCTTAAAACCTGAGTATGTCCCCATTTTCAATCCTAAATTAATTGGAAATAACCTTCTGTGGTATGTCCTTTGGGCTTTTGGGCTGCCCAATTTTTTTCCGGATTTTATCCCGTCAATTTTTTCTCTGCCAACTCAAAGTCTTTGGACCGCAATAAATAATGCTCGCGCCTTACCCTATTTAATTTTTTGGGGATTATTCATCGGATTTTTAGGATTGACATTAATTATTTCTCGAAATAAAAAAATCATTCTTGTGGGAATTTTTTGCCTTTTAGGGTTTTTAATTTATGTCTTGCCAATTAGTGTAATCGTCCATAAATGGATGGTCAGATTGACGATCCCTGTCATTTTCAGTTCGTTATTTCTGGCGTATCTTATGGTTAATTCCAAAAGATGGCTTGCCATCCCTCTGGTAGTTTTTTATGTTCTTTATAATTTCCTGGCGATTCCGGTTCACGAAAATACCAGTACGTATAAATATGAATCCAAAATTGTCCAAAACGTGGCACTAAATATTTTGGATAAAGATTTCGAAAGTGTCTGCTTTAGTGATGAAATCAAACCGGAAAACGGCTGGGAGGGATCGAGGAAGTTGAAACTGACGCTTTTTGACCAATGGTTCTTATCATATTATTTTCCCAATCAAAAAAAACGGGCTTTTTACGGTTTCGATGATGGGGTCTACCCTTCCGATTGTTTGATAATCCCCGCCCGAGCCATTTTGACCTCAGCTTCTGACAGGTAGGAATAATAATCCCGCTTGCTTATTTCTTCCCGTAACCAAGAAAGGTAAATGTCTAAGATCTTGTCTTCTTTGTCGACTGGTTTCCAACCAATTGATTCTAATTTTTTAACTGAGGAAACAGCGTGCCTTATATCTCCGACCCGAAATTGGCCTGTGGCTTTAAGCTCAAAGTTTTTTCCAAGCTTTTTTGCAATCATGGTTGCCAACTCCATTACCGTGTAGAATCGACCAGCTCCGACGTTAAAATTTTCAAAGTTGGCGGCATTACTTTCCAAAACGTCTGCATTGGCCCGAGCCACATCGTAAACCGAAACAAAATCCCGGCGCATTTGACCGTCTTCATAAATCGGCGGGTTCTCATTTTTGAGCATTTTCAAGGCAAAAATGCGAAGGGCCCCGGAGTATGCATTTTTTAATGATTGCCTCGGTCCATGAACGATAGAATAGCGCATGGCTACAGCCGGAATGTTGTACTGCCGTCCGATTTTAACAGCAATTAATTCCTGGGTATACTTGGAGATGGCGTATTGGTTTGGGGGATCCTGATGAGATTCAAGGCTTGGGAGTGGAGTAATTACTCCCCCGCATTGTGGACACACTGGGTCCCATTGTTTAGCCATTAACTGTTGGGGTGTCCGAACACTTGGGTAAACGTCGCCGTCTTTGCCACATTGCCATCTGCCTTCACCATAGGCAAACTGGGAAGAAGCCACAATAACTTTTCTAATAGGGAGATTTTTAGCGACAATGTATTCAAAAATCCGCGCCGTCGGGGTAACGTTAGTGTCAAAAAAGTCGGAAAAATTAGGCATAAGATCCATAAGAGCCGCTAAGTTTATGACAAAATCCACTCCGGTCATGGCAGGCAATAATTGATCGGGGTTACGAACATCGCCCTCGATTTTTTCGAAATCGGAATTTAGATACTCTGGCCAATTGCCAAAATGAGTCTTTGGAGAAAGATTGTCAAAAATTCTAATCTCATACCCCCTCCTTGCCAATTCTTCTGCCGTATGGCTGCCGATAAACCCCGCCCCTCCGATTATTAATACTTTTCCTTTCATTTAAACATTAATTGTTTCTGTAATTAAAGATTATTTTGCTCCCCTCTGGCTCCAGGCGAAAAGGAACTTCGCGGTAATCTTTTAAGGCCAGCCTAACCTTGGATCTTTTTTCGTAAGGGACAACCAGTAGCATAAAACCCCCGCCGCCTGCTCCGGCAATCTTTCCTCCCTCTGCTCCGGCCATTAAAGCCGTCTCGTACATCTTATCAATTTGTGAATCGGATATCCCCACAGCCATCCCCTTTTTAATTTCCCAGCCTTTTTTTAGGAGATTTCCGATATTCTCCACTTTTTTTTGGCAAAAATCCCGGTAACCCTTACGGGCTATATCACGAGTTTCTAAAAGTAACCTGATTTTTTCTTGATCATCTAATGTTTTCGTCAGATTGGTTAGTATTGCTTCGGATTTACGGGCCCGTCCGGTGTAAAAAAGCATCAGGGAATTATCCAGATCTTCAAAAACACCGTCTTCAAGATTGATTTTATGAGAGTTAACTTGTCCGCTTTTTTCAAATTCAAAATACCGCAGGCCTCCGTAGGCGGCAATATACTGATCTTGAATTCCAATCGGTTTTTTCAATATATCTACCTCAATCTCTATCGCTTCCTTAGCCAGTTGTTCGGCTGACACGGTTAAACCTTTGAAACTGTAAAGGGCATTTAAGACTCCGACGGTGACACTGGAGGAAGACCCAAGGCCGGAGCCGTCCGCCGGAATATCAGAAAGAAAGGTAACCTCTATCCCCCGAAATATTTTGAGCTTTTTTAAAGCTTCCCTAACCAATTCATGTTCTATTTGTGAAACATCATCAACGATCTCTTTTTTAGACCAATTGACGTAGATTTTTTCGTCAAATCTTTTGGTGATAATACAGTAAATGTACTTATCAATCGCGGTTGTTAAAACTCCCCCGCCGTATCTTTTGTAAAACTGGGGGAAATCGGTGTTGCCCCCAAGGAAACTAATTCTTAGCGGTGTTTGAGAGATGATCATACTTTCCTATAAGATCAAAAATCCTGACTTTAAAAACGTCCCTTATCATCTTTAGAGGCTCCATTACCGGGTTGAGTCGTTTGCCCTCAACCTTGTCCCATACCACAGTAACCTGCTCCGTTTTAGCTCCAAGTTTTAAGCCTAAAAACAAGACTTCCACATCGAATGCCCCCATATAACCACCGGTGACTTTCCCAGTGCGTGAGACCGAGAGATTATTAAATATCTTTTTGGCATAACTGTTACTAAACGACTTAAAACCGCACTGGCTGTCACGGATCCCCGGTAAAAGGACTGTCTGTACAAGCATGAGAAAAACCCAACTTCTAAAACGGCGAAGCAGTTTATTATTCATTTTAAGAACATCGCGGTCCCCAATGACGATGTCTGCCCCGTTTTTGTGCTCCTCAAGAAATCTTTCCACCTGGTAAAGCGGTGTCGACTGGTCAAAATCAGTAAAGAGAACATAGTCGCCTTTGGCTTCGAGCATCCCTGCGGTCACGGCCATTGCTTTTCCCCCATGTTTTATCGTCAATAATTTAAAATTTCTACCCAGCCGGACCATTTTTCTGACAAAACTTTCCAAAAGTTCTTTTGTATCGTCAGTGGAACCGTCATTAACAAGAATAACTTCATAAGAAAATTTGGCTTTCTGTAAATAATCAACCGGGGGACCAAGAAGACCGTCACGGAAATTTTGGGATTCATTATAGGCGGGAATAACCACGGATAAATAAGGCTTTGTCATTTATTTGATTGTAGCAAAAAGAAAGGCCGGTTTGCCATCAGGAAAATTGACCTGATCAAAAACTTGATATTTATTGTTCAGTTCTGTTGGTGAAAGGACATAAAGAGCCCTTTTATCATCTTTAAATCTTCCGAATTCATATTTGTCAAATGCCTGATAAAAATAGCTGGAGTTTTTGACAATGGGGGCTACACGTCCGTAAAATAAAAAGTAAATATACGGCTGATCGTAAAAGTTTGTCATGTAAATAGTGGTGTAATTATCTTCACTAGCCAAAACTTTTTTGACAACTTGTTTATAGCCATACTGCCAGTCTTTCGCATGCTCGACGGGAAAATGGACGTAGTATTGATGAAAATAAAATGTAAAATTTACAAGGTACAGGGTAAGTACGATTAAAGCGGTTTTCTTAGTTAGAATCTTTAAAATTCCATAAGAGGTAATTATTTGAAAAGTTGGTAAGAATAACAATGATCGAATCGCGTGGGGTGAATCAATAACAAGAGCCGAAGCCACCGGGGCCGCAACTATCCACGCCAGTAAAAACTTGAGCCATGATGGCCGGTTTTTTATCAAGAAATAAATTCCGGCTAACAAAAACGGAAACTCTCCAAGGTATAAGAGTCCAAAACCCGGAACATGATGCCGGCCGTTGTCATCCGCGTTCAAAAACAAAAAGTCAAAGTTATAATGGGATAAATAATTACTTAGATATTCTGTCGGGGAACTTACCACTGAAACACTGTTGAGACGGGCTGTCACTGAACCGACATGGAGGGTGTTTCGAACTAACGGGTACAATAAAACAAGAAACAGGGCGCCAGATACGAATAAGAGTTTCCAAGACTTTAAAATTTTCTTGAAGTAAAAAATAAATAATAGAAATAAAAATGCCGGGATAACAAGTCGCGGGCTGTGATAACTGTATATACTTAAAACAAAGGGAAAGACTGACAGTAACGGGAATTTTAACAGCAAATAAACACCTAAAACAAAGAAAAACAGGGATAAATTTGCTTCAAATGCCGCCCGGGAAAACTGCAAATGCCATGGGGAAATGGCTAAAAGAAGGGTCGTAAGTATCGCCAGAGTTTCATTTTTTGTCAACCTTTTTACTAAAAAATAAGTCACAACAACCGTTAGAATGCCGGCTATGGCTGAGGGAAGCCTGACAGAAAACTCATTTAATCCAAAGATAGCCGTTGTCGGGATCGCGGCATAAACATAGAGCGGCGGCTTAAAGTCATTGAAAGACCTTATAGACACTGGTAAAGCCTTACCATACTCATCTGTTCCGGTTTTAAAAAGGGAGTAGGCATTCCAGCCAAGACTGGCTTCGTCCCAGTCCAAACTCCCCGGCACCTCCCCCAGTTTATACAACCGTAAAAAGGAGGCAACCACGACTATGATTAAGAAAACCAAAGTGACCCAATTTTTTTTAAGAAGGTCCATAGTTACAGTACTTTGTAAAGTCTCAAATAATCGTTACTGTTACCCTGCCGAAAACGGAGGATCTCGCGCAGCTTGTAATCCTTGGGATAGTCATGACGTTGGTAGACAATGAGATAGTCGGTTTCTGGCGGGAGTTTTTCGGGCAATGGCCAATATGGTTTTATTTCAACATTCGGAAATTCCTTTTGGTACAGTTCCAAGGAAAACGGCATCAAGCCAAAAGTTCCTTCCGTAGCCAAAGTTCCTGATTTGTCTTTTAGATATTGGCGGATTTCAGTTATCCCGTACCCTGCCGCCCAACCGTCGATGTATTGATTACGATCAGCCTGAAGTAGTGGTGCCTGAACCGGATTGACAATAAGCATAAAGATTGTGCCAACCGCAATCAAAAAGACAGGCAAGTAAAATATTTTTTTTAAAAATGACAATCCGTAGGCCGCAATAATAAATAATGGCAAGGTAAACATTAGAAGAAAACGGGGATAAATTACCTTATTAAACGTTGCCATGGCAATTGTAGGAAGAAGAAAGTAAGAGGCAAGAATTATTATTTCAAAAAAATTTTTTCTCAAACTTTTATAAACGGCATAAAAGATAAGAATTGTTACAGGTATTGTTAAATAAAAATATTCCCAATACAGAAGACTTTTCAGGTTGCCCCACGTTAAGCCAAAGGGTTGTTTTAAAAATTCGGTAAATCCGATGGTAAACTCCCCGTTTTTGGACGCGATCATGTTAAACAACGGGAACAGCCGAAGGATGGAAAAAAACATCTCGGCAAGACCAAAGCTCAATAAAACCAACAAGCCGGTTTTAATTAGTTTATTGGGACGCAAAAGAAACAGTACCGGGAATAGAATAAAAACAAAAATTGCCGGAGTTTTAGTCAACAATCCCAGCCCGCTAACTATTCCCAAAAGTAAAGCAACATCAAGTCTTGCAGTTTTGACAAGCATAATTGAAAGGCCCATTGCCCAGATGAAAAGACCGGCCAGTAGGCTGTCGGCCATGGCCATCCTGTCATAGACAAAGGTGAACGGAGAAAGAAGGTAGAACAGAGAAGCAAGAAGTGAAATCTTTCTACTTTTGAACAATGTCCAGGCCGTAAATGCCACTCCTGACAGCCCCAACAGTCCGCTAAGAACACTTGTCAAACGGCCGGCATATAAAATGTCAAAACCGGATAATAGTTTGATCGGAACCATCATTAGCCAGAAAAATAACGGTGGTTTGCCATCGGTTAAGGGCAAAAACCTTAAAGCCGCATCCGTTGCCATGATCTGGCTCCAACGCAAATAGATGGCTTCATCGGTAAATATGGGAAAAATTGTGAGGTTTATTAATCTCGTCAGCAAATATGTAACTATTAAGCCAATGGCTATAAGTATTTCTTTTTTATGTTTTGTAAACATATAAGTGCCGGGCCAGAAAGAACTGTTCCATATATTATAGCTGGCCAAAGGAAAAATTGATAATTGAATCTCAGTGAGAGCCAATAAGCCGCATATCCTAGCATTGAGGTAAAGGTAAAGGCCAGGATATAGGGCTTGATCCCCGATTTCTCCGGTAAAAAGGGTATCAAAACCAATAGCCAGATCGGGTACCAGTTCCAAAAGGCCGCCAGGAAAAATAAAAGATAAATCATTAGTGTCTGGGCATAAATCTCAACCGGATTCTTACGGAAAATCAATGTCCTTACGGTTTGGAAACCAAGAAATATTAACAATAAATAATTTAAGGCGGGGGATCTGACTATCATCGGGAGTGACTGCCAGTAGACATTGATGCTTCCGGCAGTTCTTATAATCGTGTCCACAGGGTTTACTCCCATGAAATAATACACAGATAAAACGGTTCCGAAGTATAAAAGGGTAAAGGCTAATAGCTGTTTTATTTTAAGATCGGATAAAAGTTTTAAAGCCAAAAATATAAAGAGGAGAATCGCAACATTTTTAACCTGTGTTGCCATGCCCAAAAATAAACCCGCGGCCCAAAAATAATTTTTGTTAAAGAATTTAAGAGACAATACAGTGAAAAATAACATAATTATGTCGTTGTGGCCGGACCCCACCGTTTCGATAATAAACAACGGATTAAAGAATATAACGGCAAAAGGAATTAAGACTAAAGTTCCAATTACAAACAGAAAGACAACAAGTTTATGGGCAATAAGGTTAGCAATAAAATCTGTTCCAAAAACTGCCGAGGTAAAGGCTGTCACCGGAGAGTAAATCGCCTGGTTTATTCCGCCGTAAATTCTTGTCATATTAGTCCAGTCAGCATCTTTATAGATTGGATAAACCAAATAAAAGTACGGATCATTGACAAATTTGTTAGGTTTTGTGGTCCAGACATTCTCGTTATAAACAACGGCAATCCGATCCGAAAGGATATAACTTAAAACGTCGGTGGAAAGAATCGGGTAGGAAAAAAAGGCAATCGCCTGAAAACAAATCGCACCGATAATCACAAATTTTATGGATACTGCCTGCTTTATGACTTTAAAATAAAAATAAAATAGACCGGTGATAATAAGAATAAAAGCAACTGTCGGGACAGTGTTTAATTTAAAAATCCGCAAGAAGTTTTCCAGGGAATAAATAACCCCCGACCACTGGGGGTAAAATTTTGTGGCGATGACCTCAAGCGTCCACAGATCTCTAAATAGTAGGATCCAGGACAATAAATTATAGATCAGTAATAATAAACTTATTATCAACATAGTTGACTTTCAAACAAGTACCCGGGTTTGTCCCAAAATAATACTTGTCAAAGTTATGAACCGTCCAGAAACCAAACCAGTCACGGGAAACATTACGGTTAGCCCAATATTTTTCCGGCGGGTATTTATTGTACAAAAGAAAATAGATATAAGGCCTGCCGGCATCCTCGGTTACCCAAACACAAGGGTATTGGTCTTCTAACCGACTTACCTCTTTGACTGCCTCCTTGTACCCATACTGCCAGTAACCGGCGCTTCTGGTCGGATAAAAGTTATAGTAATCAAAAATATAGTAACTAAAACTCAAAAGATAAAGAGCGGGAATAATAAATTTTAGATACTTAATTTTTAATGCCAAACCAATACCCACTGCTGTAATTATTTGAAAAACCGGCAAAACATTTAAAAACCGCAGGGCGTGGGGCGTTTCCCGAGCCATGGCCGCCGGAACCGGAGAGAGAATTAGCCAAGCAAAAAGTATAGCGGCAGTTTTTGATTTATTTTTAATTAAGAAGTAAAGGCCAATAAGTAGAAACGGCAGTTCAATTAAGTAAAGAACTCCGACAGTTCTTGTAGACAACCGTTCGTTGATATCACCGCTTATAAACAAAAAGTCGGCTTTGAAATGGTCGAAGTAGTGTTTTAAAAATTCCTGACCCCATATGACCCGACGGTTGTGAATAATTTTTGCGAGCAATGTGTTACCGTCTGTCTCAATTCTCCGGTTTGATAATTCTATCGGGGTTAAATCCTTTGTCCAGGATACCTCCTCAAATCTTAACCGGCTTTCTTTGGTTGTAAGGTATGGAAATAAGGGAGCAAGAAGAAAAATTAGTGCCAGTCCAAAAACAATCAGCTTTCTTTTTTGATTAAGTATATCTTTAAGATATATAAGCCCAAGGGCTGTAATGATAAGGGGGACAAAAACCCGGTGAGAGTTAAAAGTATACATTGCCGCCGCAAAAAATAATGACGATAGAAGATAGCGAGACACCGATTTTGTACGAACTGCTATAAGAAAAAATAGAATCCCTAAACCTGAGAAAAGTGTGGCGAGATTTCCTTCAAATGCTGCCCGGGACATCTGTAAACTCCAGGGTGAAATTGCCAGTATTGTTGAGGCAATAAAGGCTGACTTTTTACCCAGACCAAGTTCTTTGACTAAAAAGTAGCAGACAACTACAAGAAGGGTCCCGGCAAGAACTGATGGCAATCTGATAGAAAACTCCGAAAGACCAAAAAGTTTTATAGAGACCGCCGCCGCATAAATATAACCCGGCGGTTTATAGTCGCCAAAAGCCATGAACCGCTGTATCGGCAAAAACTCCCCGTGTTCATCATGAAGAGTAGTAGCGATACTGTATGCATTGTATCCCAAACTCGCCTCATCCCAGTACAAGCTCGGCGGGACTTCATCCACTTTGTATACCCTTAGAAAAAAGGCCAGGACCACAATAAAAAGCAGGATTAGTTTCTTCATTCTTTCAAAAATTTTACCAGGTTATCACTTCCATACTCCAAAATGATATCCCAGTGCTCGCAATCTATGCACTTTAAGTCAAAATTTGGCATGGCATTACCAACTTCACGACTGTAATCGATCATAAAATCATCCCTTTTTCCATAAAGCATCAAAGTTTTTGCTTTTACTGATTTTAAATCACTTAAGAGGTTTACGCCCGGAAGAAAGGCAAACATATCGATGCACGAGTTTACATTCATTGCCCTGATATTTGCTACATTGCGATTATAATCTTCCAAGTCACCGCTTTTGTAATGGTAATTGGATATAAAGTAATAGAACTTGTTTACAATTCTATCGTTTTTTATAATCTGGGGAATAAATTTGGTTAAAACACTCCTCAAACTGATTAATAGCCGAATGATGAATTGAGTTTTGAGTTCAAAGTAACGGAAGTTTATTAAGGGGGCAGCAACGATTAACCTATTAACTTTTTCCGGGTGAAGTGAAGCCAATTTCAAGGCGATCATCCCGCCGTAAGAAAAACCTACTAGGGAATATTTATTTAGACCCTTTTTTTTAATGAACTCAGTTATGACCGCCATCAACTTATTAAGAGTGGGGCCATCGTTAATTGCTCCGGATTTTCCAAAGCCGGGAATATTTACGGCAAACACTTCGAAGTACCGGCTGAAAAATTCCAGGTCTTTGTCATTAACTGAAAAGTTACCCGGCCAACCGGGAAAGAGTATGAGTATATCCCCTTGGCCGCCGTGAATATAATTTATTGTGACCTCGTCAATTTTTAGGTTTTCTTCCTGCATATAAATAATATAGTCCGGCTATGATAATAATTACATAGCCTCCCAAAAGAATTAGTCCTCTTACCGTAAACGGAAAAAACTCCAATAGTGCCGGAATGGGAAAAAGTAAGAGTACCGAAATCAATTTGGACTTTTTCAAAATCAAAAGGTAGGTTCCGATAAAAAAGAGTATGGCCCCGAAGATTGTCAAAAAAGAGGCAATGTACTCCGGGGAAAAATAAGACAGATAGCACCTTAAATAATTACCTAATAAAAAGCCGACCTTGTTGTGAAACATTCTGGTTATAAAAATCTGCCCCTGGGGATCGGCGGATTCTGCTTCCCAGATTAGATGGGGTAAGTCCATGATTATTCTTGAAGCCGTACAGGTAAATTCAAAATTCATATAATTTATAGACGGCATCACCGCCATACATCTTTATCTCCTTTATTACTTTAATGTCTTTTGAAACCATATAAGGGGGGGCCACAATTAGCGATTTTTTGCCCGGGTATTTTTTTATCGGAAGGGTGAGAAGATCGCGCCTGAATAACTTTTCGGATTTTGCCAGAGTGTACCACTTGAGATACTCTTCCGGTAGGCTGTCGTGAATGTAGATTTCTTCGTAGTTTTTTTCTTCACTTTTAAGGTACGAAATTGTCTGGGCATATCCGTCCTGCCAGTCAGCGGCATAAGCCACGGGGTAATGAATATGATACAAATGTAGATATAAAAGCAAGGAAAAAACAACCACGGGTACAGTTAGGGGGATTAATCTCGGAATTTTTACCAACCCTACGGCTGTTAAAATTTGCCAGGGGACAACCGATAACAAGGCTCTAAGGGCGTGGGGGGAGACTTTTGTCACTGCGGCCGGAATAGCTCCTAAAATTAACCAGGCAAAAATAATGACTGATAATTTAGACCGGTGTTTTATCAGATCATATAAACCAATAAGGATAAACGGCAGCTGCCAAACATATAACTCCCCGAGTTTTTTGACGGAATGCCGGCCGGCCTGGTCACCGTGGAAGAACAAATAATCAAAACTGAAGTTAACCAGAAAATTTTGCTGAAAATTTAAAAGGAGATTCCCTTTTTGATTTAAAATACTTTCAGCCGTGGCCCTAAGTTGACCTTCCCGGGAAAAATAAGCCGGTAAAAATGGCAGATAGAAAATAAAAGTTATTAAGCCTATTAAGGCAACCGCTTTTAGATTTTTTTTAATCTTGTCATAAAACAACACCATCAAAATTATTAAAAAGACAGGGACAAAAATCTTGGCATTGTGGTAGGTGGCGGTTGACAGACCAAAAGATATAAAGCTTAAAAATAATAATTTGATATTTACTCTTAAAGAAAGTAAAAACATCCAAATACCAAGAACAACAAACATAAGAGCCAAATTGGCCTCAAAGCCGGCGCGGGAAAACTGGATGTGCCACATACTTATCGCTAGCATTAGAGCCGAAATTGCAGACACAGAAAAGCGTTTAGTCAGCTCATAGACCAAAAAATATAGAAACGCTACGGTCAATATTCCCGCCAGAGCTGACGGCAACCGAACAGAAAAATCCGTCGGACCCAAAAATTTTTGGAAGAGGGCCACGGTGTAAATATAGACCGGCGGTTTGTAATCATCATAAGACCTAAATAGCACCGGCCATGAAATTCCCCATTCATCCTTCCCGGTTTGATTTATGGAATAGGCGTTGTAGCCAATTGCCACTTCATCCCAATACAGGGCCGGGGGATCCTCCATAATTCTATAGAGTCGAAGAAACGCGGCTAAGAGAAGAATAAAGAAAATTATTAAAGATTTTTTCATTCGGCAATAATGGCAGCTACTTCCCCGTTTAAAAATTTATACTCTCTAATAATTTTTGCCCCCGAGGAAAACTCCTCTTTTATCCCCACAAAGAGAGTTCCGGGGGTCTTCCGCTCCTTCTCAAAATTTAAATCCCGGCGAAAATACATGTTCCCAAGGTGATTGTCGTTTTCGGTGAATCCCCCGCTCACCCGCCCGCCGTCAACCTGAAGATATTTCTTAGGATCATAGTTTAAGTAAAACTGATAGAAGTTTAAGCTTTGATCCAGCTTATTGGAAACTAAGACCCGGTTATAATTTGGGGCAAGTTTTGCAGAATCTAAAATTATTTCCTTGTATCCCTGATACCAGTTTTTAGCCTGAGAAATCGGGGCGTGGACATAATACATATGCAGATAATATATAAGAAAGGCGAAGGCCAAAAGACAAAAGGCATACATAATTTTTTTATATTTTTTAAAAATCTCAAAAGCGCCCAAGGCAGTTACTATTTGCAAAGCCGGCAAAAAAACGGCGGTCCGAACTGCTGATGGCAAATTTATGGTAATTGACGCCGCCACGGGCGCAAGTAAGATCCAACTCCCAAGAAGTAAAGCGTTTTTTTTACTTTTTATCAAAAAGTACAAGCCGGCAAGAAGTAATGGGGCTTCCCATAAATACATTAGCCCGATATTATCCGCATAATTAACTTTTGGGCCAAGGTTGAATCCGAAAAAAAACTGCGGCGACAGATGAAGGAAATAATTATTAATGGCCGTTGGCAGATAGGCAAAGGATTCCGGGTGGAAAATCGTGGCCGATTTATTGTCATTTCGTAACCAGTCTTCGGTCTTGTACCTCAAATTAACAACATGTGGGATAACGTCCTGAAAAATGCTCGTACCCCGGGCTCTTAACTGACCTTGGGGAGTTATCGATAAATAGACCTGCGGCAATAAAAAGAGGGTAAAAACCAGCCAAAAAACAATTAGCGACTTTCTTAGATTAACAAGAGTCAGAACAATGACAAACAACGGAACAAAGACTTTTGCCGCCTGGTATAGATAAAGTTCCAGACCAAAAAAAACAGCCGAGAGAATTAGGTATGGTCTCTTTTTAATTCCGTACAGAAAAAAAAGCAGACCTCCGGTGGTAAAAAAGGCCAGACTGCCGGTTTCGTAGGCTGTCCGGGTAAACTGAAGATGCCACGGAGAAATAGCCAATAACCCCGAGGCCACTAAACCGATAACTTCGCTTCGGCCGGATCCGGAATCTTTTAAAAGTTCTTTTGTCAAAAAATAAACAAGAACAACCGCTCCCACACCCAATAACGCCGAGGGCAACCGAACGCTAAATTCATTGAGGCCAAAAATTGCAACCGTAGGAATGGTCAAATAAATATAGAGCGGCGGTTTGTAATCATCAAGCGAGCGAAACTGCAGCGGTAGGAATTGGCCATATTCGTCCCGACCGGTCTTAAGAATTGAATAAGCGTTGTAGCCAATGGCCGCTTCGTCGAGATTTATTCCCGGCGGGTTTTTGCCCAAGTCCCAAAACCTCAAAAAAAATGCCAGAAATATTATGAGCCCAAAGAGTAACTTTATTTTCATACAAATAATCGGTATTGCCAAACCCGAAGTAAAGCAATTATCCCGTCTTTAAAACCGATTTTCTTTCCGTCTTTGTATTCCCGGCCGGTGTAGGAAATGGGGACTTCGTAAATCCTTATCCCCCTTTTTAAAATCTTACAGGTGGTCTCAATTTCAAAATCAAATCTTTTTGCCTCAAGTTTCAGAGATTTAAGTAAAGTTACAGGTATTAGTTTATAACCGGTTTCGCAGTCGGAAATTATGGAATCAAACAAGATGTCAATGGAAAAATTGATTAAATCATTGCCGACTTTGTGCCAAAAAAGCATATCCCGGTGCGGACCGATAAATCTGGATCCGTACACCACTTCGGCATTTCCGTTCAGGATGGGTTTGACCATCTGTTGGTAATCATCGGGATCATATTCCAGATCCGCATCTTGAATAATGACATGAGTACCTGTGGCCCTTTCCAAAGCGGTTATGATTGCCGCTCCTTTTCCCTCATTTCTTCTTTTGAAAATAATTTTTACCCTCTTGTCCTTCATCGTCAGTTTTCGGGTTGTTCCGTCTGTCGAGCCGTCATCGACAATTATTAGTTCATAAACTTCCGGTCGCTTTAGGACTCTTTTGACAATGGTGTCAATTGTTTTTACCTCGTTAAAAACCGGCATGAGAACTGATAGTTTAAAAGATTTCTTCATTTTTCATTTCAAACTCCGGCGAAAATATATTAATAATTTCCGCATCGGTTTTAATAAATTCAGGCCGTTTAATGGTCAAAATCTTTATTAAAAAAAGCAGGTATCCATACCAAAAAGCCGAATCAGAGTGTTTAACTGCCTGGTAAACCAGGTGGTATGGTAAAAACAACAGATAACTCAAAATAAATTTCGGGTCCCCAATATTTTTGATGATAAAAATGTTTTGATTTCGAAAAGTTATACTCCGGCGGTAAAACGGTGAGTATCTTTTTCGCAGGGCCCCTTCTTCATGGCGATGTTCGACGACGGCTTTTTCCTCAAACAAAATTTCAAAACCTTTTTTCCACGCCCGGTAGCCCAGATCCCAATCCTCACCATAGGCGGGATTATAAATCGTATCCAACCCGCCAATTTTAAGCCAGAGATCACGTCTAAAAACCCCGCTGCCGCAGCTGGCCCACAAACTTGGACCGGAGGTGATCTTTCCCGGCCGGTGCATTAGATATCCCCGAATAAACTTGCCCACTCCCCTCCCCCGGGAAACAATTCTCCCGTCTTTTTCAAAACTCTTATCATGTAACCCAACAGCAAAGAGTTTTTCGTTTTGAAAAAGCGGCCAAACCGGTTTTAAAAAACCCGGTCTGGGGATAACGTCACTATTTAAAAGGAGAACCAGATCACCACGAGCTGATTTTACTCCTAAGTTTGTCGTCGAGCTAAACCCCTCATTTTTTTCCTTTTTGATGATTTTCAAATTTTTAAACTCTTTAGCAAGGTCTTGCAAAACCTTGACACTGTCATCGGTAGAACAATCATCAACTACTATAAGTTCCAGGGCATCTGATACCGCAGCCGCGACTTTTGGGATATTCTTTTTTAAAACATCTGCCCCGTTCCAATTGGTGATAACGACTGAGTAATTCATAGTAAACTCATTTTAAAAATGACTTCGTGATCGCCGGGTGACAGCTCAACACTACGGAAATTATAGGGCGTGGGAGTAATTTTTGAAAGGACCCCGTCAACCGACACTTTCCAGCCCGGGTAATACATGTCAGACAAAATTAAAGTTGTCGTTATCATCGAGGATGTTTTTATAATCACAACATTTTCTGAATATAAAGTTATCTTTGCCTCTCCCCCCGATTCCAAATAGGCTCTGGGAGAAACATTCTTGTTTTCAAATATCTTTGTTTTCCCTTCCTCCATAACCAGTACGTAGGCGGGGCCGGAGATATCTTCAAATGACAGGATGTATTTAACTCCAAGTTCATTAAATACAGGATTTTTATAATCCTTGGGGACAATGATTCTGTTTCCGCCCCCGACCAAGTCGCTATAAGCCTTTAGATAAAGCGGGTCATAGCCATTGACGCTCTGTATTCGATAAATGACATTAAAATTGGGAGGGAATATTTCGTCGCTTAAGGTCATGAACCGAAAATAGTTATCTTTGGTATTTTCCTGCAAAAATCTGGTGACTTTAGTCTCGGGATATAAGTATTTGGAATCTGTAATCGGCAAATACTTAAACCCGAACCGGCCAAGGTCCAAAAGTAATAGGCCAATTAGTAGCCAGGAGTATTTCTTGAGAACAAAAGTGGCGATCAACAGCGCAAAAGGTAAAAGTAAATACCGGGACGGAGAAAGTACCCCCAAAAGGGCAAAAAAGAAAAGAAAAATTGCAAAAAGCTTCTTATTAAACTTTTGAAAGCCGAAAGCGGCTAAGACTGCCAAACTAAAATCAATTATCGACAAAAGTCTTGTCGGCATTGACGACGATATTAAGGGAAGATTTAAGGCGAAGGGTAATTTTGCAAGCGGCGTCGGCAGGGCAAAGATTAGCCCGACAACAACAGTTCCCAGGAAAAACCACACTATCTTTCTTTTTATAAAAATGGCGGATATCGCAAAAACAAAAGCCGGGATTCCCAGGTATCCGACAAACTCCTGGTAGGAAAAGATCCCCCGGTAATTTAAAGTCGCCGGGTTGCCAAAAAAATCCGGGGCGATAAACTGGACTAGGTTTTGCCAGGGAATAAACCACCCGGCAACGTTTTGCCAGAGCTGGTCCTGCGACCGGCCGGATAAGCCAATAAACTGAAGCGATGGCAATAGTTGGGGCAAGGCCAAAACTAAAAAGATCGCGTCTAAAATAAAAAATCTTAGAAGGGAACGTCTGCTACGAAGGAACAGGTAAACGTGAGAAAACAAAAAGACGTAGAAAAATGTTTGCCAGTGGCCGGCAGTAAACGACGAAAACATGGCAAAAAGGAAAACCAGGGATTTCCTTCTGTCCATAGACCATAAGATGAGCGGCAGCCAGAGAAGGGTATGGGTCAAAACCCCGTTCTCAAGCCAGGCGATATTAAAGCCGCATAGGGCAAATGTCAGCGAGCCAAACAGGGCCGGGAGTTTGTTTAGGTTTAAGTTTCGAAGATACAGATACATAAAAAACGCCGCCAGAACCGGAGCGGCTAAAATATAAATGGACCAGGCGTGCGGAAAACTTAAAAGGTAAAATAAAATATTTAAGGGGTAAAAGACCGCCGATTGAATATTGGCCAAAAGCGGCGTCCCGGCAAAGTTGTACGGGTTCCATAACGGCAGCTCCAATTTTTTTAGAAGATCAACGGCCAACTCCCGCCAGGGATACTGCTGTCTGACCGGGTCAGTAAGGATAAAATTTTTAAAGGGGAGGTTGCCGAAAAAATCCCTCCAGGGGTGAAACATCCCCACAATTGTATCTGTAGGAATAGGAAGAATACTCATACTATCTTATCCATTGCCTTGAAAAAATTTTCTTTGCTGTATAGTTTTGCCCGAAGAGTAGCCATCCGGACCAAAGACTCTCTTAACTTATCGTCGTCAATAAGTCTTGTCGTGTAGTTAATTAACTCGTCAACGTCTGTCCAGAGATAGCCATTACTTCCGTTTTCCACGATTTCCCTCTGCCCACCGCCCGAATAGACAATGGGAACACAACCTGCCGACATGGCTTCGACCGTTGTCATCCCGAAATGTTCCGCCCGTTCAGGATGAGAGTTGAGATCTTCTCCAAATCCCGCGGCGTGCCAAAAAATTTTTGCTTTTCCGTAGTAATCTCTAAGCAAGGGTAAGCTGCTGTCTGTAATTATCTCAACATCCATTCCCTTGGCCAGACTTTTTAAATTTTCTACCAGTTTTTGGGATTCAACTCCGGTCACTCCCCCGATTAAAACTAATTTCCAACCAACTTTTTTTAACTTTTTAAATACCTCGACCATGACTTCCTGTTTTTTAGGATGAAGGGGGGCAAAAAAACGTCCGACTCCTAAAATGATATTTTCTTTATTACCCGGCAAAAAATTTTCGACATCAACCGGCGGATAAATTACCTCGCTGTTTATGCCATAAGATACGTCAATGTGCCTTTTTGTAAACATTGAGTTACAAATTACGACGGCGTTTCTAAGTTTTAGGTGAGTCAGTAAATTCCTTTTAACCTGGGTGAACGGTACCTGGAAGTGGATGATAGTTTTTTTGGCAAAACTTATCGGTAGGCTGCCGTCTGATAAAAAAAAGAGGACGTCGTATTTAGTTGTGGCCAGATACCTGCCCAAACGATTCTCGTTGTTGCTAAAAAGATCGGGGACAAAATTGACCCCTTTAATGTCAATTCCAAACCGGTCATAAATCTTAGCCGTGTCAGTTTCCTTTTTCCAAAACAGATCGACTTGGTATCCCTGTTTTAAAAAAAATTCCGCGGTAGTCACGAAGTATCGTTCCCCGCCGCCCATCGTTTCTAAGTATGGACTAAACAAGCCTGCTTTCATATAAGCCCGGATAATATTTTCTCATCCAACTCTTTGTACTTTTGAGACAGGGGGGTCTTTTGCTGCTTTTCCCAAAGCCTGGCATAAACAATAAACAGAGAAAAACTCTGTAATAAGCCGTCAATCCACCCTTCGGTTCCCTGCCTAAACCCCTGCATTTTAACCAGTCGATTGAAAAGTTCCGTCAAAATGACGCGGACTAATCTCCACCAAACAATTGATGGATGGTCAACTTTTAACCTAAGATCGGCTTCTCTTTCCGAAAAGTTGATGGTTTTTGCGACCATGGAAAAAATGTCCCGATGGGTCAAATGATACAAAGGCCCGTCAAGCTTTCCAACTTCGCCTTGAACTTTTGATGATTCGTGAATATCGCCGGCCCATTCGAGAAGTTTATCCTTTTGAAACAGACGGGTTACGTATTCCGGAACATTTTCTCCGAACTTAACCTCCTTACCCAAGAAATAATTTATTCTCAATAATTTATAGGCCGAAAGATCGCCCTTAATATTTGTAATTTCCTGGGCTAACTTTTTGGAGATTCTTTCGTCAGAATCGACATATAAAAGCCAGTCCCCTGTTGCCTTCTCTTTGCCCAAATTATGCCGGGCGGCAAAGCTTTGATCCCCACTTTTATAAATTTTGTCGGTGTATTTTTTGGCAATGTTAAAAACCTCCGGCGGGGCCCCGTTGTCAATAACTATTATTTCCTTGCAAAACGACAGACTCTTCAGACAGTTTTCCAAAACCTGGACTTCTTCCGGCCAGTATATAAAAGTTATGGCGCTAATCATATAATTTTACCCAGCAATTTCTTTACCGGGTTTTGCTCTACATAAAGTTGCCAGTACTTAAAATCTTTTGCCGATTTTTTCAGCTGGAAATAGAAAGCCTGTAAGAAATTTTTGTCTGCTGTTTCAGTAAAACCTTGTTTCTCCCAAAGTTTGGCAAAGACAATTTCCCGGTCAGCGGCTTTAAGAAGTGACAGAACCAGACCATGCAAACCATCCTTGTAACCTTCCCAGTAGAAAAACCTTTTTAAAAACTCATCGAGGGGAAATTTGATGGCGTCAGCCAAGACGACACTGCCTTCCCCTTTGGCAATCATAAACTCAACGTCGTTTGATGTATATCTGTTCATCCGGTCGATGAACTGTTCGACGGATTTATAATGGTCATGCAGTAAGTCGTTTTTTAAAGTTCCGATTTCACCGTCGATCTCAATTTGTTCATGGACGCTTTTGCAGGGATACCGGCCTTTACCCTTTTTAAAAAGTTTTATCTGGTAATCCGGATACCAACCTGTGTGCTCTAAATATTTGCCAAACATTCTGTTCTTCCGCGGGACTTTATAACCATTGGCAAAGGGAGCCTCCACAGTCTTTTTAATTTCCCTAACCAACTCCGGGGTAACTTTTTCATCCGCGTCGATTTGGAAAATCCAGTCCCCCCGGCACTTTTCAATTGCCAACTGTTTGTGCTTGTGAAACATCGTGTCGTGGGTTCGCCCGGCGGTGGTCCCATGATCAACTAGGGTGATAGAGCTTGTATATTTTTTGGCGATCTCAACCGTCCTGTCAGTTGATCTTTCATCAACCAAAACAATCTCGTCGGCCATTTCACGAACTGATTCCAAACAGTCTTTAATGTTTTTTTCCTCGTTGTAGGTTAAGACAGCAACAGATATTTTACTCATTTTTTAAAAGCAAACAAAATTACCCTGGCGTTGTCCATTAGTTTTTCCCTGTCAATAAGCCAAACAGTCACGAGATAAATTATAGCACCGGTAGCCCCGGTTAAAATGACCGTAAAGACATTGACGGGCGTCATTTTTCCGATAACAACCATGCCTCCGGCCATGACCACGCTGGCAAATAGCGGTTTTAGAAAACTTCCCAAAAAATCAAACTTTACGATTCGATTGACTAAAAAGGCGGTCAATCCGACAGTCAGGCTAACCAAAAACGGCGCGACAGCCACACCGTTAAACCCGTACAAATTAACCATTATTATCGTCAGCGGCCATATAAGCAGGATCCAAAAAGCCATCAAAACGGAGGTCGTCTTGACATGACCGGTGGCGTCAAGGGTATTAACCAAAATCCCCGACATGGCCGAGATTCCCGCTCCGGCGCAGAAAAAATAAAACGCGGGCAGCCCATCTGACCAAACACTGTATTTTGGAAATAGAACCAGGATTTTTGATATTAATACCATCATAACCGTGAGACACGGAAACATGACTAGACTCACAAGGTATAAGGAACGTTCGATTCCTGCCCGAAGCCTCACTTTGTCGTCCTGGACCCGGGAATATGTCGGAAAGGTCACTTTTGTGACACTGTTCACAATAAAACTGTAAGGACTGTAGGCCCAGCGTTGCCACCAGCCAATCTGTCCGAGACCGTATGTCCCGACCCCGGGCAGCCCGGACAAAAAGATCGTCAGAAGGTTATCTTTAATAAGAGACAGAAACGTTTTTGACTGGTATAAAACCCCGTAAGATAAAAGAGTCTTCAGACTGTCTCTTGAAAGACCAAGACTTATCCGCCAGGGAGAAAGTAAATAATAGATGGGTAAGCCCACAAGCGCGGAAATAAAAAATGCCCAGGAATAAGACTTGACCTCAAAACCCTTAATGGCTAAAAAGACAATAACGAAACTGTAAACGAACTGTTCGATGATTGAAGGAATAATCTGCCGTTCGAAAGCAATTCTTCGCTCCATAAGAATTGAGGGGATGGATTTAAGCGAGGAAATAAACAGGACAAAGAGCAGGACTTTGTACAAAGTTATCCCATCAGGTGTCAAACGCGAAAAACTACTAATCGGTCCGGAAAGAAGTAACCCTACTACAATGATGGCGCTGACAATCAATAGCTGGACCGTAAAAACGGTTCTTAAATCCGTCTCTGTCGGCTCTGTTTTCTTTTGAATAAGAGCGGAACCCAAGCCCAAATCGACAAAAAAATTGAAAAACGGGGTAATTGAGGAAACGGCAATAAAGGTCCCCAGTGCTGTCGGGGACAAAAACAATCCCAACGGAATAAGAGTTAAAAGAGTTATGACCTGGGAAATCATTTGCCGCCCGGTTAAGGCTACAATGCTTCTTATGGTTTTATTTTTTAATTCTTTTGTATCCATAAAGTCCGACTCCAAAAACTGTCACTAAGCTGATAATATTACCGATCGTCCGAACAGGAGTGTCGCTAAAAACACCTCGGACACTAACCTCCCCTTCCGGGACCATAAAAGTGACAAGCTTATAAGGGTTATTATCATCTATTTTGACCGGCTTTTCATTAACCCGGACTTTCCAGCCGGGAAAATTGGCAATTCTAACTCTTACAATGGCTCCTTGCGTCGAGGTTCCTGACAACTCAAATCGATGGGGATAAAACTTAGCGTAAAATTCTTGAAACTCGCCATCTATTATCTGGTATTTAGCTTCATATATAGCTTGTTTTTCGATATCTATGCCCAGTGTGCCGTTGGGATTAGTTTTTGTGGCCACTCCCTTCGGGAGATACTCAAACGAAGTTGAGCTCACCCGCCATTTAACCTCGTCGTCAGTTGTTAAATCGCTGTCAGTTACTTTTAAATAGGTTTGGGGTTGAAACAGTTTGCCGTTAAAAAACAGTAAGAGGCCAATAACTCCGGCGGTAACAACACCGTTTAACCACTTGTTTTTAAAGGTTGTTACCGACCCTACTAGAAGGGCACTAAACAGAGCGGCAAATTCCAAAAAACGCCAGGGGAACTGCAGGTACCAAAGAGCCTGGACGCGGTCCCAAATAAAGCCGGAATAAGACGTGGTCATAAAAACCGAAAAAGCAAAGAGGAAAAATGACGTGATAACTACCTTTGATCTACTTTTTAGAGCCGGAATAAATGCCAGTATCCCGAGAATAATATGCAGTTTGCCCAGTTTAAAAGACATGCCGTCAAGACAACCGGGAATTGATCCACCGTATCCCCACAGACTGTCCCAAAGTTGCGTTGGACAGACAAAATGGATTTTGTAGGAGGCTAGATTTTTGATCAGCAAACTGTCAACTAAAGTGAACTGCTTTTCCCAAAGGGCCGGGGCCCAAAAAAAGGCTGTCAAACCAAAGGCAATTAATAATGAAATCATAATATTTTTTATATTCCTGGACCAGAGAATGTAAAATCCGATAAACGGTAAAAATATTAAATTGTGGGTGACCATCAAAAGTGCCAAAAAGATTCCGGAGATAACCGGCTTTGAAGAGTAAAGTAGTATCAGCGGTAACCAGACAAAGGACGAAAGCTCAGCCAAGGCCCCGCGGACATAGGCATCAACGGCGTGGTACGGAGCATAGATATAAAACAAAGCAGAAACTACCCCTCCGGTTTTGCCAAAAAACTTTTTGGCTAAAAAATACATGGCCATTCCTGAACCGACAATAGCAAACAGCCAGACCAGTTTTACCGAATCAATTAGGCCAAACCCCAAAAGGTGGAAAACTTCCCCGAAATAGTAAGTAAGAGGGGGATAGAAGTTAAAAAGCGCATAGCCAAGTCCAAATCCCAAATCCGCGACCGTGCGTACCGGAAACTGTCCGGCTGACAGCGCAATATCTAGCTGAAACAATCTGGCAACCTGCTGTTCATCATGAAAGGTAAAAAATCCGGGGTTAAAAAGGGGCTGCCACGAAAAAAAAGAAAGAGCTATAATTATGATTAGTGCGCCCATCAGTACTAATTATAGCAATATTTGCCATTGGATTGCTTCTTCGCCTCTTTCCATCCCCCGACTCAATGCTTTTTATGTATGACCAGGCAAGAGACGCTTTTGCGGCCCAGGAAATTTTACTTGGTAATCTAAAAGTTACCGGCCCTCCAACTGACATTGGGAGCCTTTTCCACGGCCCGCTCTATTACTATTTCCTCAGCATATTTTATGGCCTAGGTCGCGGCGATCCCCGGATGGCTCTCTTTGGCATCATCATAACTAATCTTTTGGCAGCTATTCCTTTTTTTATTCTCGTTCAAAAGACTTATTCCAAAAAATGGGTGGCAACAGTTGCCTTGCTTTTATACATAGCCTCCTTTGAAATGGTATCTTACGCCCGTTGGCTGTCTAATCCGGCCCTGGTCATCCCGGCCATATCTTTGTGGCTCCTCGGATTAAAACAGAAAAATTTAGTTCTCACGGCTTTGGGGCTGGGACTTTGTATTCAATTCCAGTTCTTTATGTTGTATCTAGCTCCACTCACCTTTGTCTATTTTTTTCTTTCCGGTTTCCCAAAAAAAGGGCGGTTAAAATCGTTTCTTGTCTTAGTTTTTCTCCTCTCAAGTTTTCTCATGGCTGAAATTAAGTTTAAGTTCCAGGGAATTTTGGGTTTGCTGGCTTTTTTCACCCGGGAAAACAGTACCGGTTTTGACTTAATCCCCCGCCTTAATCATTATCTGGAAAGTTTGCGGGGTTTATTTGTTTATAATTTATTTCCCCCGTATCCGGAAATAGCCCTGATTTTGGCAGCCTTAATTATCTTAATAAATATCTGGGGGGTAAAGAAATTCCGGGGGCCTATTGGCTTTGCATTTTTTATCCTGGCAGGGCACTTTTTGGTTTTTCTTCTGTCAAACACGATGCACATTTTTATCGGGGTGGGCATAGGCTTTGCGGTCATCCTTCTAACAATTAATGCAATTTACATTCTTAGTCTGAAATCAAAACTCCTGGCCCTGGTTTTATTACTTGTCATCCTAAGCGGTAACCTCTACACCATATTTACGCATCAGCAATCGCTTTTCAAGGTCCAAAAGGGGATGTTGTTAAAAGACGAAATGGCCCTGGTTGAAAAAACTTATGAATTAGCCGGTAATAACCAATTCTCTTTAAACGCCGTAACTAACCCGTATTTATATCCCACAACCTGGGCATATCTTTATAAAAAGAGGCCGCCTTTTTACCGCGGTCTGACACCTTACACATACGCCGGCCAAAATGTTTTCCCCATGTCTGACCAAAAACGCGACCTGGAATTTTTAGTCGTCGAACCGGAAGTGGGAGCAGCCGACTCCTGGGCAAACCAGTTGATTGACGCCGAAAAGCGCCGCCATGACCTAAAGAGAGAATTCAAATTCGGCGAACTTATTCTGCTAGTATTTTAGGGGCAAGTTTTAATGCTTCGGGGATCTCAACTGGGCCTTTGTCGGGATGAAATTGGCGTTTTTGAACGGTTAGGCCGGAAAACTTTTTGACCTCAACGACATCTGACAAAAGATCTTCTTCATAAATTGTTTTAGTTACATAGATGTCCGGAATCCCCGCAGTCTGCTCCAAAATTAAAAACCGCCATTTGGTGTCAAAAGTTTTGTCTGGCAGGTTTCCCAGATAGCCTTTTTGGCTTTTACCCGCCCAAAATGGTAAGTAGCCATACTTTTTCTGTCCATAAAATTCGTAAAGATAGGCCCAATTGGTGTTAATGTATAAAGGATTTGTTAAACCGACAATTATGAACGGTTCGCCTTTTGATTCTTGGTAAGTATAGTCAATAATTTTTTCCTCTGCGGTTAGAGTCACACCGCGCTGGACTGATACGGGCGAATAACCGGTGTTTAACCATTTTAGATTTAACCCAAATTGTGCCGCAAAAATAATTAGGACTAACCATTTATATTTGGACAAAACTGACGTCGCCAGAATTACCAGGACCGCTAAACTTGGCGCAAAAACAAAGCCGGAACCGGAAATGCCGGTTGAAAACAGCTGGAAGATAATAATATTTACTAGCCAGATTAGCAAAAAGATCACCGGTTTGGCGGCCAAGTTTAGTTTACGGATAAAGACAAAGACCAAAATAATAATTAATAGCTTAGGGAAGGGCAAAACCGTAAAAGATAAAAAATCCGAAAGCCGGTCAAAAAGTTGTAGTAATACCCCGCTTGCGGGAATAGTTGACTCGTTGCCTTTGACCAGAAAATTAAGAAGTGACACTGTCATTCTACCGTTAAATTTAAAGTCAGCGATGATAAAAGTGCCCACCCCGATTGCCAACCCCCCAATAAATGCGGCCGCATCAGAGAGTTTCGCCCGTAGTTTAAACGCCAAAAAGTATAAAGGTAAAAGAAGAAGGAGAATTCCGAAAGCCACATCTGACTGAATAAGAAGGCCAAATAAGAGCCCGATAATTCCCGCCAAGGCAGGACTACGTTTTTGAAAATATTCCCACATAAAAATCATGATGGCGGGAGCGATAAAAAGGGCCAGCATTGGGTTTGACATCCATCTGGTATAGCTTTGAAAAAGCGGGGCTAAAACGTACAGGGAAACGGCCATGCCGGAAACTAAACGGTTTTTAAAAAGTTTTTGCGACAAAATCCAAACAAGAATGGCGCTTAAAAACAATGTCCCGGCAAAAATAAAACTTACCGGGTTGGGGTTACCGCCGGTAAAAAAATACAAAGGAGCCAAAAAGTAATACCACAAGGGACCATGAAAGACTCCGGGGATATCCGACGACGGTCCGAGTAGTTTTATATCAAATTTTTGCCAGATATTTGCCGCTTCAAACGCATCCCGCGATTGGTCAAATCCCCAAACAACATGGTCCTGCCAGCCATAAAGGCCAATGATTAGGGCTAAAAGAATTACAAAAACAGTGACTATCTTGGCCATCGTTTGATTATTAAAGTTTTATCTTTTTGCACTTTTTCCCAAACCGTCACGAATTTAGCATCCGGTGTTTTATAATGGATAAAATCTTCCTTAACGGCAGCCGACGTATCCGGCGGGATAATTAAATAAGTAACCGGTCCGAAATTTTGGTTCGGAGCAAGCCAGGCAAAAAGATAATCATAATCAAAGGAATATATGCTTGGGGAATAAGCAAAGACGGTATAAGACTCATTTTTTGCATCGGCAATAATTGTTTCGGCCGTTTTTTGCTTACTGGCGATGGAGGGGACCGACAAGAAATCCGCCCCCGGATCACGAACAAAATTCCCCACGTGTTTGCCAAAAAGAACCAGGGACCATACCAAAGCAAGAGTGACTAAAAACCTTGACTTACTAACAAGTAACCCCATCAAAAGCAAAAACAAAGTTTCCATGCCGATGAAGTAGTAATCCCAGACGGGGTTTTTTGAGGTGTAGAAAATTAGAAATAAACCGGTGATGTTAAAAAACAGAAAGACCAGAATTCCAATTTGGTTTTTGGTAAACTTATTTTTTAATTGCAAAAGTAAAATCGCCCAAATGACCCCAACAACACCAATGGGAAGCTGTAAAAACTGGGCCGGGATGCTCAAAAATCTTGACAAAATTTCTGCTTTGGTAAGTCCCATCTGACCAACGGACGCGCTGTTATACACCGCCGAATTAATGACCGCTTTCATAAATGCCTGGACCTGGTTAAACCCGTGCCTGGACTCAAAAAATATAAACGGCAGAAAGACAGTGACCACTCCGGCAAGGTAAAGGGCCAAAGTTTTTAACCTTCGGTCTTTAACCAGCCAGGTAACAAAAAACAACGCGGAAACAGCAAGGCAAGTCACAATCCCAAAGGAGAGGTGGAAATTAACGAGCATGGCAGCCATAATGCCTACCAATAAGGGTTTATTGAGAATGTTATTCCCGGCGATATAGGCAATCCCCACTAAAAATAGCGGGACAAGATATGGTTGCCAGATATAGGTCGTGTAAAAAGATCCGTAAGTAGTCATAAACACTAACCAGATAACAATTGCTGCGCCCCGACCAATAAATTTACTAAGTTTCCAAAGAAGTAGAGGGAAAAGGGTAAAATACGGCAATAAAATTACAAACAGCGAGCAAAATCTTGGGTCTTTTGTAAAAATCAGAACCAGGCTGTTTAGCCACAGCCAGTACGGCCCGTAAAAAACTCCGGGGATGCCGCCGGGCGGTCCAATCAGGGAAATTTTTCGCAGATTGTCCCAAGCCAGAAGTAAATCCCGTGCCGGATCAGACCAAAAAGGGATCCCTCCCCACAAGACACTTCGAAGTGACAGGAAAAGAAAATATAAATAGGTAAAACCAACAGCTAAAATAGCAAAACGACGCATATGATTATGACCGTGACTGATATTATATCGGCAATAAGTCTTGGTGTGGTCTCGGAAAAAGTGATAATATCTGCCGTGACAATGCCGTTTGCGTCGAAATTTGAAGGATTAATTCCGGGGAAATACACGGCGGCGTTTGCCGGTGCTCTTTGTGTCGGGTCGGATTTTACCCATTTTGGCATATACTCATTCTTGACGGTGGTTGTGTCGTCGTTTGTGACGTAGTACTCATCACCGAAATAAATTTTATCCACGGTAATTCTGGTCGTCAAAATTATTACCACAATAAAAAGAAAAAATAATTTTTTAGTTTTTATAAGTGATCCCACAAGCACTGAGGCAAAAAATACCGTTACGGATAAAAAACGCCAAGGGAACTGTACCAGTTTAGGAAGGGGTGAGTTCTCCCATAAAAATCCGGAAATCGGCAAGGCGAAAAATAGAGAAAGCAAAAGGATCCATCGTGCAAAACTTAAGTTCTTATTCTTTATAGATAAGATGACAACCGCGGGAATTATTATGCCCAACAAATTAAAATTCAAAAAATAATCTTTAAAATTTGCCACTTGGGTCATAGTTGCCCGGGTATATTGCAGATCATACAGAGCGGGAAACCAAAACCAACTGCTTGCCCCAAGGGCAAGAAGTATTACTAATATCAAATTTCTGATGTCAAATTTCTTAATAAACATAAACAGAATTATTATTGGTAAAAATAAGAAGGCAATCACGTTGTGGGAAGTGATTAAAGCCGCTATGGCTAACGCCGCAGGGATAACCTTTTTATTATTCAAAAACCAAAATATTAACGGAATAAAAATAAAGGCCACCGACTCGCCAAGTGAGCCGCGGGAGTAAACGTCAAAAATCCGGTACGGGGCATAGACGTAAAATAATCCGGCGGCCATCCCCGCCCATTTACCCCACTCCTTATTAACTAAAATGTACATAGACCAGGCTGATAAAACAAAACTTAAGACAAAGATAATTTTTATAGAGTCGATAAAACCAAAACCAATCACGTGGATAAGTGACCCAATATAAAATGGTAAAGGGTAAAGAAAATTAGTCACCGGATAACCAAACCCGTGGTTTAAGTTCCATAAAAATCTGACCGGAAACTGGCCGGACCTTAAAGTATCAAAAAACGCCACCAGTCTTATAACCATCCATTCCCCATCATCGCTTCTAAAAAACCCTGGAGTAACTAACGGCCACAAAAGAGGGAAGAGTAAAACTATAATTAATAAATAGGGCCAAAAAAACTCTAAGTATTTTTTAAACATTAACTTATTCTACTACTATTTATTAACTCATTAAATTCACTCTCCGATAATTTTAATAAATCTGAATCTTTTGCCAGCATCGTTTCGGTAATTTCCTTTCCAAACCAATCCGGAATATTAAAACTTTGCGCTTCATCTTCACCTTGAAATTCAACTTCTACTCTAATTAATCCCTCAAACCTGCCCTGGTAGATCCTTAAAACTGTATTTTTAGAAATTTGATAACTATCTCTAATTATTTTCCCATCACAAAACCTCTTTAAAATTTCAAACTCTTCTTTTGTAATCACAATTTTTTCACCGACGCGGGCTAGATTGGAAACTTCTACTTTCCTTTCCAGCTCATATTTTATATTCAATCTTTGGATTCTCAAATCAATACCGTTTTGACGATAAAGATAATAACGTTCATGTTCTGTTTTTACTATGCCAGAAAGATCTGGTATTTGATTAACCAAAAATTTTCTTTTAATTTCGTCAGAATTATTTATCATATTTAAAAGATTGTTTCTCCCGAGGTAACGTCGGGACCGCAATGGCAACGGTGAGGACTAACAAGGACATAATAGAAATTCCCACACCTAATTTAAATGACAGTGGGTCGTAGATAAATGTGACGGTGGTTTCGCCGGGAGGAACAGGGACGGCGCGAAAACTATAATCGGCACGGTAGATTTTGGTTTCTTTGTCATTTACAAAGGCTTTCCAGCCAACATAATAATTGTCTGAAAGAAATAGTAGTTTGGGAGAATCGGATTGGGTTTGGAGAACAACTTTTGATGGTTCATAAGAAACGATGTTTGCCGATGAGGAGGATCCCGCCACCGGGGAGGATGACGGAGGTGATTCCTCCAATATTATAGTTTTTCGTAGATCAAAACTCGGGTCATAAATTTTGTCAAGAATTTTTTGCGGGTCGGGCTCGACAATATAATTATCAGCTAAAAAGGCTCGGGGTAAGACGGTGAGTCGTTCAAACGCTGACCATTTGTTATCGTGCCAAGCGATTTTATACTTATTTTCCGAGAATTTACCAAGGTCCGGTTGCCATTCATCTTTTGGTTCATCTTCTTTGTCTAATATATATTTGACTCCAAGGAGATCGAACAACCGATTACGATAATAGTTATCCTCGTCAGTAAAACTGGCGTCTGATCTGGGAACCTCTTTTGGGTGATACTTCCCGTCCTTTGCCGAATAAATCAATTCCCCGTAACGTTTTATATACAGGGGGTCGTAACCGTTGGCATCGAAGACCCGGTAATAAGTGGCGAAGTTCGTGTCCATTCGGGCCGTGCCAAACCCAAAAAACCGATCAGGGGCAACTTTTTTTAAGAAATTAAAAACCGGGTGGGGTGGGAAAATGAATTTTGGAGCCGAAAACGGCTGGTGTTTGACAAAATAATAACCTGGTTCAAGAATTGCAAGGATAAAGATTCCTATAACCGCCAGTTTAAATAACCTGTTTTTTAAAATTAGTAAAACTAATAAACAGACAAACACACCTGTTGGAATAATTAAATTATTGCGAGAAACTATAGTATCTGTTGTTTTGACAATTAAAACATAAACCCATAAACCGGCAAATAATAGACCGGTGAAAAGAAGCGGAATTATTTTTAGTTTATTTTTACTGACATACTCAAAACCATATGCGGATAAGACGGCGGCGGCAAATAGGGTTACCATAATCATTCTTGCGGGAACTACTGATGACAAAACGGGAATGTGCAAAAAATTAAAAACTAACCCTAGTGGCCAAGTAGCAAATAAGATTCCAAAAACAGCCAGTGCCAGAAAAAATCTCACTGATTTTTCCTTAATTTTATATATAGCAAACAATGAAAATACCGCTGCGACTAGTCCTATATAACTTCGGGCATCAGGATAGTTAAAAAGTTGAAAATTAAAACTGGCGGTGTTGCCAAATAAATCAGAGGCAAAATAAGTTAACAAACCCTGTATCGGGAAAACCGTCCTGGCAATAAGGGCGGCATTGGCCGGTGCTTCTCTGGCAGAATGAAAATAGGCTTCAATTGTCGGAACCAACTGAACAGCCGCTAACCCAATTGACAAAAGGCAGGTGAAAACGAAGGCCTTGATATTCTTTTTATATATCGCAAATAACCCGGCGGTTATATACACGTAAACTGTGGTTTGAACATGGCCTCCCAGAACGGAAAAAGCCAAAAAAATACTGGCCCATAAAGTTTTGTTTTTATTTATGAGCAATAATATCAGCGGCAAAAAGACTGCCGACTGGGTGTTAACCAGAATCTCCTGCCAGCCGGTCAAGTAGGATATATTAGCCGCCGCCAGACCGCCAAAAATCGCCGCCGGAGCGGAAAGTTTTAATGACCTCAAAAATAGATAAGTGAAAAATCCAAAAAGGGTCATTATTATTACCACGTTTGGAACCCAACTTCCGGGAAATAACAATGACGACTGGAGATTGGCAAATAAAAATGACCCGGAAAAATTGTACGGATTCCAAAGGCTAAAACCCAGCGATTTCCAGACAAACATCTGTCTTATGGCATCCGCCGCCAGATATTCTTTGTGCGTCGTCCATGGATCAAAGCCGGGAAACCCGCCGCTTGACCAGGGGAAAAAAAATGAAACCAGCAAATCGCCAGGGAACGGAATCAGTCCTTTAAAATACAACGGCCAAAACATGACCACATTGGCAATCGAAAAAACTACTATCGACAGCCAATGATTTTTAAAAAAATCCCTGATCACCTTTGATAGTATAATACTTAAATGAAGATTCTGTTAGTCCTTATTGCCCTCATTCCTCTGTACTTCTTCCGCTCTTCCTATCTTGAACCTTACGACTTGGAATATGTTTTGGACCATTATTACCACTCGCAATGGGAAATCCCCAACAGCCCCTGGGGCATAGGCGACGACGGACTTTATCAATTCTCAGGGTACGAAATCGCAAGAGGACGGGATCCGTTTACCACAAGCCCCGAAGTTCCGCCTGTCGGGAAACTGATTTATGGTCTATCAATTCAACTTTTCCATAACCCCTACTATGTCATTCTTCCTATTTATTTTTTGACACTAATAGCCTTTTACTTATTAACTAAAAGTAAACTAGCCGTCTTTTTTCTGACAACAACTCCCCTTTTTTTTAAGTGGCTAAGGAGTGGACTATTCTCTGGCCTGCAGCCATAGGATCTTTTT
>Ga0155162_109_pt1 | contig 33672 bp, 43 predicted proteins | sample RifCSPhighO2_01_FD_106130 | JGI IMG/M metagenome (GOLD analysis project Ga0155162, IMG submission 106130) | Candidatus Gottesmanbacteria bacterium RIFCSPHIGHO2_01_FULL_42_12
GCGGTTTTTTAAATACTTTGTCCCAGGGTTCCCCAGACCTATCAAAAGTTTCATATCGCTATTTTATACAAAATCCAATATAAAATGCTCACCAAAATTAACCAGAGAAAACTTTGCCACAAACTAATTCGACCATGCAAATTTGGCTTATGATCCGAATAATCCCACAATTTCTTGTGTAACACAATTTCCCCCAGCCAGCAGCTGAAATATTCATAAGCCACCATGAAAATGGTCGAAAAGAATATTGAAATATAAAATGGGGAGTTTTGGAAAAATTCAAAACTTTTCAAAAGCAAAATTCCGCCAATCCCGTATAAAGGGCAAAGCGGGATCCCTTTAAAATACCCCGAAGCCACCCATTTTTTCCTGTAAAATGAGACCGTCAGAGAATCCATTATCCAACCCAAAAAAGAAAAACCAAAAAACTGTAAGATGTAAATCATTTAACTGCTTGCATATAAAAATTTCTCGATGGTGGGCCAGGTTTTTCCGAGATGAATTACACACCAGCAATGCCCGCCGGGAAAATTAACCACTCTGTCTTTGCTTATTCCCGTGGCTTTTAACCATTCCGATTCAGGGGTTAACTCATCATTGACGCCCCAAATAAACAAAAAAATATTTTGATCATTTCTCGGGTTAAACGGCGACGGACAAAGGGTTTTTATAAGAGCGTCACATTTCATCACGGCTGATGCTGTCGCCTTCTTGGCTAAGGGTTTAGTGTAAAGGTGGAAAAAAGTTTTAAATAATTCTTTCCGAAACAGTTCTTTGACAACAAGCAGGGCGACCTTAAATGCCCCAACATGCCGGAAATTGTTGTAACCGTCGATTATTACCGCCTTTTTTATATACCCGGCCTCGGTGTTTGCGAGTTCATAAATAACCGCACCCCCGACTGAATGACCGATTGCAAATATGTTACTTAATTCCAATTCTTCAAAAAATTCTTCCATTGAACTGACCAAGTCGTTAAATGTAAAGCCATCGACCAATTTGAAGGAATCCCCGTGGCCCGGCAGGTACGGAGCAATGACTTTAAAGCCATTTTTTTCAAGATTATGAGAAATAGTAATCGCCCGCTCCGGGGTCCCCATCCATCCGTGAAGATACAGCAAAGTTTTTTTACCGCTTCCCATCTCTAAATACCAGATTTTTCCCCGGCTTGTTTCCACATACTTCTCTAGAACATTCATATGCTTTCCCTTAACTCTTTGAAGAATTTGTCATATTGGCGAAGAAAGTAATAATGCCCGCCGGAGAGAGCCACATGCTTATCAAAATTATACTTTTTATAATTCCTGGAGACCCAGTCTTTATTCCCCCTAATAATTACCGATTTTGTTTGGAGTTTATACCCCTTATCAAGAGAAAAATCTTTGATCAACCGAACTCCGGAAATTAAATCCCGCAGCCATCTCTTTTTCATCTTTGGCAGCTCCGCAAAATATGTAAGTCGTTTATCTTTTTTTAGAGAAAACGCCGCCAAGCCGTCAAAAATTCTGTCTTTAGAAATTTCCCAGATCGCCCTGGGATAATCATCTAATTTTATAGACTGTAAAAGGGGAACGCTGACAATAATCCCTTCGGTCTTTAAACGCCGGGCAAGATTTATGGCTAATCCGCCGCCAAAAGAATTGCCAAAGAGGACAATTCTCAAATTTCCTGAGGTAAGTTTTACAAACTCCTCCATTTCCAAAAGAAAATCCTGGAAATCGAATTTAAACTGCAGAGAGTGGGATTTCCCGTGGCCTGGCAGGTACGGGGCAATAATTTTGTAGCCTTTGGGTATAAGAATCGAGGACAACCCGTTTATCCCCCGAGGATCACCCCAAAATCCGTGGAAAAAATAAAAAACCTTGCTCCCCGTTCCCGCCTCTAAATACCAGATCTTACCGTAACTGGTCTCCACAGACTTCTCTTCAATTTCCATTATTCGATTTTACACCAAAATCCCGCCTCGCGACGGGATTTCTCTAGAGCCAGGTCATTTAAAGGATCTAGAAATTTATTTCTTCCCTGTTGCGGAGTTTAACCTCTCCAAAACCTTCTCCGTCCATTTAGAAACGACCGGTAAGGTCACTTTTTCTCCACCATAAGTTTTAACCGCCAAGACGATCTCCAAGATCAGACCGGCAATCATAACTAAAGGCGACAAGATGGCCAAAACTATTGTTATCCCAAGAGCAAATGGTAAGACCCACAAGACAAGGGATAAAACTAAAGCTTGTACCGCGTTGTATCTGACTGTCTTTTCGCTTTCGATGATAAGAAACACCACCGCGGCGATCCAACCGACGAATGGAACGTAGCACAGTGCGCTGGCGACATTAACTGGTAAATTTGATTTCACTAATAATTCACCTCCCTTGCTCTTTAAACAAGATTAGCAAGTTTTGCGATTTCTTGCAAGGAAGTCGTATCCTGAGGTTTTTTCTCCCGCCAGCGAACCAGCCGGGGGAAGCGCAGGGCATACCCGGCCGTATGCATCGGCGATTTAGTTAATTCATCCGCTTTAAACTCTCCAACCATTTCCGGTCTAAACCAGAGATCGCAATCCATTAATTTATTAACTTCGTATTCTGTTGGTTTTTTGCCAACTCCTAACTGCTTACCACTAACTGCTAAGGCTTTCCATTCCTCGTCAGTTAAGCCGGTACCGACTTTAGAGATGGTTTTATAAGTTTGGCTTTTAGGATCGTATATTCCAATTAAAAAAGCTCCCACTCCAAAGGCATTCCTCTTCCCCTGACCAAAATCTATACCCATGACCACCGCGTCAACTGTATCGGAAAGTTTGTCCGAATATGACTTTTTATACTTAATCCAGTTCCAGCCCCTGGCTCCGGCTTGATATTCTCCGTCCAGTTTTTTGGCCACAATCCCCTCTAAGCCTTTATTGACACACTCTTCAAAATATTGATCCAGATCGGCCGATTCGGTAATAACTTTCATCTCGGTACAAACAATCAACTTACTGTTTTTGAGTAATTTTTCAATAATATCGCGACGTCTGGTGTACGGCTCACTTATTAAACTCTTACCGTTAAAATACAGGCAATCAAAAACAACAAGACGCAAAGGAACATTTTGACTAAAGGCTTCGATCTCATATTTTCGTTTCCGCTGAACCGTTTCCTGAAATGGCAGATATTTTCCGGTTTTAGGATCAAAGCCAATGGCTTCCCCGTCTAAAATAACATCATCACAGTTTAGTTCCTCTCCGGCCGCCTTAACTAAATCGGGATACATGGTAGTTACATCCTCCAAACCGCGGCTAAAAAGTTTTATAAGGGGAAGTTTCGTAAAGTGCAGTTGGGTGCGCAGTCCATCAAGCTTTGGCTCCACGGCGCATTTCTCCCCCGTCTTTCCCAAAATCTCGTCAGCGGTCGTCAATCGTTCTGCCCGCATGACTAAAATTGGGGTCCCAAATGCCGGTTCCACAGCTAAATTATTCTCTTTTACTTTCTTAGCAATATATCCCAGGTCCGGTCGAATGTTATAAGCAGTTTCAAACTTGTCCTTTTGCTTTTTTGCTCCGCAAACCATCCAGGACAAGCCTTCCAAAACGGTCATGTCCGAAAAGCCCAACCGCATTTTGTCAATAGGAATTCTGGCAATATACCGCGCCGAGACGGGGTCGGCGTCTTTTAAAATTTGGGCTAAATATGCGATCTTTTTCTCCACCGACCCCTCACCGTTTATTTTTGTGATTTCTGTCAACTGTTCAAACACTTTCTCCACTGTCATTCTGGAAGGAGCGGAGCGACTGATAGAATCATTCTTATTAGAAGATCCTATCGCTTCGCTCCAGGATGACGATAAAACTTCTGCCGTTTTCCCAAGATCACCTGTCTTTTTATAATTTTTTGTTACTTCTTCTATTGAGGTATTGAAGGCTAAAGCCATGGCCCGAATGACCATCTTCTCCGCCATCTGAAACTCCACCGGTTCATACAACGGGGCAACCCTCCCTTGAGTAAGATAGACCACTTTGTCGATTTCCTCAAAACTTGCCTCACTAAACAGCTGGGCCAAAATCTCCACCATCGTATTTCTCGAAGAGGTGCTTTCCAGTTTTTGGAAATACTTGGCTAATTTTTTAAATGTCATCTCCTAATTTTAACTCGGAAAGAGTAAAAAGTATGCGGTGATTATAATTCCTAAAAAAACAAAGCCCAGAATAAATGATTCCGTCGGAGATTCCTTTTCCGCCATTTTATGAATTCCCTCAGCGATAAAGACGAGGGCAAAAAGGGCTGGCAGGGTCAAAACTACCAGGAAAAGTTGAATGTCGATATTTACCATCACTTCATTACATACCTGGCTGCTTTGGTATGCCCAATTTTTTTAATGATTTTCTTATTCATTAAATCTTTAAGGTCCCGAAGAACCGTATCCTCGGAAATCATGGGGAACAAGTCTTTAAACATGACATTTTGTAGGGACCCGGTATTCTCAATTGTCTCTATAATTTTTACCTGCCGGTTATTTAAAAATATCTGACCGCCGACTTTCGCCTTTAGTTTTAGATCCACCGATAGGTGCTGAACTTGATCTTTGACCCGGTTAAACTCAATTGCCACTCCGTCGATAAAAAATTCCAACCAGGATGTCAAGTCATTATCAGCGTTTTGGTCAGCAGTTTTTATGGCGTAGTAATAAGCGGCGACGTTCTTATCATAGTATTCTTCCAGGGAAAACAGCTTACGGATGTCGTAGCCATCTTTAAGAAGGATTAGGGTGGCCATAGCCCGCGACACCCGGCCATTACCTTCGGTGAACGGATGGATTCTGACAATCGCGTAGTGAGCAATCCCGGCTTTTAAAACCGGATGAACTGCCGCCGCCTCAGCTGATGCAAGCCAGACAAAAAAGTCCTCCATTAAAAACGGGACCTCAACAGCATTGGGCGGTCGATGGACAATTTCTCCTGTTAGCACGTCACGAAGAACAACCGATACTTTCCTATAGGCTCCTTTTTCTTCCTCCGAAACGATCCCATCAACGGTAATTTTATGTAACCCTATTAGCGTATTTTCCGAGTAATCCAAGTCCTTGCTGTTTAAAAACTCAATGACCTTTCGGTAATTTATTACCTCTTTGATATCCCGTTCCCGGGCGACTACTTCTCTTCCTTCCATGACTTTCCTTACTTCTTCCAGCTTTAACTCGTTCCCCTCAACATGGGTTCCGTAATGGATCGCCCTTGTCTGAGCTTCTTCTTTAAATTTCGCTTCCCAGGCAGGCAGAAGAGCGGCACTTTCAATAACCGCTTTTGCCCCCTCCACAATACCGATGTCTTTCAAAATTTTTGGGGAGATCGTAAACTTCGGAGAATACATAAATTTATTATATCACGCACATTTACCGCTAAAGGGCTATAATTAGGTCATGGATCATGAATAAAAGACCACCTATCAGCTTAAAAGAAGCCATTGAACTGGGAGAATATGAACCTAAGTATCTCGCTCAGTTTCCGGAATGGGAACAGCTAACTACCCATATTCAACTGGAATATATCCGTAAGGCCATCGAAAACAGACGGCGGCAGCTGGTGGTGCAATGGGCTCAGGTCAATAATGTTCTGGACTTTAGATTAAAACCGGAGTTAAAGGAAGTCTTAGACAAGCTGTCAGAGCAAATCCGCCAACTTGACCGCGATCAGGAAAAAATCTGGATCGAGTATGCAGATAAAATGTAAGTTACAATGTTGCCAATCCTGAGTATAGAGCCTGCTTCATTAAAGCCTGATAGGGTACGTCTCTTTTATTGGCCTCTATTTTAAAATCATTTATTAACGATTTCGGCAAGCGGATAGTAATTGGTTGGGTTGACAGCTTCAAATTCGGAAAAACCCAATGCTCCGCTTTCGACCAATCCACATACTCCGTAGAATCTACTTTTTGCCAAAAACGATCTTCCTCTTCTTCAGTTTTAAAATGCGGGATTTTTTTAGTTTCTTCATCTTTTGCAACCTCCTTTCCATGCATTCGCCTTGTCGAAACGATTATTATTTTACCTCGTCTTTTTGTATAAACAACAAATAAACTTTTTCCCTCTAGGGTTTTCCCTATGGCGATAAATCGTGTCTCGGATTGAGAATGTGGGACGTCAGGTAAAGTAATTAAGTTTTTGTCAAGAAAAATCTGTTCTGCCTCTTCTGGAGTTATCCCGTGTCTTTGATAACTCTTATGAATATTCCCCTTATCCCATTCAAACTCTGTTTCCTCGACTTTTATCTGCATTGTACATATTATATATGTACATTTATTTTTGTCAAGAGAGGGATACAATTAGCTGGTGCATAAAACTTTTTCTGAAATTAAAACTCAAGCGGTCCTGGGTCTAAAAGTATTAAAGTTGGTATTCGAAAGTTCCCCCAGGTGGGCCAGTTTTTATTTTGGGACCACGTTAATCAGCAGTGTCGTTCCCACTTTTGGTTTCTACCTGGGAAAATTAACCATAGATGCCATTTTAGCCCGCGACATCAATTTAGTTCTAATCTTAGCTCTTATCGGGTTGGGAATAAATACCTTGAGTTCAGCCTTTAATAACTTGGCGTCTTACGGGTACAACATCATGAAAGATTTGCTAAATCGGTATTCCACCGAAAAAATTCTAGTCAAATCAGCAGAACTTGACCTCTCGTATTTTGAAAATCCCAAATTTCATGATCAACTGGAAAAGGTTCAACGAGAAATCTCCTACCGTCCCCAACAGGCGATGGATCTTGTTGTTGAAGGAATATCATCAGTAGCCGGGGCAATTTCTTTATCATTTTTGCTTTTTAACCTTTCCGTCTGGGCCCCGTTTATTCTTGTGGCTCTGTCAGTCCCCAGATTTGTCTTTAGACTTAAATATGCGTACTGGACATTTTCCATAACTGATAATCGCTCCCCTTTCAACCGAAAAATCGGCCAAATAATCTATTTGTTGACTCACAAAGATTCTGCCGCCGAGGTAAAAATTTTTAACATAAAAAAATTCGCTCTGGGAATTTTTAACAAATTGAATGACCGGTTTATCTTCGAAAATAAGACGCTGGCTAAAAAACTAACCATATACAGCAGCTTTTTAGATTTGTTAGGCAACCTTTCTTATTACGGCCTATCTCTTTTCGCCGCGTTCCAAACAATTGCCGGTCGGTTAACTCTGGGCGATTTAACCATGACAACCGGAGCGATCCGTCAATACCAGTCTGTTTTGCAAGGCATCTTCACATATATGGCGAGGTTTTATGAAAATAATTTATTCCTGCAACACTATTTTTCTTTTATGGAATTAAAGCCGACGATCGAAAGCCCCGCTTCCCCTATAAAGATTAATTCCGAGGAACCGCTGACCATTGAATTTAAAAACGTCTCTTTTGGGTACGAACCGGGGAAATTGGTCCTAAAAGGTATCAATCTAAAAATTTCCGACGCTAAAAATTTCGCTCTCGTTGGGGAAAACGGCGCCGGTAAAACAACCTTGGTTAAGTTAATGTTAAGGCTCTATGACGTTACCGCTGGCGAAATATTAATAAACGACATAAATATCCGCAACCTTGATCTTGTTGCGCTTCGCCGGCTGGTTTCCGGCATCGCCCAAAACTATATGCGGTATGAAATGACAGTGAGAGAAAATATTGGTTTTGGTGATATTGACAATATGTCAGACACAAAGGGCATCAAGGATGCAGCTAAGCTCGCGGGAGCCGATGAGTTTATTGAAGGTTTTAAGGATAAATATGACACCATGCTCGGAAAATATTTTGAAAAAGGTGAAGAGTTGTCGGGCGGGCAATGGCAAAAAATTGCCCTGGCAAGAGCTTTTTTCTCCAATGCCCCGGTTCTTATCATGGATGAGCCGACTGCTTCCCTTGACCCAAAATCGGAGTTTGAAGTTTTTAAAAATTTGGTAACGCACACCAAAAATAAATCTCTAATTTTAATCTCCCACCGCTTCTCAACCGTTCGCCTGGCAGATGAAATCATTGTCCTTCACAAAGGAGAAATTGTGGAACAAGGGACACACGAAAGCTTGATAAAACAGAACGGCCGGTACGCCAATCTTTATAACCTCCAGGCCAAGTGGTATAAATAATAAGAAGATGAAAGTCCTTCTTTATGGGCGATATGGCCGACACGCGGATGAGGTTGAAAACTTAGTCAAAAGTTTTGGGATTGAGGTCGTCCGGGATAATCCGGAGGTCGTAATCGCTTTTGGCGGTGACGGCACTATCCTGGGGGCAGAACGGGACTGGCCCGATATTCCGAAGTTGGCCTTAAAAAACAGCAAAAACTGTCACCTTTGTGCCCCTCTCCCCAACGAAAAAATGCTGGAACTACTGTCGGAGAATAAATTGACGGTCAAAGAATATATGAAACTGGAAGCGACTGTCGGCGACCGAAAAATGACAGCCTTAAACGATGTTATCATCGCCCATAAACACCCCAATATGGCTATAAGGTTTGCCGTCGACGGCGGTTCGGAGTTTGTCGGAGACGGACTCATTTTCGCAACCCCTTTTGGGTCAACCGGTTATTTTTACTCTGTCACAAAGACAATGTTTGACAAGGGAATCGGTCTGGCCTTCAACAATATCCATATCCTGGATATTCGTGAACAGATATATGCCGAAGATGCAAAGATTAAGATCTTACTCACCCGTGGCCCGGCGGTACTTGCCGTGGATAACGACCCAAACCTCCTGAGCCTGCCTGACTCTTCGGAAATCCTGGTCAAAAAATCTCCCCTCACTGCCAAAATCCTGGTTCCAATTTAACTCGACGGCAGATATAATGAATTTATGGCGCGGGGAACCAGTGAAATACCATCAAGTTCGGCTATGGAAATGGCATTAGGCTTGGCAGCATTATTAACTTTGGGAGAGCAAAATATGATCCTGTCAATTGTTTTGAGCAGCTATCTGGTTACGGATGGACTTATGGTCCATAGACTCAGCGAACTGCTTATCGAAACGGGACGAAGAATCTTTGTTACGAGAGAGTAATAAGTTCCAAGCCGAAAAGCATCTTTTGTTCCACCAGGTGTAAATCAGTTGTCGTCATGATCGTCTGCTGTTTCGGAATAATTTTCAAAACCATATGGCGGTTAGCGTGATCAAGTTCGGAAAAAACATCATCGAGAAGAAGGAGAGGCTTTTCTCCCGTAATTTTTTCAATATAAGCAAGTTCCCCAAGTTTGATGTTAAAAACTGCCAAACGTTGCTCCCCCCTTGAGCCAAAACTCTTGATATTTTTGTTGCCGACTACGACTTTAAAATCATCCCGGTGGGGACCCACAAGAGTTGTGGCGGCAGCTATCTCTTCATGGGCATACTTACCTAATCGGTCGGTAGAAATTATGCTGTGATCATAGGGTAAATTCAAATAACTTAAATAGTCTTTCCGCCGGTCATGAATTATCTTCCCGTTAATTATGAGCACCTCGTCCCAATATCTTAACTGCTCCGAACTATGGACTCCCGACTCCGAACTCTCTCTTATTTGCCAGAGTAAACGGTTTCGTTGTCGCAGGGCTTTTTCATAAATACTTATCGCCTGCCGGTAATCCTTATAAACTTGTGACAGAACTAAATCCAGATAATGACGCCTGATGGAAGGTCCGTCTGTGGCAATTTCAATATCCTGAGGGCAAAAAAGGACGGCGCGTAAATTTCCGACAAAATCCATTTGCCTCTTCCCCACTCCGTTAACCCGATAGATTTTTGTAAATCTTTCCCTGTTGTCAAAAAGAATTTCCAAATTTTCAGTTGTTATTGAAGCAAAATTTCCATCAATCTTTATGACGTCCTGCTCCTTTTCAGCACGAAAACTTTTCCCGATAGCTAAAGTATAAATTGCCTCAATGATATTGGTTTTCCCAACCGCATTTGGCCCGACTATAAGCGTGGCCTTATCACTAAATTCAAAAGTCTTGTGGAAATAACTTCTAAAATTTTGCAATATTAACTTTTGCAACACCCGCCAATTTTAGCCTTTAACCCAACCCCAATCAACTATCTGGTTGACAAAATCAAAACAAAAAGGGAAAATTGGCACATGGCGCCAGCCCTACTCCATGAGCAACAAGACCATCTGACAGGAAATGTCAGACCACTAATAACCGCGCACATATCAAATTTGGGTGAAGAACTTATCTGGCATGCACTAATAAAGACATATCAATGTAGAGACTGTCAGGCAATTCAGGATATGGTTGCAACCACCCAACCACGGTTATTATTTTCCCAGTGGCGGGAGTTTGAATCGGAAGTTTCCGGCCTTAACCAATTAACCCAAAAATGGCATCCGTCAAGATACTTAGCAATGACCCCTTAGGTTATGCCTGACATTTTGGGCAGAAGAAGGTTCCGCGGCCGCCGATTGTTGATCTTACAATTTTATTTTTACATCTTGGACACTCTGTACCGTCTTTTTGGTAGACCATAAAGTGCTCCTGCATATGCCCCCCTTCGCCCCTCGCATTTACAAAAGTCTCATCCGCTGCACTGGAACCGCCATATTTTATTCCCATTTCCAAAACTTTTTCAATCGCTTCGTGAAGTTCCTTTATCCGAGTTACCTCCCGACCCCGTTTCATGGGGGAAATTTGGGCAAACCACAGAGCCTCATTGGCATAAATGTTACCGATGCCGGCAATTTTAGATTGTTCCAAAAGTAAAAGCTTTATGGGCCGGCCCCAATTGGCGCAAATTTTTTGTAAGTATTCCGAGGTAAAACTTGTCCCCAGAGCATCGGGGCCATGTTTGTCATCAACCTCTTTTATTTCCTCATCGTTTAGGACTTTAATCCAACCGAACTGACGCATGTCGTTGAAAAAGAGTTTCGACCCGTCGGTAAAAGTAAAAATTACATGGGTGGTTTTCCCCGGTAAAGTTTTTCCGGCAAAGGGAATCGGATTGGGGAAAGAAAAGTCCCCCTGGCCAACAATCAGCTGGCCCGTCATTTTAAGATGAACAACCATACTTAACGGCCCCTCCAAATCAATAATTATCATCTTCGCTCTTCGTCTTACGTTCCCAATTCTAGAACCTAGAACCTGATCCCTAGAACCTATGAAGAGTTTGGGAAGTCTTACCTCCACGTCACTTATCACCTTTCCTTTCAAGGCTTCATTTAACTGACTGACAATAGTTTGCACTTCCGGCAGTTCGGGCATATAATCCAACCTATTATAACTTATGACTGATGAAGAATTGCTACAATCACATCTGGGAAAAGAAAGATTTTTTGACATGTTAGATCTTCTCGCTGTACTTCCCAATGGTATTTGTGGATGCACAAACGAGTTACTTTTTCCAAAACTCTTGAAGCATTACGGTGTTAAACCTGATAACACCGTTTACAAAGAGTGCCATAGACTTGGAATTCCCTTAATGAATGGTGAACAAGCGGCTACTCCGGAACAATTTGATGCAATTTGGAAAGCTTTAGAAGATTACGGTTTTGCCTAAAGCCTTCTGAAGAACACGCCTCCATCCAGTTAAAAAATAGCCTCGCAATCTGGTAACTCCGGCATATCTCTATAGACCTTTTCGGCCTGGTATCTCTGCACTTGAATCACGAACTCTTTCCACAAGTGGCATTTCCGACTCAACTAGTCCCGGTAATTCTCTAAGATATAACGATCTTGGTGGCGGTTTTCTATTCGTCCAAGAAGTTCCCACTTTCCCTCTTTGATCAGTCAACCTGCTTACTTCTCCAACAATAGCAACATCGTAAGGGGTTTCAAATTCTTTTTTAGTAGCGATTTTATTAGCAATTGTATCTAAATTTAAAAAATATGTGGGTGGAAAATCGTCTTCTGGCGAAATTAACGCTCCCTTATTTCTTAGTTCGTTACAGTCAATTTGGCCTACATCAAAATACTGTCTAACTGAACGACCTCCTATCTTTGTTTCAGATCTTAAATTTGGTTCAAATAAATCGTCAAGACTTCTTGATACTTTTAATTTACCATCTACAACTTTTACTAAATACACAATGGGGCTAACTCCATCTTTTTTTTGGCCATATCTATCCCTTTGATCATTCGGGGGGCGCGCGACAGAATAAACCGAGCCTTCTACCAATCCATCTCTTCTAGCACTTACCAGTGCTGCCATTAAAGCTAAATCTGTTTCATCGATTCTTAATATTGCTCTTTTTGCCTCTGCTCTAGAATCGGAAAAGTCAAAAACGTCAGAGGTTGATTTAGGATATGTTCTTTCTCTAGTGTCAGCAGTAATACCAATACGATTATAACGTTCTCTTTTCTCGCGATCACTTAGCACCCCATACGCTTCACTTACTTCTTGAAAATTTTCTTGGGCACCTTCATCACCAAGGTTAGCATCGGGATGGTATTTCTTGGCTAAACGACGAAAAGATTTTTTTATCTCTGCATCAGTTGCTGTTCGTGGAACCTCTAAAACTTCATAATAATCTTTTTTATTGGGCATGTTCTATTACTTCCTTCATCTTCTTAACAAAAACTTCTTTGCTAAACTTCTGGGCTTGTTTTATACAGTCCTCTTTTTTAAATTTCATCTTCTCAAACTTTTTTATGGCTTCCACGAGACTTTGGACATTATACTCGTCAAAAAATACCCCGGTTTTGTTTTCCACCACCGACTCTAAATACCCTCCTGATCTAAAGGCAATAACCGACGTCCCGGCCGCCATTGCCTCAACCGGTGTTATGCCAAAATCCACATCCTGTTCAACAACAATGAAGGCTTTACACTGTGCATACAGTTTTTTTAATTTTTCGTCAGACACCCGACCTAAAAATTCGATGTTTCCGCTTTCCTGTTTTTTTATTTTGTTCTCCTCCCACCGAAGCCCGGCAAATTCCCCGACCACTTTTAACTTAATCCCCATTTTATTTGCTGCTTCCATAACCATGGGGACTCCTTTTTCTGAAGATATCCTCGTCGCCACCAGATAAAAATCTCCCCGTTTTTGACTCACAGTTTTGACATCAACTGGTGGATAGACTACCACCGAATCTCTCCGATAAAACTTTTTTATCCGGGCAGCGACATTTTTCGAATTGGCAATAAAATAATCCACCCTTTGCGCCGCCAAAAAATCATAGAGCCGAAGAAAGTGGTTAATAAAATATCCGTAAATTTTTACTAATTTATATTTTTGCCAGTCGATGGCCGTTCGGAGGCCATACAAATATCTTGGTGGAGTGTGGCAATAACAGATCACCTTGACATGTTTAGGAATTCTTACTGATTTAGTAATAAACCAGCTCGAAGACAGAATAACCAGATCGAAATTACTAAAATTAAAACTTTCCCAAATTAAAGGGGCTAAAAAACGCAACGGACTGTACAAATTTTTGTACCTTATGAATATATCAGCCCATGAGGTAATCACCTTCGCGTCTGAAAATGCCTTGGCGGCGGTTGATTCAGGAGTCATGAAAGCAGTATATATTGGAGCGTCGGGAAACATTTCGTGGAGAGTCATAAGGACTCTCTCTGCGCCACCAAGCTCTTTGATATAGTCATGAACCAGAGCGACCTTCATTCCCCTATTTTACTGCAAAGCTTGACATATAGGAATTGGATTAAATAAGTTCCATCTGTTCACCTTGTCTTTTTGTTTCTTTTGTCTCCCCAGCCGGTTTTAAATAAGTTTTTATCACCCGTTCCACAATGGATTTAAAACCCAATACCGATCGCATGTACTCCGCTCCGCTTTTCCAATTAATTTTGGAAACTTCTGTTTTTCTCAAATCAAACTGCAGTGGAACATCGCAGTCAATCCGGGCTAACTTCTGCGATAAACCCGCCATTTCCACCCCTTCTGCCAGTTTCAATTTTAATTTGGGTTGAAGTTCTTCCAAGTGTTTATAAACACTTTCCAGCGTTTCATATTTGGCAATAAGTCCCTGCGCCGTTACAGGACCAATGCCGGCTACCCCCGGGTAGTTGTCCGAACTGTCACCTTTTAGAGCTTTGACGTCAACCCACTGATTCGGCCGTACGCCGAACTCACGCATGACTGTGTCGGCATCGTACGTTTTTGTTATCGTCAACCCTTTAAGAGGGACAATGACACAGACTCTTTCGTTAATAAGTTGCAGCATGTCCCGATCTCCCGTAACAATTGCGACCGAGTCTACTGATTTCTGACTACTGACTACTGCATTTTTTGCTGTAGTCTGTAGACTGTTGTCTGTAGTCTTTGATGAAAGCGTACCGATGACATCGTCCGCTTCATACCCCGGAACTTCAAAATAACAAACTCCAAGGGCGTCCAAAAGTTCGTGGACTAAGGGAATTTGCTCCGCGAGATTAGACTGCATTTCCGGCCGCTTTTCCTGGTACTGGGTCCAGATCTGCATGCGAAAGGTCGGGGTCGGCAAATCAAAAGCTACGACCACGTGAGTTGGTTTTAATGACGTGAGTAATTGCAAAAGCATGGTCGTAAAACCGTAGACGGCATTTGTTTGTTTCCCAAAGCTGTTGGTTAGAGGTGGTAAGGCATGAAACGCCCGGTGTAAAATCGCGTGCCCATCGATTAAAAGTAACATAGCCTTATTATTTTTCCGCCATTATTTTTTCAAATTCCTCGCCTTCAAGAGTTTCTACTTCTAATAATTTATTGGCCACTTTATCCAGTTTATTTTTATTCTCTTTTAAAATCTTCATGGCTTTTTTGAGAGAGTCATTTATCATCTTGTTAACCAGCTCATCGACTTTAGAAGTCATATTTTCCGAAATTTTTGTCCCGCCGAAACCGTACCGGCTCAAAAATTGGGCGGACTCCGGGTCAAGGTTAACCGGACCAAGTGAAGACATTCCATACTCAACAATCATATCCCGGGCGATGGCTGTTGCGTTTTGAATATCGTTTGATGCGCCGGTTGTAATCTCATTAAAGATAATGTCTTCAGCCGCGCGACCCCCCAACATGGAAATTATCTGCTCTTCCAAATGGGACTTGGTTTCGTGCAATCGGTCGGCAGCCGGCGGGATTAAAGTGTGTCCGAGACTCATTCCCCGACTGACGATGGATATTCGGTGAACCGGATCCATGTGCGGCAGCATCCGGGTGACAACTGCGTGCCCTGCTTCGTGATAAGCAGTCATCTTCCGGTCAAGATCAGATTGTAACCGTTTTTTCTCCGGCCCCAGTTTTACCTTGGTCGCGGCTTCTTCAAGATCAACCATGTCAATCTTTGTCTTGCCTTCCCGAGCTGCCAGAATGGCGGCCTCATTTAGCATGTTCTCAAGATCAGCCCCCGAAAATCCTACCGTTCTTTTGGCCACCCGTTCCCACTCCAGTCCATCCACAAACGGTTTGCCCTTGGCATGGATCTTTAATATAGCCGCCCGGCCTTCTTTGTCCGGCAACTCAAGCATAACCCTACGGTCAAACCGACCGGGTCGCATAAGCGCCGGGTCTAAAAGATCGCCTCTATTGGTAGCTGCCACGACAACCACCTGTTCGTTGGGTTCAAACCCGTCCATCTCCACCAGAATTTGGTTAAGGGTTTGTTCCCGTTCATCGTGTCCGCCGACAGCCCCCATTGATCGTGCCCGGCCAATGGCATCAATCTCGTCAATAAAAATGATGGCGGGTTTATTCTTCTTAGCGGTAGCAAATAGATCCCGGGCTCGGGAAGCGCCAACTCCAACCAACATCTCCATAAACTCCGATCCGGCCATGGCAAAAAACGGCACCCCGGCTTCTCCGGCAATAGCTTTGGCCAGAAGAGTTTTCCCGGTTCCACTGGGTCCGACCAGAAGAACACCCTTGGGGGTTCGTGCTCCGACAGCCGCATATTTTTTGGGGTTTTTCAAAAAGTCCACAATTTCCTCAAGCTCTTTTTTGGCTTCATCCACCCCGGCTACATCTTTAAATGTCACCTTAGGCAAATCCTTGGTGTAGAGTTTGGCCTTAGAACTGCCAAAAGACATCATGGAATCCTGAGCCCCTTGGGCTTTACGGAAAATCCAGAAAAATAAAACCCCCATCAGGATAATGGGTAAAAAATTGGAAACCAGACTAATAAAGCTGTCCCGGGCGACAGTGTCTTTAATGGCAATCTCGATTGTGTCGGTTGGAATTTTGGCTGATTCCATTTGCCTAAGCAGGCTTTCCGTTCCTTCCTTTTTGGAAAGAACCACCGATTCGTCTTTATATTTGACAGTCAGATCGTTTTCCTCAACTTCAATCCGAGACACTTTCCCGGCTTTGATATCGGCAAAAACGGCGGAGATGTCAAGCGTCTTGGAATTTGAAGGAACTTTAACAAAGCTGGCAAGAATTGTTAAACCAAAAAATGCCACGACAATCCAGAGGATGATATCTTTCGTCCCAAACTTGAAACGCATCTCCATGCGCTTCATAATTTTATTTTTGCCGTTGCCGTTTTGATTAGTGGATTGTTGTGCCATTTTCTATATCTTTGTCGAAGTTGTAAAGAATTGCTTCTCTGTCTCCGGCTGCCATTATCATTCCCTCGCTTGTATATTCAAGATCGTTTATTTTAAACGTCCGAGGCTCTAAGTTTACCACAAAAATCAACTTTCGTCCGACTAAACTTTGAGGCAGATACCATTTCTTAAGGCCGGCATAAATTGTTCGCGTAAAATCCTTGAAATTGACAAAGAGTTTAACAAGTTTTTCGCTCCCAGGTACTGGGGAAACCTCCATAACTTCCCCAACCCTTAGGTCCAGTTTACCAAAATCCTCAATTGCAATTTGGGGTTTCACTACCAAATTTTACCACTTACCTACGATCTCGCAACGGGATACTGCCTAAAAACCTCACCGACGTTGACTGTGACCGGGACGAGATTTTCGTCACGAAGTGAAACTTCCAGTGTCGCCGGGTCTGTTTCCTTTTGCCATTTAATTGCATCGTTTAAGACATCTACTCCCGACCTAACTGTAAGTTTTAACCGGCCTTTAACCGGGACTTGGAGTTTCAAGACGTCGCCAACTTCAAACTCGGTTACTTCATTTTTTGCATTTCTCTTCATTTATATCACCCCCTCCCATGGCGAAAATCATAAATAATTTCCGCATCTGTCATAATTCCCACCCCTAAACATAACCTCCAGGCAGGCTTTGTCGCCTAACCTGACTTCGACATTTTGGACCAGGGGAACGCATTCCTGGATAATTACATACATAAACTCTACGTAAACTACCGAAACGCCTAAATGGACAATCGGAGATGTTCTCACCACATGACTTAACTGTCCACCATTTAATTACAGGGTACGTATCTTTACTTTTTGTTGTCATAATTTCACGTTATTTCTTACCGTCATCCTCTCTTTAGCTTCTTCCCCCGCGGCAATAGCAATCCTGGCCGATAATTCTGGATCTATTCCCTCCCCAAGACGAGCTAACTCGGTAAACACAAGTATCGTTAAAAGTGACGGCCCAAACGGAAGTTGTCGAATCTCTTCTTCAACCATTTTTGCAGCCTCATTTAAACTTTGTGTCATATCTAATTACAGATCTCAAGCCTTGTTCCTTTCTTTTCAACTTTCACCTGTTCCCCCACATCGGCTTGTGACTCAATATTAAATTGTTCACCGCTATCCTCGATCCAAGCCTTAACTCTACCCTTCTCACGCTCGGCATTCACAATTGCTACCCTGATTATTTGGCCTGGTTCAAACAGGTCCTTTGGATCTAGCCTGTAACCAATATCGACAACTATAAATGTCAGCCCCCCTTCAGCAGTTGTTAACTCCCCCTCCTCTTTTCGAACTTCTACTCCCTCGTGGTTAAGAATGGGAATTGAGTATTTGACTAAACGCATCTCAGATTCTTGTGATTTCGTCCTTGCCATTTCTCAAATGTTATCTGTTTTTTCCCCGGCCGTCTTGACTTTAAGTTGTCAAGAATCTCACAAATTGAACCCGAGTCAATATTATGAGATAATTGTGAGGTTATGGAGGATAATTTTCTCAACCTGCCGGACAATTTTCGACAGGACGTTTTGGAAAAAATTTTTAAGGCTGTTGATCACAGCGAATCCCTAACTCTTATTTCTCCGCCGGGGATGGGGAAAACCCTGCTTCTCCAATTAATCTCCAAAAAAATCAAAGATGCTATTTATCTTGATCTCAATGCCAATTTTGAAGCCAAAACATATGTCGAAAGGGTAATAATTCTTGATCACGCTGAGAATCTGACAAAACCGGGTTACGAAAAACAAAGTCTTTACTTTAAATCAATCCGTGAGTCCGACCGGAACAGAACCTCGTTCATTTTCGCTATAAGCGGTGACGTTGTCCTTGCCGGCCCGTTAAAAACTGTCATGCTGGAAAACGTTATTTATCTTGAACCGTTAAACTCGGCAGACGCTATGGCGTTTCTCCAAAAAATGGAAAATTTATATAAAGGGAAATTAACCCCAGCGCAAAAAGAAGAAATATTATCTCTTTCCGGCAGAGTTCCCCGAATTATTAAACGGTTATGCAAATTATTTATGGATAAAATTGATGCGGCAACAGATTTAAAACTGCAAAGCGACTTGGAAGAAATTGATATTTTTTTGAAAAATAATCCGCAGATGAAATGGGATATTCCGCTTCTTGTTAAGAAAACGGCTGGCCAGGAACGGGTTAACCAGGTTGAATTTAAGGAAGCCCTTTCCAAACAGGAATTCTTACTGGGAAAATTACTAATTGAAAATAAAGGCAAAATGGTTACCCGTGAAGAGATGATTGAGGCGGTTTGGAAAAGCAAAATGTACGACGTCAATGAACACGCCCTGGACCAGATGCTCCATCGGTTACGCAAAAAGATGGAAAATGCCACCCCAAAGTGTAAACTAATTACTTACCGCGGGAGAGGATGTAAGTTGGAAGTAATTTAATTTATTTTCCTGGACACCTTTTTCTGTTAATCGCCTCTTCTTCCGCAGTATCTCTGGGTAGTTTACATTCACTTCCGTTTAAATATATTTTGTCACTGTTTGTCGCCGTAATGTTTACTCTTAAGGTACCGACATTGAGGAGAATTGAATGGCCTGGTTCAATGTAACCATTTCTTAAGCTGTGAACGTCTACTCCGCCAGGTCCCATGTTTGTAAACGAAGCCCGTTTATATCCGGTTTGAGGATCAAAAACAACCGCACCATCGGGATCAACTTCTTGTAACCAAACGTGTCTCTGGTTAAACATGACATCGCATGCAATCCTTGTTTCTCCTTTTTCCGCATATGTAATATTTGCTCCCATAATTTAGTTAACCTTCCCCGTGTTGACAACCTGTAATCTTGACCGAAGACCCTAAGATTTCTTTCAAGCAAGAACCATAAACCTTCGCATCTCCCCAAACAATTCTGCTGCAGCAAATTCTAACTTTAAAAACCGGTTTGTCTTTCTCGGTAGTTGGCTGATAATTACCGAATGATTTACCTCCCGTTTCAAAAGTAAGCTCAGAGATTTTTTGCCTTGCTTCATCCACAGTTAGTGCTCCACAATCCACTTCGGCTACACCTTGGCACTCTACGCAATCCATATCCTTATTATTAAACCTAATGGAATTAATAACTTGATTTTTCGCTCCCAAGTGGCTCACAATTAAATTACAACTTATGATTAAGACTGTTGCTGTTATTGCTATCATCTTGGGACTGGTCGTTATCTCCGGGTTAATATACAGCCGAATCCTTATTACGACTTCAGGTCTTGACCCGGTTCAGATAAACAGCTACTCGCAGGCAGTCGACGGGGCAAACAAAATTAAACGGCAAGTGGAAGATCCAAGTCGGTATCCTACCATAACCCCATTTTCTCCCTAACTTCTACGGAAAATGGTTTCCCATATACTAAAGAATTAAATTCCCAAGCAGGTTATTGAGTTAAATTGTCAAGCGTTACCCATTTTAATTCTCTCTATTTTAATCATCGTCCGTGCCTTTTCCTCTGATCTGACATATTTAGCTAATCTTGTTGTAGCAATATGATTTAACATACAAAGGTGTTTCCGTTCATCCATATCCGAAGTCCCTTCTGCTTGTATTCTCCACGCAGCGATATGTTGGGCAAGCCTGTCCGGTTCAATAATTGTTAGGCCTAAATTTAACGGTCCGTGACGGTGACCAACAATAAATTTTTTGGATTCGACGATTCCTCCAATTGTTCTTCCCATTTTAATTAGTTAACCCCATTTTCTCCCTGACTTCAGAAAGGGTTTTCTGGGCAATTTTTGAAGCGTAATCTTTCCCTTCAGCCAAAATTCCTTCGACAAGCTCTGGATGCTCCTCGTAATATCTTCTCCGTTCCTGAATTGGTTGCAGTTCCTTAAATATGGCGTTTGCTAATTCGTCTTTTAACCCTACATACTTGATACCAGCCCCTTTATACTCCTCTCGGTACTGCATTGCCCGGTCGTGGCCTTCAAATAATTCGACAAAGGTGACTAAATTTGCCGCCGGACCGGTTTCGGGAAACTTGTCCCCTTTTCCGGAATCCGTTACCGCCTTTGCCAACTTGGCCTTGATGGTTGGCAGATCATCAGTCAAAGCAATATAACTGCCCTCAACCGATTTACTCATCTTCCCTTCCCCCAAAAGCGATGGCACGCTGTAACCGTCTGATTTGAAAGTTTTTGGTTCCGGGAAAGTTTCGCCAAACATGCTGTTAAATTTCCTGGCGATTTCCCTTGTAACCTCAATATGTGGCTCCTGATCTTTACCAACAGGCACCATGTCCGCTTTATAAATAAGAATGTCTGCGGCCATTAAAACCGGATAATAAAGCAGTCCCATGTTCACATAATCCGGATGTTGGTCTTTTTTCTCTTTATAAGTCGGCAGATCTTCAAGCCTTGAAACCTGATAAATTGTTCCGAAATAATAAGCCAGTTCTAAATGTTCTGCGCGAAGCTGCGACTGAATAATCAGGTGGCATTTTTTGGGATCCAATCCGGCTCCCAAATAGTCTAAAACCACATCTTTAATTGCATTTTGTAAACCATTAATATCATAAGGCGTCGTTATGGCGTGTAAATCGACCACCCCGAAAATGCAATCATGGGTGTCTTGCAACGCAAGCATCCCTTTTACGGCACCAAGATAGTTACCGATGTGCAATTTACCGGTGGCTCTAATTCCTGAAAAAACTCGTTTATTTATTTTTTCCATAATTTTATATTACACTAAAAAACCTCGTCTCTGCCCACAAAATTAATTGTGAGTAAGGACGAGGTTCCCTCGTGGTGCCACCCTACTTTACTTCTCTTTAAATTCTTTTTAAGACCCGGTCCAACCTTCCGGATCAACAAACAGCTTTATTATACCAAGTTACACCAATTTGTGCAAAAACCAAGAAATAATTGATAGAACGAGGCTGAAGAGTAGGGCGTTTAAAAAACTGCCAATTACAAAGCCCGGAACAAGCCGGGACACTAGTAAAACCATTAGGGCATTAATGACCAGGCTAAAAAGCCCCAGCGTTAAAATGGTAATGGGCAAAGTCAAAATTAAAAGAATCGGCCGGATAACGGCATTCACTATCCCCAAGACCACAGACACAATGACGGCAGTTAAAAAAGAATCCAGTTTAACGCCGGGTAAAAGGTAGGCGGTGATAAAAACCGTCGCTCCCCCGACTAACAAATTGATTAATATCCCCATATGGTATATAATAACAAAAGTTCGACCTAATGGGAAATGTTTTTGGAGGACCTTGTGTCGCCAAATAGACAAACCACGGCGACGCAAGGGAGGTGACAAATTAAATGGATTTTCAAGATCAAACTCTAACCTGTCGCGATTGCGGCAATTCTTTTGTTTGGACTGCTTCGGAACAGCAATTCTACAAAGATAAAGGTTTTAACAACTCTCCTGTTCGATGCCCAGCTTGTAGAGCCGCTAAAAAAGCGCAGATGCAAGGTGGATTCAGCGGCGGACGTGGAGGAAACGGTGGCGGGTACAGCAATGGACCAAAACAGATGTTTGCAGCGGTATGCTCCAACTGCGGCAATAACTGTCAGGTTCCTTTCCAACCGCGACTTGATGAAAACGGCAAACCAGTCAAACCAATTTTGTGTAACGACTGTTTCCGTTCTCAACGAAACGGTTAAGCCGTAAAACAAAGACTCACATTTATTACGATTGAGGGTGTAAGTGTGAGTTTTTTGTTGGTCGATAACTCAGACACCAATCCTTTTTCCTCTGGCGTCAGGAAAGCTTTTTAGATATTCTATTGCCGGTTTAAGGGGCATTTTGGAAAAATCGACCCTAAGAGTTGAACCTCCCATAGCAATTAAAACGACCTCCTGTCCCGTTACAAGTAACCTACCCCCACAAACAAGCTGCGGACGCGAGACGGTAATGGCATCGGCAACATCAGCGTGGGTTTCGACCCCATCTTTTCCAACAACAAGCTGGGAAGGGGTGACATAGATGAAGGCAACGGGAATATCCGGAGGTATTTCTTTAATTTGAGATATGGGAAAACCCATCTGTAATTATTATACCGGTACATTGTTTTATGTCAATTTTTGAATGAATAAACTTTAAAACCTTCAATATTTCCTCTCATTTTTAGTAATAACTTTGAGCTTTTTTTAACATGAATTCTTAAAACCCCGTGGTAATTTTCTGGGTGTTCATAAACTTTAACTAGTTTTACCTTTTGATAAAAAGACTTTGTGAATTGACTCTCTGGAATTTTTAAATAGTCTGACCAAAATTTGATAATATCCCCTTCCCTATCTTTAAAACTTTTGTTAATAGTTAATCTTGGAGAGATCTCCTCTGTTTTCACCTCAAAGTGTGAGGTTAAAAAGTTAATCATAAATTTAATCATTGCTGGATCAGAATTACAGAACCCAATTCTTTTTTCAGCTAGATGTTTAAAACCTTCAGCCCAATAAAGCGCTACACCGGCGATTAGTAAATCGCGTTTCGAAAAATTTCCGATTTCTTTATATGCTTTTCCCTGAATTTTATTATTGGCCTTAAGCCTACCGAGCTTCTGTTTTTGTACCATCTTTAAAAACTTGTCCAGTTTTCTTGACTTTCTTATTTCCAATTTCTTCTTTTGTTTTGAAGTCAAATTAGTTTTCCGACACCAAATACTGGCCGTGCTTGTGGAGATATCAAGTTTCTTGGCAATATCTTTTATGCTAAATCCGTTTTTCCTTAGGTTTATTGCTTTGGGACGTAAATTAAGCTTCATAAACGATATCCGTACAGAAGTAATATTTACATTATACTTATATCGAATTTTATCTGTCAAGGCATTGACACAACTGTATATTAAGCCTACAATACCATCTGTTCTTTGAATTAACGCGGGGTAGTGTAAAGTTGCATAGAAGGCTAGTAGAAGTGGGCCCCTATGGTGGGAACACCATAGAGAAAATTCGGCCATATCGGTGGACAACCCGCCCATGGCGGGTCAATACCGAGGAAAGATCCCGATAAAATTTCGATTTTATCGTGGAAATCCGTAGAGACTAAACGCCGAAGATCCAGAACGGATCATGATATAGTCCAACCCCTATCGTAAGATGGGTAGGTGCATAATCTTCTGGATAAGGTGCGATTCCTTACCCCGCAACTTAATAAAATTGGAGCGTGCAAACGCTCCTTTTTTTTATTTTGGTGGGGAAAATAAATCCTTTAGTCCTTGAACTATTTGTTCGTGTTTCATTTTGCCAAGGCCCTTGAACCCCAATCGCCTACCCTCTACTTCAGTACCAATAATGAAAGACATGTACACGGCGGGGATTATGGTAAGACCAAAAATAAAGCCCAATGCAGAAAGATCTTCTGGGTTGACCCTCAATGGATTGAACGGAGATTCTTGAAGTGTTCGAGTAATTGTTGTTTTTTCTCTGTCGATTGGCCCCATTCTGTCACTATTATAGCAATTGAAAATAATTTTGGATTTCTATCAAGCCCCACGACATAAGAGTCTAAAAACCTGTCGTCAGTCCAGTTTTATCACCTCTACTAATCTGTTAGAATCGGCATCATGATTAGACCGGAAAGACTGGAAGGAAGTAGAATCAGACATGTTGAGTTAAGGGCCCGTTCAGAGCAACCACCCATAAAATACTCAAGGTTAATAATGGTTAGGCGGGCAGGGACTGACTTTGAGGCACTTATTCAGGTACTCGATAATGGATTAGTAGTGTTTCCTGGTGGAGAATACAACTCTGGCGACGGCGACCCGATAGAAGCAATAGTTCGTGAGGTTGGTGAAGAAGGGCATCTTGACAGGGGCCAACTTAGAAGTTTGAGAAACTGGGACCTGCTATGGGGAAGTTTTGTCTTTCAGATATCTTGGAGTCAAGGGGCGATTCGGTGTCTTGATACCTGCCACTTAATTCAATCAATTGACCACAATTACTATGGCCTCGGTAATGCCAAGGATGAAGAAATTATACAAACAGCATGGGTTCCGTTAGGACTTTTGGCCTCCGGTACCGTTCCCTTCAGAAGAAAAGTCCCCAGAAATATCCAAAGAGCAGCGGCTAAGTCTGTCGAAATGGTACCTAGGCTAGTAAGGTGGTATTCAAAAAATAGTTTCTGATTTCTTTCAACCCCCGCAACTTAATGAAAATGGAGCGTGTAAACGCTCCATTTTTGTTTTACATAATCATATAGTGATATAATCTTATTATGGCAAGTAACAACAGTTTAAAAGAGCGATTTGGCAGAACATTTGGAGGAAATACTCTGTTAGGAAATGGCGGAGATGACTTTTTTGATAAAACACCTGAAAATCAAGCCATGGAAATAGGTTGGGCAGAAGGTTGTCCAGTTCCTACTTCAGTTGTAGCCAACAGAGGACCAGAAACTTCAGCCAAACGGTATGGCGAAATAATCATGGCTCGTCAATTAATTTGGGAATCAGCCAGATTTAATAACCTTGATTTGTTTACAGAATTAACAAAAGATGTTGACCGATTGTTACCCGGAGAACCCGCAGGAACTTATGAACCTGGCAATGTTCCAGGTTCTCACCCTGAAGAAATAATTGCAAACAATACCCATTGGGGATTTGCCTTACCGAGGATATTGATAGTCGCCTACGGGAAAAAGGACGAAGGCCGGGGAAATAGGGTTATGGTCGCTTTACAAACAGTCGACGATGTAATGAAACGTCATTTTGATTCACCCCACGAATTTATGGCTGTATTAGCAGAAAGTTTAATAGGATTAGGAGTTGATAAAGACCAAATATTACGAAATATTCTATCAGCTGGGTATTTGCAGGAAAATAATACCTATACTTCTTACCAATTATTGGTTACGGAAATGATGAACCATTCTCCGGAACTTATTGAAAGATACAAACAACTAACCCAGGAAGAAAAACATGAGTTTGGGATTGCGTAAAATTAAATTTTTTTACTTAAATTGGAAATGGAATTTGGAACTTGGAGAGTCAGGAAATAGTTTCTGATTGATTGGATTCTTCGCAACATCGCAGATTTAGAGTGTATAAACAGCCTAATTTTATTGACTTTATTCAATAGTGGTGGGATAATTGGCTACAATGTCTATCCAAGAAATCAGTCATTGTAGCCTCTTAGTTACAGACGTCACTGCTGAAAATCTTATTAACCTCGGACCCTGGTTAGATGATGGAGAGAGGATAAACACGAGAAGGGGTACACGCTCATTTGCAACCCGACAGTCTTTAGACAAAATTAAAAATGGCCAATCTGATTTTCTCGGCATCCCTGTCGCTACTCCAGAAGGTCGTTGGAGCGTTGTCGATTTGAAAATAAACCTTCGGCGGGGGGAAGTTTATGTCGTGTTACACCCTGGACAACCTGATGTAGATTTAAATCCTATCGCTCGCGCATTAAATAGTTAATTTATAAAAATAATTTCTTATTTCCTTTATTCCTCGCAACCCGGGTTATTAATTACAAAAGTGTCCCGCCGATCGCGGGATTTTTTGCGCCCTCTTTTCTTTCGATCCAGTTCAGCCAATTTAAGACTTGTCAAGTCTGGTTTAGATTGTCCCCGTGCGCCATATAATTATATATAAATATATAAAAAATTCGGGTGTATTATCCGAACTGAAGAGAAAGTATGACGTACAAAGACATATTTCGAGGCCTTGGTTTTTTAACGATGGTTTTGTCTGGATTAAAAAGCTGTCAAAGTCCTTATGATGTTTATCCTTACCTTGTTCAGAAGTGTCAAGCCGGGGACACTTTAAATATAAAGGGGGTTCCTGTTGCCCGCACAACCGCAAGATTAAAAAGTGGTGAAGAAATTGTAGCGGGACGCTTTCTAGGGTACGAAAACACTGTTACAAACCTTGGAGGAGGGGCGTTTTCCGTTTCCCCGGAACTTACCCCTGAAAACCTTCCTGACGGAAGAGTTATCCTCCACCAGTTGTCCCCATTTCAACCAGATATAAGGATCGCTCTCACCAAGAAAGGCCAGGGCGATGAACTAATTTTCGAATTTGCTCTCAACTGTAAAGACACAACGGCCATCCCCCCTGTCGAAGAGTAGAACCCTGACAAAGAAATGTGGGCTTACAATACTTGCCAAACCCATGCCCAGTAGCCTAAGGAATTTTGTTAGTGTACAATAATATTGTTTAGTCATGAATTGGGGAGGGTAAGATGGCAGACAACGAAACTGATGCCTCAGCGAAGGGTTTTGAAGCTTTGGCAAAGTTGTGCCTGGCCGCGGCAGAAGGAGACGAACGGACCAAAGTGATCCTGGATTTTTTTACGGCGCAACAGCTTGCTATCCATGAAATGTTGTTGCTTGAACGGGAGATAGCCTACCATTGTTTAAATATAAGTATGATGGCAGGTAGACATCCAATTTCACCCCCAGAGGACAAGTAAACCTATTCAGGAGCTGAAGAACTTTGCCGCGCCCATTGACAATAATAGAACCGAGGTCATAAACTACATGTAGTGTAGTATGGCCAGTTCCGAAGCACGACTAAAGGCATTAGAACTTAGAAAACAAGGCGAAAGTGTGAAAATAATTTCTAAGCGAGTAGGTGCGGCAAAAAGCACTGTCTCAAGGTGGACAAATGAGATAATCTTATCAATAGAACAGTTAGAAACACTTAAAAAAAGGTCTCTTGATGGTGCTGAAAGAGGCCGATTAACGGCTAACTTGAATCGAAAAAAGAAAAAGAAAGACTACAGACAGAAGTGTTTACTAGAAGGTGAATTGCACTTTCGAAAAATTACTAAAAAAGAATTATTAGTAGCAGGACTTGCTTTATATGCTGGTGAGGGAGTTAAGAAAAGAGGTGAGGTACGATTTTGCAATTCAGACCCATCAATTGTTGCTTTTATGATCAAATGGCTTAAGGAATGTTTCAATATCGACACCGACAGACTGCATTGTGCTGTGGGTATAAATATTTCACACAAAGACCGTGAAAAGGCTGTTATTAATTATTGGTCGCAAGTCACCCATCTTCCACTTCAAAATTTCCTTCATACGAGCTTTAAAAAAGTAACAAATAAAAAGATTTATGAAAACTTTAACAGTCATTTCGGGACACTTGATGTAAGAGTTTTAAGGTCTGCAAGTTTAATCGACGAAATAAACGGTCTTATACATGGGTTAGTTAGTTACCAAGAATTGTTTAAATGAGACTCTCCTGATAAAATACCGCTACTGCCAGGGTAGCTCAATGGTGGAGCAGAGATTTCATAAGTCTAAGGTTGAGAGTCCGATCCTCTCCCCTGGCACTCTTTAGAAAATTATCTCTTTCCACTTCTGCCAATTCGGGCGTACGTCTTTAATTTGTGCTGATTCTGAAGCCTTTTCTCCCTTAGGGAAAATTACCACATATTCCCCCGGTCTGGCCAGATTTAATTTTTCCCGGGCAATTCTTTCCAAGTACTCAGGGCTTTCCACATCATAAATTCTCATTTTCAAACTGTCATTTTTTTCCTGTAACTTCTGTACCTCTTTTTCCCGAAGGGTCACGCTATCTCCCACCCGCCATAGATCCACGATCGATCTGACGGTTATGGCGATAAGAATTAAACCGATAAAAATTATTATTGTGCGTAAAAGTTGGGAATTCATAGGTTGACAGACCCTCCTTTTCCTGCTATTATAGGCCGAAAATGGAGCTTCAAAAACACCATCAAGATTTTGTAAATTTCTTAAAGTCTAAATCTCGAGCCTCGGCAACAGTTACAGCCTATTCTAAAGATATTGAACAATTAATAGCCTATCTCACAACTGAGGGAAAATCAAATTGGAGTGAAGTCACAACCGAGAATCTTCAAGGATTTCTCAATGCCCTCTCCGGCAAAGGCTACACCGCTAAATCCGTCAGTCGGAAAATTAACTCTGTCAAGACCTTTTACCGCTACCTTCAAAACGAAAAAGTCATTGAAGCCAACGCCTCTTCGGCCATTACCCATCCGAAGTTTGAAAGCAAAGCCCCGCGAATCCTGTCCAGAATCGAGTACCGGGCACTTCGTGATGCCTGCCGGGATGATGTCAGAATTTCCGCCATTGTAGAACTCTTACTGCAGACCGGCATGCGTATCGGCGAACTGGCGGCCTTAACTGTTGACAGTGTCAAGGCAGATTCCATTGTCATACCGGAAGTAGAAAACCATGAGCCCCGGGAGGTTCCTTTGAATAAGGCTGCTAAATCGGCTTTGACGGCCTACCTTACTTCCCGGCCGAAAGTCAAAAATAACGCCTTATTTATTACTAAAACCGGCCGGCCCTTTTTAATTCGAAACATCAGAACTTCAATTGACCGGTATTTCAAACTGGCAGGAATTAAAGAGGCCAAGGTTAATGATCTCCGGCACACGTTTATCGCCTACCATCTGGCATCCGGTGCATCACCCGTCTTAATAGCCAAACTGGCCGGCCACAAAAGAATCTCCACCACGGAAAAATACCTTGATTACATCAAGGATCTCCCCATTGAAAAGGTCAAACTTGAGGAACTATAAATTCTGCACCGTATGGCCACGAGGATTGGTTAGGCGAGAGAGTTGTCTCGACCCACAACCATTAGTTATCTCCAACCTCCCACTTTGGGGGACGACTAAACCATTCCTTTCTATATATTTGGTTTCATATTCCGGTGGCCCAAAATGTTTATACGCCTGATCTTTATTCATACCTAAAATTATAAACCAACGGACATTTTCTTGACCGGTAAAAGTGCCGTCTCGAGGAATTGCTCCAGATTTCGATCCAGGCCCATCATGCCAAAAAGAAAATAAATTGTTTATCTCCACCCACTTTACCCCTCCCCAATAAGTATCGGGGTCAAAAACCTGGACGAAGTAACTACCTCCATAAGACATTTGGTTCATAAACCACAGATCATGTCCCTCTGGACCATCATTTGTAACGTCATATCCCGGCCTTGGATCATGTAAATCAAATACATTAGCGATTATCATCGCATCAGACGGAGCTTTTTTTAAAATAGTTACTAATCTTTGCGGCGAGCACTCCACTTCCTCATATGTAGGAATACTGCTTTCCTTTAGAAACTTATGAAAATTTCCATCGTGTGTTCCGTCATAAGTCGTTGTTCCAAGTCGGTAGGCTATTTGTTCAGTCGTCATGAAACGTTTCTTTAATATAAATTCATAATATAAACGAAGTAAGTTAGGTAGACACAATCCTTCTCCGTGTTGAGCAACAGCATCATGGTTAGCCGAAACTTTAGTTAGAATATCTTTTTTAATCATTTATTGATGAGGTTTGATGAAGTTTCTTATATATTACGAATTTTTTAAAGAGGCACTTAATCAATTTTCTCAATGACTAATCGCTTAAATATAGAGTTGACAATTTGGGCCTTTTTGTCTTTTGAAATAAGCCCCGGAATTTCCGGATTAATGACTTGTTTAGCTCTTTTTGTTTCTACTAATAACCAATAATCCGCGCTGTGATCATTGTATTCCATGGGCCAATGGATATAACCGTCTTTGGCTTTAAACCCAAGCCCCGGATCATCCGGATCATCTACTCCATTAAACAAGGGCACCCCGGCGGAAAGGACATCCTGCCTCAATAAATCAAGCCTCTGTGTCCCTTCCAGGTGTCGACCTTCCCGGTTTTCTTCAATGGTACCGTCGTAGAGATAAAACTCTGAATTAGTAGGGTCTTCATGAAAGGTCAAAAATAAATCGAAAGAATAATTTGACCACAAACTCATTAGTTGTCTTACTTCTTCGTCATTAACGCCGGCATAAAAACTTCTGTTGACATCGATGCCGTTGACATTACGTCTCGTTCCTAATTTCAGCGCCGAGGGACTTATTTCAGGGACATATAAAAAATCAGGCAACTGATCGTGAGATCTTTCCACTATCTCTTCGACAATCGGAACGGTATCCGGTTCATCTCCGTGCGTGCCGCTAACAATCAGAAGTTTTGGATTCTCCCCTTTTAAATAATATCTTTGACTTGTGGCAACAATTTTTTTGTAAGAGAACATTTTAAAATATTACCGAGTTGATTTTGGCGTAGTAGGCGACCCAGTCAGTCTTTTCAAAACCAATTTTCTCATACCAGTTCCCGGGAAAGGGTTTCTTTATGTCTACCTGCATGTCCACTCCGACCGCTCCGGCGGCCCGGGCTTTATCAATTGCCGTTTTTAACAGTCGCCGGGCTAGACCCTGTTTTTGGTAGCCAGGCTCCACCTGAAGGGTGTCGACCCAAAGATTCCATCCTTTGTCAGCCCAAACAACCTTGGTAATTATTTCCCCTGCGGGGAGGTTGTTTACGAGAGCTACGAAACTATAGTCCAAACCGGTTTTAAGATCATCTTCAATTCTCTTCCGGGCCATTTTTGGATCGTAGACTCCCTCTTCGTCGGAGTATACCCGGGAAAATAAGGAAGCGGCATGGTCTAAGTATTTGTCTTTAAAGGCAACAATTTTAATCATGACTACATGTGGGACCGGGCGGCAATTTCGGCTTCGACAACATGAATATCACGCCCGTATTTGAGGGCCGCCAGTTCTTTGATCATCTTCGCCACCTTGGGATTTCTGGCTCTGTTTATGGCATCAAAATCATGGTTTATCTCCATGGAAAACGGCGGTTGTGGTTCGTTGCCAACAACTGTCCGCACATAGGCATTGAAGGCCTCGACTTTTAATAAATCTTGTTCATTAAAGACCGGGCTGTACTGGTGGGAGAGAAACTGAGCATCATTGACTCCGGTCCGAAAGGCAACCATGGTCCCGACATTGCCAAAAACGGCATTTCGCACTTCCTCTTCCATTTGGGAAATAAACTGGTTGGCAACGGTTAGATTGAGGCGATATTTTCGCGCTTCGGACAAAATGGTGGCAAAATCCGGCGTGGCAAAATTTTGGAACTCGTCAACATACAGATAAAAATCCCGTCTTTGTTCAATCGGGATATCTGAGCGAGACATCGCCGCCGTCAAGATCTTCGGGATTATAAGTAGGCCCAAAAAGTTTGAGTTTTCTTCTCCTATCAACCCTTTGGCTAAGTTGATGATTAAGATTTTTCCTTCGTCCATAACCTTTCGAAAATCGAAAGCCGATTTTGACTGCCCAATCATGTTGCGCATCAACTTATTGGTCGTAAACCGGCCGAATTTGGAGACAATGTAGTCCAGGATTTCTGATTTGTGAAACTCCGCCGTTTGAGCTATCTGATCGGTCCAGTAACGCCGTATCATCGGGTCCTTAACCAGCGGCAATAACTCCTGGACGTAAGTCGGATCAGTTAAAGCCCTTTGCACCTCTATAAAAGTTGTTCCCGGCGAAGCCATGACAGTCAACATGGCATTTCTGATATTGTGTTCTAACCTTGGCCCGACAATCCCTGTTTGATGCGGATCATAAAGTTTATAAAACAAGCCGATAATTGAGGTTACGATATAATGCCTTTGTTCTTCACTGTAAGCCTCCATGATGTTTAATCCCATTGGCCGTTCAAGATTAGCCGGGTCAAAATAAATCACATCCTCAGCCCGTTCGGGCGGCATCTGTTCCAAAATGGTTTCGTAGGTATCGTGAGGGTCAATAAAACAGACTCCTTTGCCTGCCCGAATATCCTGTAAAATCATCTGGGACATAAGAAGTGACTTCCCGGTTCCGGTTGCCCCAACGATGTATACATGCTGGCGTCGGTCATTGTCATCGATATAAATCGGCCGGTCAACCCCCCGATAAACGCTCTTCCCAAGATACAAACCCTTGTCCGCAATTCCTGCCGGCGCCGGAGCCCGTTTGGCGTTCAACCAAAAAATGTGGGGCGTTTCAATTGACTTGTTTGGGAAATGAAATATGGTGGCAAGTTCTTCCGACGAGAGAATCGAGGGAGTTTTAAACATCGGTTGGTACCGATAGATAAAATCCGTCATAAAATTCGCCTGGATTCTTATTTTTTCCCGGCTGAAGCCGTTTTGCTCGCCATTGAACTGTTCAAAAGCGGCTTTGACGTTTCCTAAAATCATCTTTGCCGAGGACATGGTTTTTGCCGAGGCCACGATTCGTATGGTCGTCATAAATCCGGGTTTTGAAGTCTTGCTTTCGATATGTTCCAAGGACTTCGCGTCAACATTAAACTTGGCCTTTTCCGGATCAGCCTCGTTTTTTTTGGTCCGGGAAATAAACTTCTTTCCCGTCGATCGCCATTTATTCTCGGCCGGGGCAATAATAATTTGAATAGCGCAGGTTTCCCCATCCCCTAGTTTAGCTAGCGAAGAAGTAATCACCGACATGGGGTCGACCGCCATATCTTTGTAAATTTTAATCGGGTAAAAATTGGGGGCGCGAAGTTTTAGAGCTAAATAAGCGACTTCCCCTTCCTCACTAAAGAGATTATAGTCTTCAACTTCGCGGACGACCGCCCCGGAATATGTCCCGTGAATTTGCTTTTCCAAAAGATCCCGATGTTGGGTCGGAACCGAGACGTAAAAGTGAATATCTTCGTGCCGCCCGACAATCTCAAAAGAAATGTGGTCCTGGGGAGTCAAAAATGGCAATTTCCACATCGGACCGCCCTTTTTGAGAGTGTAAAGGGAGGAAAAGAGCTGCTCCATGGCGTCGATTTTTATCTCATTTTCCCGGGGGACGGCCACTTCCATAAGCACATACGAGAGTGCTTGTTCTTCGCGATTCCGCCATTTTAAAAATTGGATAAGTAAATATCCGCCAAGGGCCACGATTCCCGATGTCAGGGCTAAAACCAGGGCTATAATTAAAAGCCAGAGAAATAACTGTTCAAAGCTCGGAATAGTGGATAAATCTAGGGAATCCATATGGGTTTATGATAGCACAGTGGACCGGGAGAATTTTCCTTTTACCCATCGTACTATAAATTTTGCTTTAAGAAGCTCCATGATAAACCACTCAATAAGCCAGCGGAAAGATTTGGAAACCGGCTTTTTTTTACCAGCGCTTATTTGATCGTCAGTAAGACTTATCCCGGCTATTTTAAGACCGGTGACTTTTTCGAAAGACGTTTCCTCAGTTACCGGTTTTTCGAGTCCCATCTCGCGGGCTAAATCATCGGGAATTTCCACTTCCCCGTTTTCGACTTTCACTATGCCTAAATCTTCAACTTCTCTTTCCACTTCGATTTCGTCTCCGTATTTCTCCCAATACTTTTCTTTATACCCGGCATCAAGGTCCCCCGGAAGCTCCTTATTGGGGGGACTAATTTTTTTCGATTTTGAATCGTCAATTTTTATCG